>Ga0209345_10001120_pt1 | contig 32930 bp, 33 predicted proteins | sample Cruoilmetagenom7_FD_187294 | JGI IMG/M metagenome (GOLD analysis project Ga0209345, IMG submission 187294) | Oil polluted marine microbial communities from Coal Oil Point, Santa Barbara, California, USA - Sample 7 (SPAdes) (version 2) | ecosystem: Environmental > Aquatic > Marine > Oil seeps ...
CCGAGATGCCGGCAGCTCAAACCCCAGTTTCTTCTCGTACCTTTCGGATAAGTTATTCTTCCAATCCTCTTCCATTTGCTTGATTTTCCGCGAATCTTCTTCTTTAGTCATAGGTGTCACCTCAGCTCCCACTTAGTAATTAAAGTTTTATATAGGTTTCAGAGCATCCTTCATCAAAGCTATAAAGTCAGAAATTTTGAAACTCAATTATGAGCTTCAAATGACAATGGCTTAAAGGCATAATTCAAATGAGTTTCAAAATTTCTGAAAGTAGTTTACTCGTTTGTATTAATTTTAATCCTTAAATTCAAGCAATAAACCCTTCTTTACCATATCAAAACCCGAGACCAGGAGTTCCTTTACTTCGTCTTCCGGCACTTTGAGGTGAATCCTCATCACTGTCGTCTGGGCAATCCCGATAGATAACCCCCACAAAACACGTGCTACTATGCGGGGATTTGTATCTATAAAATCACCCTGGTCAATACCTTTCTGGATTACATCTCCTAGTATCTTTAAGCCGACACCTGCCTTTTTGTTGATCTCCTCCGATAATTCAGGAGGTATCTTGTCCATAATATCCTCATCAAGTAAGTAGGCAGCCGTTTTTATATAGTTTAGATCTTCTTTGTAATACCGGTAGAATGACAGAGCCAACCTGTCCAACATCTTGGTAGGCTTTAGATCCAGCTTCGCTGTTTCTCTGTACTTATCCAGCAAGTTATCCAACCCCTTTATGAAAACAGACACGAACATCTCTTCCTTAGTCTTAAAATAAAGATATATAGTTCCTTTTGCCAACTCTACCTTTTCCGACACATCATCAACAGTAGCGCTTGCAAAACCTTTTTCCGAAAGAACTGTACATGCGGCGTCAATGATATCTTGTCTCCTCTTTTGCCTATCCCTTTCTTTTCTCTCCTTTACACCCATCCCAGACCACCCTCAATGACCAACAGTTATTTAATGACTCATAGTCAGCATAACCCCAATTGTAATACATGACAATATATTGTCAACAGAAATTTTGAAACTCAATTATGAACTACAAATGACAATGGCTTAAAGGCATAATTCAAATGAGTTTCAAAATTTCTACATATAGGTTTTCATCCTCATCGCTTAAGGGATCTGACCCTTGTTGAAAAGGGGATAGTTTGCCTTATCGCTTTAGAAATTCCTCAAAGATGGCCCTAGCCTTAGGGGGGAGGCTATCTCCATGCCCTTGTTCTGAGGATGGCTCCTCTACTTTAACCTTTTGCGGGGAGATCTTTTCTTCCTGACTTGGTGCATGTTTGACCCGGACTACAGGACGTCCCTCATCGAAAGGCCTTTTTGATTCCTTTGGTGTGCTTGGCGATGGAGCACTCACCGGTTCGGGCCGCCTCTCCATCATCTTGGTCAAAAAGCTTACCTTTGGGCCACCCTTGGCAAAGGTTAAGATATCCCCATCTTTGAGGTAGGCAGTTTTTACCCTTTTTCCGTTCACAAATGTCCCATTCGTGCTTTGATCAATCAGCTTAAACCGGTTCCCTTCTCTTATGATCGCAGCATGTTTTCGGGAGATAATCGTTAAGTCTTTTGGGAAATGCATATGGCATGAGGGATGTCGCCCAATGGAGATTACAGGTTCAGAAAATTCCTGAATCTCACCTGTTAGAGGTCCCTGAATATGAACGAGTTGGACTGCAATGTCGGGTGCTCGACCCATGTTATCTATATACCTACCTGACCCAAATCTTGCCACCTGTGCAGTTGGTCGGAATATGACTTGAATGATCTTTGACGAACCTTCTTGATTCATTTTGAGAAAGATTCTTAGTGAGTGAAGCTGAAAATTGCAGATTGTTTGAGGGAGCTTGCGACCGAGTTATCTGCAATTTAGCGCAGCGAACTTAGAATCTTCAAAATGAATCAAGCAGTGAGGAGAAGATTATTCAAGTCATAGGCGCTATTGTTGAGTAACTGCACAGGTCGAAATCTTGCATGGGAAAAGAAGTTTCGCACCGGCTGGCGGATCAAAAAAAATATATCAGACTTTCACCTATAGTTTTTTTAGATATTAGGTTCCACAAGGCCAGAGGGAGGAATCCAAAGTAAGTTGTATAATTTTAGTACGTCGCAGAGGATTCCGAACGATAGGGGCGTTAATTTAAATTAAACATATGGAAATCTATAGGTTAAGAAACTATACCTCAATAATATGGTGTTATGTCAAGGAAAAACATTCCCCTGTCGAAAGAAAAACGTAACCTCTCAAAAAGTCGGGGTATGGCTGCACAGGCGGGCGCTCTCGTTCACTCAGCAGGTGATATTTTGAAGGCAGGGCATATAATATTACTTTACTCCAAATAAGGTTTTTGTTGGCATAGGAATTGCTTGCTTGTTTTGTTGTGTTTTAGGGACGGGGACGAAATAACTTCCTCAAGTTGGCACTCAGATTTAGGTTAGATTTGTTCGATCTGATAACGTAAAACCGCAGGAATAGTCGAACTATTTCGTCCCCTTCCCTTAGGGACTGGAAATAAATAAATCATTGGAATTCGCGCCCTGATTTAGGTCAGGTTTAGTCGATCAGATTGAACAAAACCGCAGGCATAGCAGGACTATGTCGAGGATTTTGTGATTGAGGATCGGCTGAAGATGGCCTGAAGCAGGGATGCGAAAACGATGAGTTATTTATTTCCAGTTCCTTAGCTCATATTTACAGGATCCAGAGGCCTGGATTAATCAATTGTTCTTGTGGTTACTTTACTTAGCGCCTATCTAATAAATAGCTGTTTTAAGCAATCTCTGTGTCAGACTCAGATTTTAATCATATAGATTTCCATATATTAAATTTCACAAGGCCAGAGGGAGGAAACCGAGTAAGTCGTACATTGTAGTACGTCGTCGAGGGTTCCGACCGATAACGCAGTGAAATTTAATATATGGAAATCTATAGGAACGGAAATTAGAAAGGATGTTGGAAAATGAAGATAGCACCCCCTGATACTTTACAAAACATAAAATGTCAAAAACCCAAAACGAGTGAAAGACCCTCAGAGAATAGATTCGAGGATATCCTCCACAAGACTCTTGAAAGCACTTCCATGCCAAAGAGTCAACCCGTAAACATACCGCCAGTATGCAATCTGCCGGACATTCGATTTGATCCGGGTTTCTCTCCGGAGAGGGTGCCTATCGTTGCCAAGGTTGAAGGCCTTCTCGATGTTTTGGAGGATTATCAAGCAGGGTTGGATAACCCAAATATATCTTTGAAAGACCTCAACCCTCTCATTGCCAGAATAGAAAAGGAGACAGAAACCCTCCTTCCAACACTGGATTCTCTTTCAGGAGACGATAAGGTGGGAGGTATCCTGAATAGAGCCCTCATTCACTCGATCGTTGAGATTGCAAAATTCAATAGAGGAGATTATCTAACCCCATAAAAAGGAAAGGGTAACTCCCTTTTCTTAATCAGCCCTGTATTGCCCTAAATGCCCCGGTTGAGGGATTGGATATCTCCGGGCCTTTGGTGAGCTTTACACGCCCATTTCTTACATGTTTGCTAATGCCTGTTTCCCTTTATCGAATATCCAGAGGTGGCAGGTGTCTTGACATCTTACATTTGGTTCTGCTAAGATAATAAAAATACATGGAAATTTGGAAACTCAACTTTCTGACATGTTAAATTTGATATCTAAAAACAAGCATCCTTCACAGAAGCTAAAAAGTAGTTTGCGTTTTGGTGGCACAGCCATCATGGCTGTGTCCTTTCACAGGCTGTAAGCCTGTGCCTCCAGTCTTTTTTACCACAATTCTTGCCATTGTATGGACATGAAAAAGTGTAAACCGAAAAATGAAGGATGCCTAAAAACCTATAGCAAAGCTCCAGTGGACAATTTCCCCTGGATGCGGGTAGAAACAACCAATGATCTGCTATGAAAAGTGCTAATCTTATCCTCTTTACCGATCTTGATGGAACCCTGCTCGACCATGATACTTATTCGTATTGTGCCGCCAAAGAGGCCTTGAACCTAGTAAGGGAAGCATGTCTTCCCCTTATATTTTGCAGCTCTAAGACTAGAGCGGAGATCGAAGTTTGGAGGGAACGGTTGGGTAACAACGACCCCTTTATCTGCGAAAACGGTGGGGCGGTCTTTTTCTCTGATGCTTTGAATCCCCCCAGCCAAAAACATATAGAGAAAAATGGCTATCAGGTCATAGAGTTGGGGATTCCCCATGCAGACATCTTAAAGCGATTCAACACCTTAAAGAACAAATTTGGAGATAGGATCAAGGGGTTTTCTGAATTGGATGTAGAGGAGCTTATGGATTGGACAGGTCTTCCTTATGGGGACGTGATGTTGGCAAAAGAGCGGGAGTATACAGAGCCCTTCATATTTGATGGTAACGAGACCGACAAGAAAGAGTTAGGGGAAACTATAAGGGATTTGAATCTGAATCTCACAAGAGGAGGCCGTTTCCACTGCCTTATGGGAAACAATGATAAAGGAAAGGCTGTAAATATAATTGCTACTTTGTACAAGGAAGATCGACCAGGTTTAATAACCGTTGCCCTTGGTGACAGCTACAATGATCTTCCAATGTTAAAAGTAGTAGATATACCCATTCTTGTCCAGAAACCGGGGGGGCTTTATGAAAACGAGATAGATCTTCCGAACCTTCATCGTGCCCCCGGAGTGGGGCCTATCGGTTGGAATAAAGCCTTATTGACGATATTGTCAGGTAGGGGGAAAACTTATTAAGAGCTTAATGAAAAGGAGGGATAATTCATGAGTATAATATTAGATATTCGTGGCCGACAGATCTTAGATTCCAGGGGCAACCCCACTGTGGAAGTTGAAGTGGTACTCGAAAGTGGTGTTGTGGGGAGGGCTTCTGTTCCTTCTGGCGCATCTACGGGAGAACGAGAAGCCGTTGAGCTGAGAGACGGGAATAAGGATGAATTTATGGGAAAAGGCGTTACTAAAGCGGTCAGAAATGTAAACGAAGTGATTCGTGATGAGATCGTTGGATTAGACGCCATAAATCAGAAGCTCATAGACCGGAGGTTGATTGAACTGGACGGCACTGATAACAAAAAAAAGCTGGGCGCCAATGCAATCCTGGGAGTGTCACTGGCAGCTGCGAGAGCAGCCTCTGAGTTCCTGGATCTTCCCCTATATCAATACCTGGGAGGAGTAAATGCCAAAGTTCTGCCTGTGCCAATGATGAATATCCTCAACGGCGGAGTTCATGCGGACAACAATGTAGATATTCAGGAATTTATGATCATGCCTCTTGGTGCACAATCCTTCAGTCAAGCCCTTAAGATAGGGGTGGAGGTCTTCCATAATCTGAAGATTATACTTAAATCCAAGGGTTATAATACAGCAGTAGGCGATGAGGGAGGTTTTGCGCCCAACCTGAACTCAAATGCTGAGGCTATTGAGGTCATATTAGAAAGTATTGAGAAAGCGGGCTATACTGCCGGAAAGGATGTATATATCGCCCTAGATTCTGCTGCCAGTTCCTTTTACAAGGATGGTAGATATATACTGGCAGCCGAGGAAAAACCAGAGAAATCCTCAGAAGATATGGTAGACTTCTACTCCGATTTGGTTGAAAAATATCCCATAATATCTATCGAAGATGGGATGGCGGAAAATGACTGGGACGGATGGAAACTACTTACAGACCGGTTGGGAGAAAAGGTACAGATTGTAGGTGATGACATCTTTGTAACGAATACGAGGATATTTAAAAAAGGCATTGAGAAGAGCATTGCAAATTCAATCCTGATAAAGGTAAACCAAATAGGAACTTTAACAGAAACAATGGATGCCATTGAGATGGCAAAGAGGGCAGGATATACTGCTGTGGTGTCTCACAGGTCAGGAGAGACAGAGGATACTACCATTGCGGATTTGGTAGTTGCGTGTAATACAGGACAGATCAAGACCGGATCGGTCTCAAGGACAGACAGAGTAGCCAAGTACAACCAGTTAATCAGGATAGAGGAAGAACTGGGTGACGAGGCTGTGTTCACCGGTAAAGAAGTATTATATAACCTTTAAGATGACAGACAAGAATGATTTTCCGAGACCTAAAGGGAGGTTGTATGTCGTTGCTACACCTATCGGCAATCTGGAGGACATAACCCTTAGGGCTGTGCGGACACTTAGGGAGGTCGATCTAATTGCCGCTGAAGATACAAGAAGGACAAGGATTCTACTCAACCACTACAAGATAAACACCCCTTCGACCAGCTATCACGAGCACAATAAGCTTATCAAAGGTAAACAACTCCTCTCCAGATTAACGACTGGCCATGACCTTGCTCTCGTCTCCGATGCAGGTACTCCCGGTATCTCCGACCCTGGATATTACCTCATTAAACTCTCTGTTGAAAGCGCTATCTCTATTATCCCCATCCCGGGCCCATCGGCTGCAATAGCCGCACTAAGCGTTTCCGGGCTCCCCACTAACAGTTTTGTCTTCGAGGGTTTCTTGCCGAGTAAGACCAAAGCAAGAAGAGATACTATAATAAAAATCAAAGAACAAGAAAGAACCTCAATCTTCTATGAATCACCCAAAAGGTTGCGAACCACCCTTCAGGACTTACTCGGGATATGTGGAGACCGTGAGGTGGTTATCAGTAGAGAATTGACCAAAGTCTTTGAAGAGGTGATAAGAGGAAGGATAACCCATATCATAAGCAGATTGGAAGGCAAACAGATCAAGGGAGAAATAACCCTTTTGATGTCGGGAAAGAGTGTCCTTGATGACAGAGATGATATTTCCATACTTGAACTGTTACAGAGCTACCGAAAAAAATATAATCTACCCATGAAGGATTTAATCAAGATGATTGCGGAGGAGGAGGGTATCTCCAAAAGAGAAGTCTATCAGGAAAGCCTAAAGTTGAAGAAGAGAAAAACTGATTTGTAATCTAAAGTTAAATATACTAGTCGCCGATAGGATGTAAAACATAATCTTCACCTTAAGATTGGAGGAGAGAAATGGCCAAGATAGATGCATTCTTCAAATTGATGAACGACCAAGGGGCTTCTGATTTACATCTGGTATCCGGATCTCAACCCATACTCCGCATAAGTGGGGATCTGGAAAGGGTAAAATATAAGGTGCTCGAGAATGATGAATTAACCGCAATGCTTTATGAAATAGCTCAGGAAGAAAAGATAAAGATGTTCGAAGAAACAGGGGATATAGACTTTGGATATGAGATACCGGGCCTTGCAAGATACAGGGCCAATTTCTTTCAACAAAGTAGGGGTATCGGGGCTGTATTCAGAGAGATCCCAAATGAAATATTATCAGTAGAAGATCTCGGCATCCCATCAGTAATTAACAAACTAGCCTTGCTTCCCAAAGGTTTAATTTTGGTGACAGGTCCTACGGGGAGTGGAAAATCGACAACATTAGCAGCCATAATAGACCATGCGAATAGAAACAGAAAAGATCATATCATTACTGTCGAGGATCCCATCGAATTCGTTCATAAAAGTAAAGGATGCGCAATAAACCACAGAGAAGTGGGGACGCACACAAAATCTTTTTCAGCCGCCCTAAGAGGGGCGCTGCGAGAAGACCCCGATATCATCCTTGTGGGGGAAATGAGAGATCTGGAAACCATCAGACTAGCTATAGAGGCAGCTAACACCGGACATCTTGTCTTTGCAACCCTCCATACCCCCAGCGCCGGAAAAACAATAGATAGGATTATAGAGGTTTTTCCGGCCAGCGAGCAGGCACAGATTAAATCCACCTTAGCCGACAGTATTAGGGCTGTAGTAGCCCAAACTCTATTTAAGAGGATAGATAAGAAGGGTAGATGTGCTGTAATAGAGATACTTATCTGCACCCCAGCTGTACGCAACCTTATAAGGGAAGGAAAAACCTACCAGATACCGTCTGTCATTCAAACAGGAAAGAAATATGGGATGCAAACCCTGGACGATTCCATCATGGAGTATCTGGAAAAGAAAAAGATTGACCCTGATGAAGCATATAATAAATGCATCGATAAGTCAAAATTCTTCCCATTCTTAAAAAATGCCCCTGGTGACTTTACCGATGTATAATATCTCTCTTCGAAGATACTATAGGTTCCCATATATTTACGGAATACAGGCTCCAAACCTTTACAGCCCCAAAAAAGGGAAAAATAGGCCATGAGAACACCTGAAATCGACCGTATACTAGACAACATGATGCAGGCACATGACAATGTCTCCGATCTGATCTTTACTGTGGATAGACCTATACAGGTAGAAGCCTCAGGAGAGCTGACCCCGGTTTCCATGAATCCACCTCTGGACAGACTGACGCCTTTTCAGACAGAGATAATTGCCCTCAACCTAATGAACATGGACCGACGCCTTATCCACCCATTGCTAAATGATGGATACTGCGATCTGTCGTATAACCTGACTGGTAAGGCCCGGTTTCGTGTAAACATATTCTCGCAGAGGGACTCCTTTTCAATAGTCATGAGAAAATTGGAGACCAAGATCCCAACCATAGAAAATTTGGAACTTCCTAAAGTCTTTTTTAATATCGCACAGGAGAAAAACGGTCTCGTCCTCATAACAGGCACAACGGGTAGCGGGAAGACAACCTCCCTGGCTACTCTGCTAAATGACATGAATGAATCGAAACCCATTCATGTCATCACCCTAGAAGACCCCATAGAATATGTTCATCCTCACAAAAAGGCTACATTTAATCAAAGACAGTTAGGCACTGACTTTGATTCTTTTGCAAATGGCCTAAGGGCAGCCCTTCGTCAGGCCCCGAAAGTCATCCTGGTCGGCGAAATGAGGGACAGAGAGACGGTCGAGATAGGTTTGTCCGCTGCGGAAACGGGCCATTTGGTCCTTAGTACTCTTCATACGATAGATGCCGGGCAGACAATCAACAGAATCCTTGGAATGTTCGAAAAGGAAGAGGAGAGACAGATCCGAATCCGCCTCGCCGATACTCTAAGGTGGATAGTTTGCCAGAGGCTTTTACCCAGGATCGGTGGAGGGAGAAAGGCAGTATTTGAGATTATGGGCACTAACCTCAGGGTCAAAGAGAGCATTTTAAACGGAGAGGAAGAAGGCAAGACCTTCTATGATATAATTTCTTCAGGTGATACATACGGTATGCAGACCTTCGATAAGGACATCATAAGAAACTACAAGGAAGGTCTGATCACTGAGGATACCGCCATATTATTCGCATCAAAAAGGGCCACAGTGAGGAGAGGGATTGATATGATCAAGAGCGCAAGGGGTGAGAAGACTACTGATATCGACGGATTAATCTTAGATGAGGAGTACGATCAGACATAACCTTTGGGGCGGAACTGCTATAGATTTTCAGATATTAAATTTCACTGCGTTATCGGTCGGAACCCTCGACGACGTACTACAATGTACGACTTACTCGGTTTCCTCCCTCTGGCCTTGTGAAATTTAATATCTGAAAATCTATAAGGGACGGGGGGGAGAATCAAGTGGATATTTTTTGTGAAACCTGTAATAGCAAACTCAGGATACCAGATACAAAGATCCCAGAAAACAGGGCATTGAATATCCTTTGTCCTAAATGTAACGGCTCTATCCACATTGACAAAAAAACAGTTTCAAAGGGGTCTCAAACAAACCAGGACCATGAATCCTGCCATGATGTCGCGGATAAAGCTCACCCAGAAGCAGCAAAGGAAGTTCCCATCTTAGAGATGACCATGAAAAGCATGACCGATTTCCTCGAAGACGGAGATAAAACCGCCCTAGTATGTGATGACAGCGAATCGAATCAAAATATGCTAGGAGCAGCGTTGAGAGAACTGGGATTCAAGGTAAGTTCAGGATTGAGCCATAAAGATGTAATGGAGAAATTGAAATTCAACCACTATAATGTTATTGTCATCAATGAGAGGTTCGACGGATGCCCACAATCAGAAAATCCTGTTTTGAATCACATCCAGCCCATGCCGATCGCTACGAGAAGGAATATCTTTCTTGCCTTGATAGTCTCCCAACACAAGACTTTTGATAACATGGCGGCCTTCTCAAAGAGTGCAAATTTGGTTGTTAATGAGAATGACTTATCAAATGTAAAGGCAATTCTCAAAAAATCCATCTCTGACAATTATAATTTCTACAAGGTCTTTAAGGAGACCTTATATCATTTCAGAAGAGAGTAAGATGTTTAGCTTCATCGAATAGCTTCTGCGTTTATGCCCCCCTTTCGCATTATAACCTTCTAGATAAATTCCTTCATCACGATATCAAGATCGTAAGGGAAGAGATAAGAGGAACAATATGCCTGAACAAGATGAAAAAGCCGAAATCAAAGAAATGAAAGAAAAATTGATGCTGAAAAGAGAGATGGTGTGGGACCAACTTGACAGTAAACAAAGGGACGACGTCTTTGAATTTGCACGACTGTATAAGGAATTCCTTAGTCGGGCCAAGACAGAGAGAGAAACAGTTGAAGAGATTATCACTTTCGCGGAAGAAAAGGGTTTTAAAAGGATAGAGGGCTCATTAAGAGAAGCAAAGAAAGTCTATCGGGTAAATCACCACAAGGCTATAGCCATGGGCATTTTGGGACAGAGGCCCATTGAAGAGGGGATCAGAATAATCGCTTCTCATACGGATTCTCCCCGTCTCGATTTAAAACAGAACCCTCTATACGAGGATCTGGATCTTGCCCTTCTAAAGACTCATTACTATGGAGGGATAAAGAAATATCAGTGGGTATCACGTCCGTTGGCCTTGCATGGGAAGATCATTAAAAAGGACGGAAGTGAGCTGTTTCTAAAAACAGGCGAAGAGGAAGACGATCCGGTCTTTACCATAGTTGACCTAGCCCCCCATCTTGCCCGCAAAACTCAGTATGAAAAGAAACTGGAAGACGCAGTGGTCGGTGAGAAACTTAACATCCTCGCCGGAAGCATACCCTTCCCTGACAAGGACACAAAAGATAGGATAAAGCTTCAGGTCCTTTCATACCTTAACGATAACTTTGGCTTGATTGAAGAAGACTTTGTCAGTGCAGAACTTGAACTCGTACCATCTGAAAAGGCCAGAGACATAGGCTGGGATAGAAGCTTAATAGGGTCCTACGGACAGGACGACAGAGTGAGCTGCTATACCAGCATGCGGGCAATAGTAGATATAGAGAACCCTAAATATACTGTCTTGGCCCTGTTCCTTGATAAAGAAGAGGTGGGTAGTGAAGGGAATACAGCGGCAAAATCTAGATTTCTAGAGACTGTACTTTCCGATCTTCTATCCCTTGATGGGGTCAAAGTTAACCAAGGGGTCTTGAGAAAATCCTTGATAAACTCCCTGGCCATTTCTGCCGATGTTAATTGCGCCATGGACCCAGATTATCAGGATGTCCATGAAAAGAGGAATGCCGCAAAGATAGGGTACGGGATCTGCATTACAAAATTTACTGGTTCTAGGGGCAAAGTCGGTTCCAGTGATGCCAGCGCTGAATATGTAGGATGGTTGAGGCGGATTTTCAATCGCAACAATATTGTTTGGCAGACTGGCGAACTGGGCAAGGTCGATGAGGGCGGTGGGGGGACCATAGCAAAATTCTTTGCAAGTTACGGAATAGATATTGTGGATTGCGGAGTGCCCCTGCTCGGTATGCACTCGCCCTTTGAGGTATGCAGTAAAGCCGACATCTATATGACCTATAAAGGGTATAAGGTATTCCTTACTGAAGACTGAGGCCTAAATGGGAAAGATCATCAATGTTCTCTTACTGGCTCTAGCCATATCTTTTTTTCTTCCAAAACCCTCTACCTTCGCCATAACACGTCTCACAGATATAGAATATTGGTCTGCCCCGGACAATACAAGGGTTGTGCTTTATACGGACAAACCCGTGAAGTGGAATATCGAACGGTCTGAAGATCTCAAGAGGTTGATCGTCGACATAGACGATATTGTCAAGGTACCATCAATTGGGCAGATTAACGTAAATAATCCTATCGTACGTGAGATAAATGTCAATAAATTAAGCGCAGACAGGCTCAGGCTGTCCATAAGCCTATTCAGGCCGGCCAATTTGGATGTCTTCAGTGTGAGCAGGCACCGTAGGACATCTTCTAGGATGGTTGTGGACATCTCCCGGCCGGACATGGTCGAAAAAGAGAGGAATAAGCGTACATCACTCAAGGGGTTGAAAGCCAATGGCTTTAAGATTATTATGATAGACCCGGGCCATGGAGGTGAGGACTGTGGGGCGATCGGCCGACACGGCACGAGAGAAAAGGATGTTGTTCTGGCGTTTGGAAAAGAGATGCAAAAGAAACTAAATAGCAAAAAGGGCTTCAAAGCAGCCCTTACAAGGCGTGGAGATTATTTCATCTCTTTGGAAGAAAGAACAGATCTAGCTAGAGAATGCGGGGCAGACCTCTTTGTCAGCCTCCACGCTGATTGGACTATCAAGAAAGCAGTAAAAGGAACATCATTGTATTGCCTCTCATTGAGGGGAGCCAGTGACAAGGGAGCAGAACTCCTTGCCGAAAAGGAGAACTTCTCTGACTTTATAGGGGGAGTATCAATAGCATATGGCAACAATGAACTACGATCCATCCTCCTGGATTTGGTACAAACCAAGACAATAAACGATAGCCTTAAGTTTGCAGGATTTGCGATGAAAAAGTTGAGTAAAGTTAATAAGATCAAGTACGACAAACCAAAGCAAGCAGCTTTTGTTGTATTGAAATTACCTGACATACCTTCTGTTCTCGTTGAGATTGCTTTCCTATCGAATCCAGAAGAAGAACGATTACTTAACGATAAGGGGTTTCAACACAAGTTTACAAAGACCCTGTCCGCAGCGATAGTAAGATTTTTATCACATGATTTCCTCAAAGAAACCTCAATTGTAAAATAAGAGGTTCCCCATAAAGAAAAACAGACATTCCATATCGTTAAAAAAGGGGAAACACTTTGGAAGATTGCAGCAAACCATCGAGTCAGTATAGGTGAGTTGCAAAAGCTTAACGGGATCAAAGATGCAAGTCATATTAAACCTGGCACAAAGCTTTTACTACCATAGACAACGATTCTAAAGTCTTGAAATGTTGCATATTACGCTTTATCGAATATCCAGAGGTGTTGTTTTTGCTTGACAAACCTTGGTTCTATTTATTAGAGTATCTTAAAAGAATAGTATTTTCAAGCCGTTTGGTGCCATTATTGTAACTTCTCAAAAAGTTCGGGAATACGCCGTAGCCTACAGGGGCGCTTTCATTCACAATGTCGTTCCTAAAAGAGTTCCACTGCACTGAGTCCCTCATAGTTATTGAGAAGTTACCAGATACCAACTTAATCATTAAAAGGAGACTAAGAATGAAGAAAGCGATTACACTAGGCTTGTCACTTTGTCTTTTATTTTTTGTCTTTGGGGTTTGTGATTTGCTGGAAGGTAGTACGGATGAAGTTATTCAATCATTCGGTTATGGGGAGGTAAATTGGACTAAGAGTGTAATAAGAGCTGTTGGGAGTGGCGCTCCAAACACGGACGCTCCTAATATTGCGGTCGCAAGGTTGGGTGCAGAGAGGGCTGCAAAGATAGATGCCCTTAGAAACCTCTTGGAAGCAGTTAAAGGGGTACGGATTGATTCAGAAACCACGGTTGTAAATGCCATGACCCAAAGTGACATAATACATTCAAAAGTTCAAGGATACGTTCGTGGGGCCAAGGTAGTTGACAAGAGATATTTCTCCGATGGTGGTGTTGAGGTTATTATCGAAATGCCGATTACCGGTGAATTAGCTGACGCCTTATTACCAGCCATGGGAGGATTATCGATACCTTCCGCCGGCAACCTGGTATATACTGGATTGATCGTGAACACAAAAGGATTGGGACTCCATCCAGCTATGTCCCCCAAGATCTTGGATGAGGATGGAAGAGAGGTCTATGGCTCCGCGTATGTATCTAGAGAATTCGCCATTAGGCAAGGGATAGTTGGTTATGTAAAAGATGTCGAATCGGCCAGACAGAATGAGCGTGTGACAAGCAATCCCATCATAGTCAAGGGGACAAAAACTGAAGGGTCAGGAAATAGCAATGTGATTATCAGTAATGCTGATGCCGGAATGTTGAGGGACTCTTCCAAAAACCTTAGTTTTTTGGCCCAATGTCGGGTGCTGTTTGTTGTGGACTGAGGATCAAACCTATTCCTTTGAGTAACTATAGATTTTCAGATATTTAATTTCACAAGGCCAGAGGGAGGAATTCGAGTAAGTCGTACATTCAGTACGTCGTCGAGGACGAGGATTCCGACCAATAACGCCGTGAAAGTTAATATATGAAAATCTATAACAGGAGGGGAAAAATGAAGATGACAAAGACCCACTTGGTAGATTGGGTTCTTCTTTCTGTCTTGATATTGTCCTTGCTTTTTATCGGCGCATGTGGCTCCAAGCCAAGGAGGGCAGTAAGTGCTTTGGATACTCCGGACCATCATGTGTTTAGTGGGATGAGACTTCTGGACAAAGGAAAATATGTGGATGCAAAACGTGAATTTACTCTGGCTGCGGAGTTAGCCCCTGAATCCTCTCCTGCTTATACCGGACTTGGTTTAGTATACAGCCATGAAGGGAACTTTGAGGATGCTTACGCCAATGCGAAGAAGGGCAAGAGTTATGCAAAAACGAAGGATGAGAAGGTCAACGCTCTCATAGGCTTTGTGAGAATATACTCCATGGAAAGAAAAGACGACTGGCTCGATGACGCAGAGGATAACTTCGAAGACGCAATCGATATCAATGCTAAATCGTCTGCTGCCTATTACTATATGGGTGAAGCATATAAACTTGCCTATGAATTCGATAAAGCAGGAGAGATGTTTAAAAAAGTTCTGGATATCAATGATAAGTACTTGATTGAAGCTAATAACCATTGGGAATTGGTTCAAAAAATCCAGAGAGCCGCTCCTGGAAGTTTAATAGGCAAGAAGATAGCCTTGATAGATAAATTGACCAGAGCGGATATGGCCGCATTATTTATTCAGGAACTAGAGCTAGAGAAACTTTATGAAAAGCGGTCTTCTAAGAGGTTCGACACGAGTTATAGGCCCCCATCAAAGGTCTTCGCAGCGGATCGTATTGAAAAAGTTGAAGTGGCTACTGATATTTCTAACCACGTTCTAAGAACGGATATTAAAACAGTTCTGGAAATTGGAGTAAAAGGGTTGGAGCCTTATCCCGATCATACCTTTCTCCCTGATGAGCTAATAACGAGGGCTTCGTATGCCATAATGGTCGAGGATGTTCTCATAAAGATCAGTGGAGATCAGGAACTTGCCACAAAGTACATTGCGACTACGTCCCCATTCCCTGATTTGAGGAGCGACCTTCCTTATTTCAATGCGGTAATGGTCACTACCACCCGAGGGATTATGGAGGCAAAAGATTTGACTACCGGTGAATTTGCACCAATGAATCCGGTTTCTGGAGCCGATGGCCTATTGATTATCAGAAAGCTAAAGGACGAGCTGAGGTTTTTCTAAAAAAAGAAAAGAGAACCGACGATATAGGAAAGTCGCCCCCAACCTATAGAAGAGGGCTATGAAATGAAGGAGGTATTGTATTGAGGAAATCTACCGGGTTCGTGATACTGTGTTTCATGATGATCCTTATGTTAGCCAACGTTGGGCTTGCAGAGCAGCCTTTTCAAACACAGGTTATGAAAGCAGAGGGTGTGGCGGCTATTGTAAATAATGACAAGGCCATTGCCAGAGATAGCGCCATTGAAGATGCCCTAAGAAAGGCGGTTGAACAGGCGGTGGGAACCCTCGTATCCTCTGAGACTATGGTCGAGAACTATCAACTCCTGAGTGACAGCATTTATACGAAAACAAAAGGATATGTACAGAATTACAGGATCACTTCGGAAGTTCCAATAGAAACTCTTTACAAGGTTACCGTCGAAGCAACAGTAGCACTGGGCAACCTGAAGGATGACATGTTTGCCATAGGTCTTTTACTGGCACGGAAGCACAAACCGAGGGTCATGTTTTTGATTGCCGAACAGAACATAGGTCAAGAGCATTACAAATACTGGTGGGGGCATTATGCCTCTGAAACGGACCTTTCCGTTTCTGAAACCGTTTTAGTTGAGAAATTCAGGGAAAAGGGTTTCAATGTTGTTGATTATGCAACCAAGGCTGAAAACATAAGGATAAGCAAGGAATACCGAATGGTGAACCTAAACGACGATGCGGTTATGTCCCTTGGAAATCAGTACGATGCTGAGGTGGTAATCGTTGGCAAGGCGCTGGCTAAATATGTAGGCAATGTAATGAATACCTCCATGAAATCATGCCAGGCAAATATGACTGCACGGGCTATCCGAAGCGACAACGGGGCATTTGTAGCTTCAACAAGCAGTTATGGCGCCGCAGTTCATATAGATGAGATCACCGCCGGAACAGAGGCCCTTAAAAAGTCAGCCTCTGACTTGGCCTCCAAACTCATAGACCAGATACTGAATACACATCGCGATGAGATTGGTGGGACCACCCTCGTTCAAATGACCGTGAACGGAGTTCGTAGCTATCAAGACTTCTTGAGCCTCAAGAATGTGTTAAAAGGAGAGGTTCGTGGTGTTAAAGGAGTGCACCAGAGGAGTATTTCTGCAGGTGTAGCTAAGATTGATATAGACATAAGGGGTGATGCCCAATCTCTTGCTGATGAATTGGCTGCCAAAAACTTTCAGAATTTCTCGATCAATATAACCAGTATGACACAAAACACTGTCGAACTTACCATTTTCCCCAAATAATGCACTTTTTTAAAAGGGCGTGTGCGTGAGATGTCTGGAATTTAGCTTACTCTTCTTAATGTTGGTATCTATTTTCAGTGGTTGCGTGCCGATGATATCTCACAATATTGTAACTGACTATAAAGAGAGGATGCCAACGTCGATAGCTGTGTTGCCTATACAGAATGAAACCGTGGACATGGACGCACCAAAGATTTTCCGGCACCGGCTTGTTAGTACAGTTTTTCATAAAGGGTATGTGTCCCCTCCTGAAGCTGAGATTGATTCAAAACTACTAGAAAGGGATATACGAGAGGCTGGTCAGCTTGGTTCCATGACCCCTCAGGAGATAGGGAAGCACCTCAACATAGATGCTCTGCTGTATACCACTGTTACGCAATGTAGTACCGTTTATCTGGTGAGTTATGCCTCACTAAAGGTGGGGGCCAGGTTTAAGCTTATAGATGTTAAAACAGGGGAACAACTATGGGGATCCGAACATGAGGTCGTAGAGAGGAAATTGTGTCTGGATGAGGATTCCATAGAAGAGTGCTTGACCTTTGCTATCTTACAGGAGTACGATCCCTATGTTAAGATATTGATAGGTTCCGCATTTTCTATACTACCCAATGGCCCTAAGTATGTTTCTCCTAGAAAACGCCCTAAACATATTCCTCGTAAAGGGCTTCGAAGGCATCTTTATCCATAGAAATTGCGACATCCTTCATATCCGTTTACACTTTTTGAAATTCTGAAAACCTATAGCTTTGATGAAGAGTGCCGAAATTGCTATCAAAGTATTAAAAATCCGCGAAGAAACTTATCACTTCAATATTCCTTGTTCGATGTTCTATATTTTAGGCTTAGTTCTAGGGGGTTAGCCATGTTAACCAAAAAGACAAAACTGAATTTAAGACATATTGTTATCTTGTTAATTGTTGTTTCTCTTTCCTGCAGTTGTGCGGCCAGAATCCCTCACGCCATAGTGTCAGATTATAAAAACAGGATACCAACATCCATCGCTGTCTTGCTTGTCCAAAATGAGACCACCGATATGGACGCACCGAAGTCATTCAGACCGAGGTTATTTAATCTAATCATGGTCAAGGGCTACAAATCTCTTACTACAGCAGTGATTGACTCCAAGCTTGCTCTAAAGGATATAAGAGAGGCCGGTCAGCTTGGTTCCATGACGCCTCAGGAGATAGGGAAGTACCTCAACGTCGATGCCTTGCTGTATACGACCGTAACAGAGTGGAGCACCACTTATTTAGTAGTTTACTCCTCAATGAAAGTGGGGGCCAGGTTTCAACTTATAGATGCAAAGACAGGGGAACAACTCTGGGAATCAGAGCAGGAAGTTGCCGGGCGGAAGTTCGGACTCGACGATGATGTCATTGGAGATGCCTTTGCCTTTGCTGCGTTTCAGGCATATGATCCTTACGTTGAGCAAGTGATTAACACTGCGTTTTCAACACTGCCCAACGGCCCTAATTCTCTTCCGTCTGAAAAGGGCGGCTGTTTGCAGCCATAGGGTTTGTAAACATTAAATAGTATCCATCCAAAAATGATATAATTTTTGGAAGGTCAAGGAAGATGAATATTTTAACCACACAAACACATTGAGTATTTTATTTATTGATGGGTACTAAATATCAAAGGGAGGATTAGTCATGTCTGATAGGAAAATGTGGATGGGTTTAATTTCTACTTTATTTTTCTTTGTCTTTGGTTGTGCTTCTATGCCCACTATGACAGCGGCTCCTGCCAAAGAGGAATTTGTCCCGGCTAAGATAGTGTCCAAAGGGCCTAAGAAGAGAGTAGGAATAGTGAATTTTGTAAATAAAACGACCTATGGGAAGGGAAGGTTGGGATCCTCAGCCTCAGATATCCTGACTACCGAACTCTTCAAAACAGGGGCATTTATCGTGATTGAGCGTGAGCAGTTACAAAATGTTCTGGGAGAGCAAGCCTTAGGACAGTCAGGCGCTGTCAATCCTGCAACGGCTGCCCAGGCAGGTAAGTTGCTCGGTCTTAATGCTATTGTAACCGGCTCAATATCCCAGTTCGGCGTTAAGACTGAGGGGAAGGATTATGGAGTCTATAAACAGAAGGTGCAGAAAGCAGAGTGCACGGTCGATGTAAGGGTAGTAGATACCACCACTGGACAGATACTCTTTGCTGATTCCGGGTCCGGCGTATTCGAAAAAAAGATCTCTGAGGTCTTGGGGCTTGGACAGCGTGGTGGTTATGATGAAACCATGGGACAAAACGCATTAAGAGCTTCCATCTCTAAATTCATGGACAACCTTATCCAGCAGTTGCAGACTGTAGAATGGAGTGGGAGGATTGCGAAGGTAACCGGCTCAAATGTTTATATTAATGCAGGCAAGGATGTTGGGTTAAAGGTAGGTGATGTTCTGAAGGCTATATCACTGGGTGAGGAAATATATGACCCAGAGACCCATGTTTTGTTGGGGAGAGAGGAAGGCCGGACAAAGGGAGAATTATTGATTACAGGCTATGTAGGTAATAAACTGACCAAGGCTTCTGTTAAGTCAGGCATGGGAATGAAGATCAATGATGTTGTTAAGCTAAAATCAGAGTAGGCAACCGACACTTTGACCCCTGATCTGTTCATTAACCACTGGCTATAGGTCTTCAGATGTTAAATTTCACAAGCCCAGAGGGAGGAATCATAGAAATTGAGTTTCAAAATTTCTGATGGAAATCAATAGCAAAACATTTGGGCAGGCTCTCGCTTGTCAGGAAGGTATTTATCAGATGAGAAATACGATCTTTCTATTTATAATAGTTTTGATTTTTTTACTATTAGGATGTGGGACCCCGAGAGAAGCCACAATAGGCGTGGGTAATGAGGGGGCATTAAGGATTATCTGCAATCCTAACGATGCGGAGGTCTTTGTGGATACGGTTTCTATGGGCGAGGCGAACAAATATGATGGGAAGCCGGGCTATATAAAAGTGAGCAGTGGGACCCATAGAATAGAGATAAAAAAAGAGGGTTATGCCCCTTACACCCGAGAAGTCTATTCCAGCCGGTCCCTTCAGACTATAGAGGTAACACTGAGAAGGTTAGAGTAGGTAATCCATGAGAAGGTTCATGTCTGTAATCTGTTTGGTAACCCTGTTAGGCCTTTCATTTCTTTCTGCCTCGTTTTCTTGCGAGGCTGGGCCTTCCAAAGGCTTTGCAATAGTTACATTCCTTCAGGGCAAGGCCTATCTGTTGAATAAAGGCCAGGCTAAGGGTATTCCATTAAAGGAGCAGGATCTCCTTCATAAAGAAAATGTAGTAAACACAGGTAACGGGGCTATAGTAGAGATAAGATTGCCTGATGGAAGCTTTGTTCGATTCGCGGAAAATACAAACTTTAAGGTGAGTGATCTGCATTATGATAGAGAGACCGGGATCAGAGGTTTCAAGTTTAAACTTTTCTTGGGCAAAAGCTGGGCTAATGTAATAGAACTCATGGGGAGAAAGAAGGGCTTTGAGATTGCCAGTGAAAATGCTGTGGCAGGGGTCAAAGGTACTGTCTATCGAATGAATGTTAATAAAGACAAATCTGTATTTATTAGAGTTTACAAGGGAAGCATACGAGTAACCAGTCCTCCACAGGAGACTACTAGGCCCGTCTTTGAAATTGGTGGGCCAAGAGAGGTTCCAGGGCCCCAAGAGGTACCTGGCCCCCGTGAAGTAACCTTGAAGGAATGGGAATATATAGTAAAAGAGAAGCAGGAGATAAGGATTACCCCTGATGGAAAGGCCTTGGCTCCTATTTCCTTCTTGCCGAAAGAGGATATAAGTGTTTGGGCCCTTTGGAACAAGAAGAGAGACGAAAGCATAAGATTAAATTCAAGGGGTGATATGTAATTTATGAATATACCCAATTTTTTAACCCTTCTTCGTATAATCTTTATACCGATATATATCATTTTTCTAATCAACGGTCATTTTGGAGCTGCTTTACTGGTTTTCATCCTTGCCGGCCTCACCGATGGTCTCGATGGGTTAGTAGCCAGATTATATAACCAGAAGACAGTTCTGGGCTCTTACTTCGATCCTGTGGCAGACAAGTTGCTTATAGTTTCGTCATTCATCGTACTGACTTCATTGAAGATCGTTCCAAATTGGCTCACCGTGATAGTTGTGAGCCGTGATGTGTTGATAATCGTGGGGATAATGGTCTTTTTCTTCACGTCTCATAAGGTAGTAGCCAAGCCAAGCATTGCCAGTAAGATCACCACATGCTCTCAGTTTCTTACCATATTCAGCGTTATATTGAGCAATCACCTTTACAAGATCCATGATGATATATTGTCAGTTATTATTTGGGCAACAGGAATCTCAACAATAGTCTCAGGTTTTCACTACATTTACCGAGGAGGCAAGATCCTGAGCGAGGAGGAGGACAAAGGGATCCTCTGAAACAAACATTCATTAAGGAAGTTTTCAATAATTATCCACATGTTCAGTTGGTCGGAATATGACTTGAATGATCTTTAAGGAACCTTCTTGATTCATTTTGAGAAAGATTCTTAGGGACGAGGACGAAATAACGTAACTGCACAGGTCGAATTTTCCTTGACAAAAATTGATTAGTGATAGAAAATACAAAATAGGTGAGGGTTACCATTAGTATAGGCACGTAGCTCAGGGGGAGAGCGCTACCTTGACGCGGTAGAAGTCGGCGGTTCAAAACCGCCCGTGCCTACCATACATTCTAATATGGCTCAGGCATTCCTATAGATTTCCATATATTACAGTTCACGGCGTTATCGGTTGAAATCCCCGACGACGTACTAAATGTACGACTTACTCGGATTCGGATCCCTCTCTCTAGCCTGGTGAAATTTAACATAAAAAAACCTATTATCATAAATTTTGAAACTCATTTGAATTATGCCTTTAAGCCATTGTCATGGGGATCCATTGTCAGGCGGACAATTTGTAGCTCATAATTGAGTTTCAAAATTTATGATAATAAAGAAAAATTTACTTATCCAGTAAGCTTTCACTCTGACGGAGTATTACGATTTAAATAATAGTCTTAAAAAGGCATCATAATTAGTCTCTAGTTTGTGGTGCCTTTTCTTTCTTCTAACCTGGCAAAGGCTTGGAGCACAAAGTTATATATGGGTAATATGGAAAACGTAAAGGTAGGATTTCCGGATGGGTCTTTTCGTGTCTATCCAAAAAAGACCACGCTCTATGAAATAGCAAAGAGTGTTGAAGATTGTGCTGCCAAAGACTACATAGCTGGGAAGGTTAATGAAAAGCTCGTTGATATGAGTTATCCTTTCCAAAAAGATGGAGACCTTGTATTCATAACCCACGATTCCAACGAAGGACTGGATATTACAAGGCACAGTACATCCCACGTCATGGCTCAGGCAGTGAAAAGACTTTATGAAGGGGTTAAGATCTCCATAGGCCCCACTACTGATAGTGGATTCTATTATGACTTTGATTATAATGGGAGCTTTTCCCCAGAGGATCTAACTCGGATCGAGTCTAAGATGCAGGAGATAATAGACGAGGATCTGCCTATCATTAGAAAAGAGATCCCAAAAGAGGAAGCTATCGAATTGTTTAAGAGCCTTGGTGAAACCTATAAGGAGGAAATCCTCGAAGAGATCCCTGACGAGATGGTTTCTGTTTATTGTCAGGGTGATTTCGTAGATTTGTGTCGGGGCCCTCACTTGCCATCCACTGGCAAGATAAAGGCGTTTAAGTTAACCAGTATCGCTGGAGCTTATTGGCGTGGTGACGAAAAGAATAAGATGTTACAACGCGTTTATGGAATTGCCTTTCCTGACAGTAAAAGTTTGGAGAATTATTTAAACATATTAGAAGAGGCGAAGAGAAGAGATCATAGAAAGCTTGGCAAAAGCTTGGAGCTATTCAGCATACACGAAGATGCCGGGGCAGGCCTTGTAATCTTTCATCCCAAAGGGGAGATGCTGAGAACAATCCTAGAAGATTTTGAGAGGAAGGAGCATCTTAAACGGGGTTACCAGTTAGTAAGGGGGCCGCATTTACTAAAACTAGACCTTTGGAAAAGATCTGGGCATTTTGATAATTATTTTGAAAATATGTATTTTACTGAAATAGATGGAGAGAAATATGGCATAAAGCCTATGAACTGCCTAGCCCACATGCTCGTATACAAACACAAAATTAGAAGTTATAAAGACTTGCCACAAAGGTATTTTGAATTGGGCACTGTACATCGCCACGAAAAATCGGGGGTTCTTCACGGTCTCCTTAGAGTGAGAGAATTTACTCAGGATGATGCTCACATAATATGCACCCCGGATCAACTGGAAGAGGAGATAAAGGGAGTTATCCATTTCGTAGAAGATATGATGAAGATATTTGGGTTCGAATACGAAATGGAACTCAGTACCCGTCCGCAGAAATCGATTGGACAGGATTTGGACTGGGAGAAGGCAACGTCAAGTTTAGTACAGGTCCTGGAAAATAGTGGTATGTCTTATGATATCAACGAAGGTGAAGGAGCGTTTTACGGCCCGAAGATTGATGTTAAGTTAAAAGATGCTCTTGACAGAAGATGGCAATGTGCTACTATTCAGTGTGATTTTATTTTACCTGAACGGTTCGATTTGACTTTTGTCGATGGTAATGGTACTAAACAAAGACCTGTTATGTTGCATCGGGTTATTTTGGGCGCTGTGGAAAGGTTCATGGGGATACTGATAGAACATTATGGGGGGGCATTCCCGACATGGTTGGCTCCTGTACAGGTGATTGTTTTAACGGTCACGGACAGAAATATAGACTTTGCGTCAGAGGTTCATGACCATCTAGTCTTCAATGAGGTAAGGGTTGAAATGGACTTAAGGAACGAAAAACTAGGGTTTAAGATACGCGAAGCCCAATTACAAAAAACACCTTACATGTTAGTGGTAGGCGACAAGGAAGTGAGCAGCAGAACTGTTTCTCCACGTTTGAGAAGCGGTAAGAGCTTAAAGCCTATGAAGATAGAGGAATTTGTTTCGCTTGTCCAAGAAGAAAGTCAGGCTAGGAGGTGAATAGCGAGATTAAGAAAGTACTGATAAACGAGAAGATTAGAGCAAAAGAGGTAAGGCTTATCGATTCAGAGGGGACACAGCTTGGTGTATATCCTTTGAAAGATGCTTTAACGATTGCCAAAGAAAAAGACCAGGATTTGGTGGAGGTAGCTCCGCAATCTAGGCCGCCTGTTTGCAAGATAATGGATTATGGTAAGTATAAGTATCAACAGAGCAAGAAAGCCCAGGAAGCGAAGAAGAGTCAAACTACCATTCAAGTGAAAGAAGTGAAGATGAGGCCTAAAACAGAAGAACATGATTTCCAGTATAAACTCCGCCATGTTAGAAGGTTCCTGGAAAGTGGTAATAAGGTCAAAGTTTGCATTATTTTTAGGGGTAGGGAGCTTGAACATAAAGAAAAGGGAATACATATGCTTAATAGAGTCGCCGAAGAGATTAAAGATATTGCGGCAATTGAACAGCATCCCAAATTTGAGGGGAGAAATATGGCTATGATTATTGCCCCAAAATCATAGTTACTAAACGTTCTGAAGGGAGTTGGATTATGCCTAAGCTAAAGACAAGGAAGGGGGCTGCTAAACGATTTAAGTTGACAAAATCGGGAAAGATAAAGAGAAGTAAGTCCTATGGACGCCATATTCTAACAAAGAAATCGACAAAGCGTAAGAGGGGTCTAAGACAGGCAGGTTATATAGAAAAAGTTGATGTAGGGAGTCTGAGAAAACTCTTACCGTATGGATAGCTCACGAACTAATCGTTACCAAGAATTAACCAAAATAGGTTAATTAAGTAGAGGTTTAAAATGCCGAGGGTGAGAAGAGGAATTAAAAAGAGGAGAAGGAGAAAGAGGGTACTGAAATTAGCGAAAGGTTATCGTGGTGGGAGGGGTAAGCTATTAAGAACCGCCACTGAGGCTGTTGATAGGGCTTTGAATTATGCCTACAGGGATAGAAGAAATAGAAAGAGAGATTTTAGAAGGTTATGGATTACCAGGATTAATGCTGCTGCACGAATAAACGGCATTTCATATAACAAGTTAATCCATGGGTTAACAAAAAACAATATTGACATTGACAGAAAGATCCTTGCTGATTTGGCTGTGTCTGATCCCAAAGGATTTTCAAGAATCGTATGCCTTGCCATAGAGAATATCTAAACCCAGCCTTTAAAATCTCCAACACAAAAAAGGTTCTTAGAGTTTCTTCTTCGGGATATTTTTGCCACGAGACTTTAAGTTCCAATTTTTACCAGCTAGGCTTCGGCCCGTGTTCAAGAAAACGGTTTTACCAGGATTATTTATGAAAGAAGAGCTAGAGAGACTATTTCGAGATGCCTCGGCAGAGTTAAAGGTTGCCGTGGAAGAAGGACAAGTGACCGAAGTAAGGACCCAGTTTTTGGGAAGGAAGGGAAAGATTACAGCTCTTTTGAGAGGGGTAAGTAACATATCACAGGACCAGAGACCGGTTATCGGACGGCTTGGCAATGACATAAAACGTTCTTTAGAGAATACGATAAGAGAATCTTTAACGGCTATACAAAAAAGAAAACGAGAGGAAAAGCTAGCTAAGGAAAAGCTAGATACAACCTTACCGGGTAGAAGGGTGCCAATAGGTAAAAAGCATCCTATTTCCGAGGTTTGTAATGAAATTATAGATATTTTTTTAGGGCTTGGATTCCAGATCTTTGAAGGGCCGGAAGTTGAGCTGGACTATTATAATTTTGAGGCATTGAATATCCCCAAAGATCATCCGGCAAGGGATATGCACGATACATTTTATATATCCGACGAGGTCCTTCTCAGAACCCACACATCCCCAGTACAGATCAGACTGATGGAGAAACAAAAACCTCCTATTCAGATAATCGCACCGGGAAAAGCTTTTAGATGCGATTCCGATATTTCCCATACCCCCATGTTCCATCAGGTTGAGGGATTGATGGTTGGAGACAATATCACATTTGGGGACCTTAAGGGTATATTGACCATATTTATCAACCAGATGTTCGGCGAAAAGACGAGACTGAGGTTTCGACCGAGTTTTTTTCCTTTTACCGAACCCAGTGCAGAGGTGGACATACAGTGCGTTATGTGCCGCGGAAAAGGATGCAGGGTCTGTTCTTCCTCTGGATGGGTGGAGATTCTTGGGGCCGGCATGGTTGACCCCGAGGTCTTTCAAGCTGTGGGGTATGATTCACATGAAAATGTTGGTTTTGCCTTTGGTATGGGGATTGAGAGGATCGCCATGTTGAAATACGGGATAAGTGACATCAGACTGTTTTTTGAAAATGACATGAGATTTTTAGGACAATTTTGACTGGTCTGTGCAAGCGGAGTACTGAATGAAAGCAAGTTTGAACTGGCTCAGAGAGTATGTTGATATTGATCTTTCTCCTGAGGAAACAGCAGATGTCCTTACTATGGCCGGCATAGAAGTAGAAAGCATAATTAGGACAGAGAAAAACCTAGACGGTGTCGTTGTAGGAAGGATACTCTCTATAAAAATGCATCCAAACGCTGATAAGCTCTCTTTATGTCAGGTGAATACTGGTGATGACTCATATTCTATAGTGTGTGGCGCGAGTAATATGAGGGTTGGGGACAAGATCGCTTTAGCGCTGGACGGAGCCTTGCTGCCAAATGGGATAAATGTCAGGAAGACCATAATAAGGGGAGAGTTATCCGAAGGCATGATGTGCTCTGAACAGGAATTGGAAGTTGGGCAGGACTCTCAGGGGATAATTATCTTGCAGGATGACCTTGAGCTAGGTAAAGATATAGTTTCCGCCCTCGATCTAGATGATTATACGTTCGAACTCAATGTAACCCCAAACCGTTCTGATTGTTTGAGTATGATAGGGATAGCAAGAGAGATTGCGGCAATTACGGGCAAAGCTCTAAAAATGCCAACAATAGAGTTTAGAGAAGAAGAGGAAAGGGTTGCCGATTTGATATCTGTTGAGGTTCAGGATGCCGAATTATGCCCCAGGTATTCTGCCAGGTTGATTAGAGGTGTTGCCGTTGGCCCCTCCCCTTTTTGGATGCGAAGAAGGTTGGCCTCTGTTGGAATACGCCCAATCTGTAATGTGGTAGATGCCACCAATTATGTCCTTATGACGCTCGGTCAGCCCCTTCATGCATTCGATTTCGACCTACTAAGTGGAAGGAAGATAGTTGTAAAGCGGGCAAATCATGGCGACACCTTTACTTCCCTAGATGGTCTCGAGAGGACCCTCTTCAGCGATACGTTAATGATCTTTGAAGGAGAACAACCAATAGCCATTGGTGGTATCATGGGTGGTTTGAACTCAGAAGTATCAGAAGAGACATCTAATGTGCTTATTGAAAGTGCATATTTTAACCCATCTAACATCAGGAAAACCTCTAAGAAACTTGGCCTGCAGACAGAGTCTTCCTATAGGTTTGAGAGGAACGTAGACCCTGAAGGTGTCACTCGGGCATTGAACCAGGCTGCCCAGTTGATCTTGGATATTTGTGGGGGGGAAGTGGCCAAAGGGATGATAGACCAATATCCGTGCCCCATCTCTCAAAAAAATATTTCTTTGAGCATAGATAGAACCAATAAAATATTGGGCGCCTCCCTTGAGAAAGAGAAAGTAAAAAGATACCTTAAGAGTATTGAACTAAGCGTTAAAGATTTGGATGAGGGTACAGTGAGCGTTGGGGTGCCCCCTCGCAGGATGGATCTAAGTCGAGAGATTGACCTGATTGAGGAAGTAGCCCGGCTGAATGGTTATGATAATATCCCCATCACTACTCCACGGGTGAAGATTACCTCCACAAAGAGGAGTTCAGCGCAGGTTCTGGAAAATAAAGTCAAAGATATCCTAACATCAATGGGTTACTATGAGGTTGTTAACTACAGCTTCATCTCTCCTGGCTCCATAACCAAGATGAATTTGAATCCTGACCATCCATTTCATAACTTCGTCAGAATAAAGAACCCGCTGAGTGAAGAGCAATCAATCATGAGGACCACTTTGATCCCTGGACTCCTCAAAACTATGAAGACGAATGTTTATAATAAGAGTTTAGATCTAAAACTGTTCGAGATTGGGACAGTCTTTCACTTGAGGAAAGAAGAGAAACTCCCCCAGGAAAAGAAGATGTTGTCAGCCCTGGTGACAGGTCTCAGATATGGTGAGTCCTGGAGCTTTTCACAGGAAGAGGTTGACTTCTATGATATGAAAGGGAGTTTAGAAAACCTATTTACAGGGTTGGAAATCATGGAAGTCAATCTCTTGTCAACCGGAGATATTCCGTACTTGCATCCTGGTAAGACCGTTATCCTTGAAATTGGTGATACTAAAATCGGGGCATTTGGTGAGGTTCGTCCAGATGTCTTGGAAGGTTATAACTTATCGAAAGCTGCATACATCTTTGAAATCGATTTTGACTTGCTCGTCAAGCACACTTTCGGTAACAAGAAGATCAAACCCATATCGAAGTATCCTCCAGTCTATAGGGATATTGCATTAATTCTAGACGATGATTTTGAGTGCAAAAAAGTCCATGATGCCATCCTTGATCTTAACGACAAACTAATCGAGGATGTCCAGGTTTTTGATGTCTTCAGAGGGGAACCTATCGCTCAAGGGAAAAAGAGTCTCGCTTATCGAATCAAATACCAGTCATACGAACGAACACTGACAGATGAAGAGGTTAATAGGGCACATAGAAAGGTAGTGTCTGACCTAGAAGACAGAGTAGGAGCCAGGATAAGGGATTAGATTACAAGGGAGAATCATGACAAAAGCAGATATTGTTGGAAACGTTTATGAGAATGTTGGAATTTCCAAAAAGGAATCAGCGGAGATTGTAGAGCTGATCTTTGAAATTATAAAAGAGACTTTGGAGGGCGGTAGTAATGTGAAGATCTCTGGCTTTGGAAATTTTATTCTCAGGGACAAAACACCCCGAAGAGGTAGGAACCCACAAACCGGGGATGAAATCGAAATCTCCGCTAGGAGGGTACTAACGTTTAGACCGAGTCAGGTATTGAAGAGGCTCCTAAACAGTTAGGGCTATAGAATCCCATATATTAAATTTCACAAGGCCAAAGGAAGTAATCCGAGTAAGTCGTACATTTAGTACGTCGTCGAGGATTCCGACCGATAACGCAGTAAAATTTAATATGTGGAAAGCTATAGCTTATTATTTTACACCACCAGGCAGTTTAGTGCCTAATATCTTATTATCGTTGGCTCTTTGGATCAAAACAAAAAAATGAAAGACAAAAAACGGAGGGAGAATCAGGAGGAGGTAGTAATACCTGATAAACTGTACTATAAAATCGGGGAAGTTAGTGAGATTATAGGGGTAGAGCCCTACGTTTTGAGGTATTGGGAGTCTGAGTTTGGTATGGTTAAGCCGATTCGTGGCAAATCGAAACAGAGGCTCTACAGAAGAAAAGATTTGGAATCCGTATTGGAGATAAAAAAGCTACTTTACAAAGAGGAGTTTACCATAGCTGGAGCAAAGAGGAAACTCAGGGAATCAAGATCCCAAGGGGATGGAAAACCCCAAGCACCTCTTTCAGAAGAAGGATACAAGAACTTTTTGAAAGGTATCAGGGATGAGTTAGAGATAATAAAGGACATTCTGGAGTAAGTCCAAATATTTTTCGGGACGTAGCGCAGCTTGGTAGCGCACCTGAATGGGGTTCAGGGGGTCGCTGGTTCAAATCCAGTCGTCCCGACCATCTTTTCCAATGAAAAGGGCAGGTTAGAAATTATCTAACCTGCCCTTTTTTATTGGGAAGTAATATTGAAGTAAAATATTCCCCGGAATGAGGCTTGGTGAGAAATTCACCGAGCCTCTTTATCGCCTCCTGAGCATCATCCCTGTCCACTGTGTTGTATCTTTCAAACTTCACAAGGCCAGAGGGAGAAATCCTTTCTTTCTTCAGGGCTCATATCCCCCCGCTTCATTGTAGCCAGTTTGAACAGGGATACGATCTGATTGGCAAGAAGGGCGCTTACTGTGGCGCCGAACCGTCCCTTGCCAAGGTTTACGAGGAGGATTTTGCCATTGTTCATTATCGCATCAAAATCGAAGCTCGTCTTCTCCTGCCCCACTATCCTGGCCAGGGTCGTATCATGGGTGAACCGGCTGAACTTGGAGGTGACATACGGAGAAAGGTTCTGCAAGCCGGCATCTCCTCCTGTACTCTCCAGCTCTTTTATGAAGTCCAGGGTCTGGGGGGCTTCTGTGTTGTCCCTTAACCAGTGCCGAAAATCCCTGTAAATATAGCACGATATAAACTCCAGGATGGTGGCGGTAAAACCCTCTCTCTAGATATGGCCGTTTCTTTTTTGATAGACAGTTCTTTTGTCATCTTGTTTCTCCTATATTTTTTCTAACGGTCAGTCAACTGAGTCAACGGCGAAATACGTTCCAATAGATTGACGAATTACATAATTGGATGCATTGAGAAGGACAAAAGTACTGTAAACGGGAATTTGAAGAGTTAACCATCGACTTCCTCGAATCAAAGTGTCAAAGTGAGGACATAAGGATTTGGAAAGAAAGGTTTTTTGCGATATTGAAGAAAGGAAAGGGCGATACTTTACATTCACATACACATTATATGGCGCAATCATCTTCATAAACGTATCAATCATGCTATTCACTGCTGAAGAAATAATCGCATCTCTGTCAGGATCCTGAGGCCATTCGTTATTTTTCCAGTCTGAATCGCCTGCCTCTTTGGATATTGATTTTACAGCTAAAACTTTCCCTGTAGTTAACCCGATAACCTTGAGAGTACTGTTTACCTTCGCAGTCCCTTTCACATTATAAGACTGGTGCCATTTTCCTTCTTTATCCTGCCAAGGCTTCTTTTTCCAACGTTTCAAGTCATATTTGACATTTGCGTTTCCAACTATGAGAGCAGAGGCGCCCACGAGTCTGCCGATTTTTACGGCTGTATCGGTGTCAACAGCTCCACTCATGTTCAGCTCGTGCTCTTTCATGATCCTTGAAAGATTCGATCTGTCAACAACATCGAATTGATCCGATTCAAACAACCTGCTGGTCAATAAATCCGCAACACTTGATCCAATATTGCCTTGAACATCGCCGATGGCGATCTTATCGATCCCCCGTAGGTTAATTTCCGCCGGCTTTAAAACCGGGATACGTGCACTCGGAGCACAACTTAATAAAACCACAGCCACAAAAACAAAAATCAAACCAAAACGATAATTTCGAACATTCATTTTCCCCTCCTTTGATTAATTTGCATTACGAGTTTAAGACTGAACAACAGAACAGGCAAAGAATAGTTAAATTTTCACCCCCTTTTCCCCCTCACACCATTGATCTCCAAAGGCTGTATAACACAATAAAATCAAAACCCTATGAAGGTCATTCACACTATTCACTATATTTTGTAAGATCTATTTATCTCAAAAATAAACTTTACTCCCTTGATCATTTCTATAAAATGAACTATAATTAAAAGAATTGAACTACTCGATAGTTCATAATAAGATTAAAATGGGGATAATATGAAATCTATCACGATTCACGGTATTGACGAGCCTCTTGCTCAGCTTATCAAGTCAAAGGCTCAGTCAGAAGGTTTGAGCATGAACAAGACTGTTAAAAAGCTTTTAGAGGAGGCCCTTGGTGTAAGAGCACGGAATAAAGGAACATACCAGAGTGATTTTGATGAGTTCTGTGGTATGTGGTCGGAGTCGGAACTTGCCGAATTTGAAAATAAAACCCAGGATTTCAGGAGCATCGATCAAGAGGACTGGCAGTGAAAAAAATCATACTTGATACAAACGCATATACCCGATTGCTGTCAGGTGATAAAGATGTGCTGGATGTTACCGGGACAGCAGAGACTGTTTATATGTCGATTTTCGTCCTTGGAGAGTTATATGCCGGATTCTCAGGCGGAACACGAGAACAAGAAAACAAGGAAACGTTACAGCGGTTCTTACTCAAACCGACAGTTAAAATCCTTAACGCCAGTTCTGAGACTGCAGAGGTATTCGGATTTGTCAAAAGCAATCTCAAAAAGACCGGCACTCCTTTACCCATAAATGATGTATGGATTGCAGCGCATGCCATTGAGACTGGTTCAACAGTCATTACATATGATATGCATTTCAAAAAAATAACGGGCCTTCGCTTGTGGGGTGTGATTTGACGTTTCCGTTTACGGTTACGAAAAAATAAAAGAAATTACAATTCGGGACAAACATAAAAAACAAGCAGGGTCATCTATGGCCCTGCCTGTCAATATTGAACAAGATTTTCAACAAAATGGGTTATTTCTTGCCCTTGTCATTGGGGACGATAATCTCTACATCAACTGTGCTGCAATTATTAGATTCGTCTGTAGCAGTTATGTGCTATGTCCCACAATATTTGACCCAACGAGTCTCAGAATATTTAACCTTGGTGAACCTAGCTGGGGAGGCTAAAATGCAATACAAAAAACCAAGACGGATATTTGAAGATTCCGGCGTTGTGAATCCGGAAGACGCCTATCATGTTCTCCTTGACAACGTGGCCAACACAAAGGGTCAGGACATTAAAACAATGGTTGATCGGGGAAGGTACTTTTCCATATTCGCTCCCAGGCAGAGCGGTAAGACCACATTTTTTGAGGACTTTTGCAGTCGACTGAAAGAAGACCAGACTTATATCCCAATCCTCCTGAGTTTCCAGGACTATAAGAACATTGATCCATCACGGTTTTATAAATCGATACAAAAGGACCTTCATGATCAACTCATTAACAGGTTAGAGGATGTTCAATGCACTGTGCTGGATGAAGTCAGCAAGTATCTTGCCACTCATGTACTGAGAGATCACATAGATTTTCGCGAGTTGTTTGAAGAATTAAATCGGATAGTTATAGATAAGAAGATCATTATCTTCATTGATGAGTTTGATGGCATCCCCATTGATGAACTTGAAAACTTTCTCACCACTTTAAGGGAATTGTACCAGAGATACAAAAAGCAAAAAGATAAGGCTCTGTATTCCGTCAGTCTTGTAGGAATTAGAAACATAACAAAGT
>Ga0209345_10001121_pt1 | contig 32899 bp, 35 predicted proteins | sample Cruoilmetagenom7_FD_187294 | JGI IMG/M metagenome (GOLD analysis project Ga0209345, IMG submission 187294) | Oil polluted marine microbial communities from Coal Oil Point, Santa Barbara, California, USA - Sample 7 (SPAdes) (version 2) | ecosystem: Environmental > Aquatic > Marine > Oil seeps ...
CGATCTTCCGGGGTCTGCGGCGCGCCTTGAGGAGCGGCTTGAACGTGACAGCAAACTGAGACAACATCGACAGGTGGGCATTTACGCGGGAATGCCAGTTTGTGTTGCGGCAACCGAGGGAAAGACCTTCATGAGTGGATTACTGGCCCTTCTGGACGACGTCGCAGCGATCGCAAAGCTGGCGGCGGCGCAACTTGACGATATCGCGGCGCAGGCCAGCAAAGCCGGAACAAAGGCCGCGGGCGTGGTCATTGATGACGCTGCCGTGACGCCGAAATATGTGACCGGTCTGCCGGCCGCGCGCGAATTGCCGATCGTGTGGAAAATCGCGCGGGCGTCGTTTTTCAACAAGCTGGTGATCCTGTTGCCCGTGGCCCTTCTGTTGAATGCCGTCCTGCCGTGGATGTTGACGCCGCTCCTGATGATTGGCGGGGCCTATCTGAGTTTTGAGGGGGCAGAGAAGGTTTGGCACCTTATTGTCCCGCACAAGGATCACGGCCCCCAGCAGGCAGAGACGCTGGATGCGGCGCATCTGGAAGAGCAGCGGGTGAAAGGCGCCATCAAGACCGATTTCATCCTGTCGGCAGAGATCATGACAATCTCGCTCGCCCAGATCGAGATCGACACCCTGTGGATACAGGGGACGGCCCTGGCGGTGGTGGCCATCGGGATCACCGCCCTGGTCTATGGCGCCGTGGCCTTGTTGGTGAAAGCCGATGATTTCGGAATTCTGCTCAGCGCGAAAGGTCGATTTGCCGCAACCCAGGCGGTCGGGCGCCGGATTGTCACAGCGATGCCCGGCGTGATGGTGGTGATCGCGTCGGTCGGCACCGTGGCCATGCTCTGGGTCGGTGGCAGCATCATCGTGCACGGGCTGCACGATCTCGGCTGGCATCTGCCCTATGAGCAGATCAAGCACGCCGCACAGGTCACAGCGACCAGCCTTGGCACCGCGACAGGCTTTGTCACCTGGCTGGTGACCGCCGGGCTGGACGGTATCATCGGGCTGGCCACCGGGTTTGTGCTGATCCCGATTATCACCTACGCGGTGGCGCCGGTCACCGGCTGGCTCTTTCCAGAAAAAGCCTGATGCGGCCCGGCCCCGGCATGCACAGGGTTGTGTTGCTTTTCAGAGGGGGAATGGTGGGTGATGAGAGGCTCGAACTCCCGACATCTTCGGTGTAAACGAAGCGCTCTACCAACTGAGCTAATCACCCGAGTGCGGGCGTCTTAGCCAAGCCCGCCGCACAGTGCAAGAGGCTTTGTTCACCTTCCTGCAATTCCTTGCCAATCCGACGCCCCGATGCGCATCTAGCGCATCAAAACCACCGGCACCTTACAGGATCGGATCATCGCCGTGGTGGTCGAGCCGATGATCAGGCTGCGAATGCGGCTATGGCCATAGGCGCCCATTACCAGCATGTCGAAATCGGCCTCTTCCACCAGCTTGCCAAGGGCCACGTCCGGTTGACCGGAAACGACGCCGGTTTCGGCGGTGATCCCGGCCGCCTCAAGCAGGGCGCGGGCATTCTCAAGGCCTTTCTTGACCTCGGGCGTGGCCGTGCCCACGGTGACCACATGCACCGACAGGCCCGCAAACACCGGGTTGCGCGCGATCTGATCCACCGCTTTCATCGCCGAGACACCGCCGTCATAGGCCACAAGCACCTTTTCGATCGGCCGAAACGCGCGCGCGGCCACGACGACAGGCTTGTGGCTGGCGCGCACGATCCGCTCAAGGTTCGATCCCAAATGCCCCTTGGCAAAATCCGCCGCCTCGCCGCGCTTGCCGATCAGGATCATTGCCGCATCGGCTTCGACCTCGGCCACGGTTTCCACGATATCGCCATGACGCAGCCGGGTGGTGATCTCGCTCACCCCGGCGCGCTCGACAATGGCGCGGGCATCCTCAAGGATGGCACGCCCGCGATGCGCCACAAGCTTGGCGCGCTGCTCATCCAGCGTCGCCAGCTCTTCCAGCAAAGCGGTGCGCGCACCAAGCCGGATCGAGCCCGACAGATCGGAATTTTCCGCGCTTTCGCGGCGCCCCAGCACATGCAAAAGCTCAACCGGTGCCTCTGCGCGCGCCGCAAGCCATGCGGCATGCTCGCAAACCGAAGCCGAATAGATCGAGCCATCCACCAGCGCGATGATCTTGTCCGTCATGGGTTCTCCCCCCTCAATGCGCCATCAACGTGTCTATGGCTCCGGGCTTATCATGAATTGCCAGCTTGTCGACGATGGTTTCGCTTGCCTCGTTCATGCCGACGATTTCGACCTCGGCGCCATCGCGGCGGAACTTGAGAACCGCCATGTCAAGCGCCTGCACCGAGGATATATCCCAGATATGCGCGCCGCTCACGTCGATGACAACCTTGTCGAGCGCCTCTTTGAAGTCGAAGGCATTCATGAAATCCTCGACCGAGCCATAAAACAGCTGCCCCTCGACACGATAGGTCCGCACCCGCCCGTCGCGTGTGATATCGGTCGTGACCCGGAACAATTGCGAGATTTTGCCCGCAAAGAAGATCCCCGACAACAGCACACCGACCAGCACGCCAATCGCAAGGTTATGGGTATAGACCACCATCACCACCGTCGCGATCATCACGACCGAGGACGAGCGCGGATGCTCGCGCAGGTTCTTGATGGACGACCAGCTGAACGTTCCGACCGACACCATGATCATGATCGCCACGAGGGCCGCCATGGGGATGCGGCTCACCATATCGCCAAGCCCGACCACAAGGATCAACAGGCACACACCGGCCACGAAAGACGACAAGCGCCCGCGCCCGCCGGATTTGACGTTGATGATAGATTGCCCGATCATCGCACAGCCCGCCATGCCGCCGATAAACCCGGTGGCGGAATTGGCCAGCCCCTGACCGATGCACTCCTGATTGCGGTTCGATTTGGTGTCGGTCAGGTCATCGACGATATTCTGCGTCATCAGGCTCTCGAGCAGGCCGACAACCGCCACCGCGATCGAATAGGGCAGAATGATCATCAGCGTTTCAAGGTTGAGCGGAATGTCGGGGATCAGAAAGATCGGCAAGGTATCGGGCAAGGCGCCCATATCGCCGACCGTGCGCACATCAAGCCCAAGCGCCAGCGTCACCGCCGTCAGCACGATGATCGTCACAAGCGGCGAAGGCACCGCCTTGGTCAACAGCGGGAACAGATAGATGATGCACAGCCCCGCCGCGACCAGAACATAGGTGATCCATGGCACCGCGCGCGGGTCAAGTTCTGGCAGTTGGGCCATGAAAATAAGGATCGCAAGCGCATTCACAAAACCGGTCATCACCGATTTCGAAACATAGCGCATCACGAAGCCAAGCTTCAAAATGCCCGCGCCGATCTGTAACAGCCCGGCAAGAACGGTCGCCGCCAACAGGTATTCCAACCCGTAATCGCGCACCAGCGTCACCATCAGAACGGCCGTCGCCGCCGTCGCCGCCGAAATCATCCCCGGCCGCCCGCCGGTGATTGCGGTGATCACCGCAATCGAGAAACTGGCATAAAGTCCGACCTTGGGGTCAACCCCGGCGATGATCGAAAAGGCAATCGCCTCGGGGATAAGCGCAAGCGCCACAACCAGCCCCGACAAGACGTCGCCTTTGATATTTCCCAGCCATTGGCCACGATAGGCATCAAGTGAAATCATGTGAAATCCGTTCCTGACCGAGCCCGCCAAAACCGGCCCTGTCATCTCTGTGCAGTTTTATCGTCGATGATCCGGCGCTTTGGCCGCCCCAAAGCCGCCGAGGTCACTCCCCAAGGGTTCCGGTTGATTGGCCGCAGGCTTTATCGCCCCTGTCCGGCATTGCCAACCCCATGCGCGCGCATTGCTGCTAGGGCGTTGCGGCAGGGCCGCGCGGCGCGGGCTTTGCCACCTCGGGCTCGGACGCGACAAGCTCGGGAAGGGTAAAGGCCTCTGGGCTCAAGCCCCGCTTTTTGGCCGTGGCGCGCACCGCCTCTTGCAAGCTCTTGCTGCGCTTGAGCAGTTTGACAAAACGCGCCTCGTCCAGCACCAGCAGCGTCGAAGGCGCAATCGCGCGCACCTCGGTACGGCGAGGCTTTTGCATCAGAATCGCCATCTGGCCAAACATATCGCCCCGCCCAAGCCGCCAAGTCTGGTTGGCGGTCTCAAGCTCGACCGCACCAGAGGCAAGAAAGAACACGCTTTTTGGCGCGCTATCCTTGGCCACGACGATCTCATCCTCGTTGACATAGCGCGTGCGCAACGCCCGTGTCAGCTGCTTGAGGCTGCGTTCATCAAGCTCGCTAAACAGTTGGAACTGGCTCACCAGCACTGACTTTTGCACCGCAAGGTCGAGCTTGGGGCGCTCTTCGGCCTTGAGACGGCGGGTATCGATTTCCTGCACCAGCGATGTATAAAGCTCGGCCCCGACAAGCCCGTCTCCGCGCAGCGCCTCATATTCGTGCGCCTCAAGGCGCAGGGCGGTGCGGCGGATAAAGCGGCGCTCAAGCTCTTCGGCATAGCCCGGATATTGCAGGCGCAACCCCTCAAGCGCGGTCTCGACCCGCTCGATGCGCCGGGCCTGAAGTTCCTGCAACAACTCGGCCACGCGACGCCCGTGAATGCGCCGGATGCGTTTATCGATAAAACCGCTCAGATCGCGCAGGATCAGGCGCTGCGACAGCAACACCTCAAACCGGTCGGCCGTCAACTGCGCCAGCGGTCTTGCCAGAGCACAGCGGTTGTTGAGAAACACCGCCAGACGGAACGCCTTGCCATAGCGCAGGCTTCTGCGCGTCGCGCGCTGATAGCCGGTGCGACCGCCGCTGCGCGTCGCCTCGATAAGACGGTCCGCCTCGGTCAGGATCTGCTCTGAGAGACGTGCCGAAATTGCGCGCTCGCGAAATCGCGCCAGAATCGTGTCACGCTCGGCCCCCGCAAGCGCAATAAGCCCAAGCGTGATCCGGTCCCGATCCGAAATTGCCGCATGCTCCTCGGCGGCCTTGACCGCACCGTCAAGACGTTCGCCAAAGCGCTTGGCCTCGGAGCGCACGGTTTCCTTGGTCAGCTCATAGTTTTCCGAGACCCGCGCCACATCCTCGCGCACCGCCTGAAGCGCCACCGCGATCACCTGATTGCTAAGAGCGGAATCCAACGGCGACAACCGGTCAAGCCCAAGCCGCCCGATCACCCATCGAAGGGTCGTGCCCTGTACCAAAAGCGTGAACAGGGTAAAGCCGGTGGCCAAAATCCCGACCAGCCGCTTGACCTCCAGCGGCACCCGGACACTCTCGGTCACGGCAAGCGCGAGCGCCAGGGTCACCGCCCCGCGCAACCCACCCCAAAGGATCGCCGCGCGATACGGTCGCTCGACCACAGGCGACAGTTTGAGCGCCGATAAGATAGGCATCAACCCGAACAGGATAAGCGTGCGCGCCGCAATCGCCGCCAGCGTCACCACCACGATCAGGATGACATCGCTCGCCCGCACCTCTTCCAGCAGGCGCGGGATCAACAGGGCCGCCAGAATAAAGATCAACGCCCCGGCCCAATGCGCCAGAAGGTTCCACACCTCGCGCAGATTGCCCCAGGCGGCGGGCGGAAGCCGCGCAGGCCCGGTCAGGTTGAGCGTAAGACCCGCCGCGACGACAGCAATGACGCCCGAAGCGCCGATGCTCTGTTCCGCGCCAATATAGGCAAGATAGGGCAAGGCGACCGAGACCGAGATCAAGGCCAGTTCATAGCGTGCGAAAAGCGCCATGATCCAGACCGCCACCCGCGCCGCCAGCCAGCCCACCACGGCCCCGCCCGCGATCAGCACCGGAAACTGAGCCAAAGCATCGCGAAGCGTCGGATCCGGCGCGCCAAGGCGCACAAACCCCATGAACAGACCAAAAAGCGCAATCGCCGCCGCGTCATTCAAAAGGCTCTCGCCCTCAATGATCCGCGACAACCGCCGCGGCGCCGAGATCGAGCGGAAAATGCCAACCACCGCCGAGGGGTCGGTCGTGCTGACGATCGCGCCGATCAAAAGACAGGCGGCAATCGGCAAGGCACTCGCCCAGGCAAGCGCATAGCCAACCGCAAGCGTCGCCACCACCACCGCCACCACCGCCAGCACAATGATCGGCACCCAGTCATCCAACATCCGGCGCGGGTTCATCCCAAGCGTGACCTGAAACAACAGCGTCGGCAGGAAGACATACAAGAACACGTTCGAGCGGATCGGAAGCGCCAGAATCGCCTCGGCCACGGGGTTGAGGGCATCGGTAATTTCGGTGCGCAGAAAAAAGATCGCCGCCGCCCCGATCAGCATGCCAAGACAGGCCAGAATAACGCTATAGGGCAAGCGCAGCCGCGCCGCCAACGGGTCAGCCGCAGCTATGACCAGAAACAGCGATGCAATGATCGTGGTGATAAGAACGATATCCATACCACTGATAATAGACCAAGAATTACCGGTGTGAAATCACGCTTTTGGCCATGACCCATCTCAAATACGTCATTTCCTGCTACAAAACGCGATAGCGGCCGATACGTACCGCAATCAAGCGTTTAAACATGTGGAAATGCGGCATTCGCATCGCTGACCGGCCCTAAGGCGGCCAAAGAGACGCTCGACGTCTTGCTTTATCGAATATTAAGGCAAATTTCGACATACCTCAAAAAGGTGCCATCCCCTTCTTTATCGCACCTATCGGCGTTTTCCGTTTCGATAAACTTGCGCTTACACAGCCATGGATAAAGCGAATACATCGTAAAACACCTCAGACGCGATCACTCGCCTCTGTGGTGTAAGGCCCCCGGATTGACTCGCCTTTTTCTTCTCTCGTAATTTATTTATTATCGTAAAAAGGATAAATTCAATGAGACAGAATTTTAATAAGCCATTGTTTTTCATTGGTATCATGGCGTCTCTTTTTACCACTGCCAATCATGCCGCCGCTTGCCAGTATGGTCAGTGCTGGAATGCGGTCGCGGTCGGCCCCAACTGGGCCGCCGGCTATGTAACAGATCGCGCCACCGCCCCCGAGGCATATGATCGCGCGAAACGCAGCTGTGGCGAGTCTTGTGACGTTGTCGAGGTTTTCGATGGCGGTTGCGGCAGTTTGGCCACATCGCGCGAGGGCACGGCCTATTTCGGGCTGGGATCCGCGCGCAGGATCGCAGCCAAGGATGCCATGAACCGTTGCGGCATTTTGAACAAATCCTGCGTGACCCGCATCACGACCTGCTCGCGGTAAATCGCTCGCAAGCAGCCAATCCTCTCAGACGCCCTGTCGTTCCCCGGCATTCTGTTCCAACACCTGTCCAAGCCACGTGATTAGAAGAGAAATGGTGGGTGATAAGGGATTTGAACCCCTGACATCTTCGATGTGAACGAAGCGCTCTACCACTGAGCTAATCACCCGCCGTGCGCGGTTTCTAGCGTCAGTCGGCGCCCTGTGCAACCTGATCTTTCATCGGGTCTTCCTCGTCGCCACCCAGCGGTTTGATCACGCTTGCGCCGCCTTGTTTCGACTGGCGGATCTTGGCGATGATGATCCGGGCATTGGGCGTTTCCTTGGTGCGGTTCAGCTTGACCTTACCCAAGGGCTGAAGGTTCAATTCGCGCCCCTCGGCCAGAGCTTCGCCCAGCACCTCCAACATGGCTTCGACCACTGGTTTGGCGAATTTCTTCTTGACCTCGGAACGGGTCACGATCTTGTCCAGAAGCTCTTGTTTCTTAAGCTCGGGGCCGGTGTCAGCGGCGGCGTTTTCGGTGACGACGACAGGGGTGATACTCTGCGCTGCGTCCGCTTTCGGGGGCGTCGCGGTCGAACTGGCCTTTGCGGTGGTTTTCGGGCGGGTCTTGGTGCTGCGTCTTGTGCTCATTTCATGCCTCAATTGTTTATTTTATAGCAACAATCTAACGCGATAAGGGAAACAATACCAGCCAGAGTTGACGAAACCCCATCTGCACTGTTAAATCGACGCTGGATTTCATCTTGGGGAAGACAGATGAACAGAACCTGTGCCGCCGCGCTTTTCAGCTTGAGCCTTTTGACCACGCCCGCCTTTGCCAGCGGCCTTGCTGATCCGATTGTCGCGCCCGAAGTGGTCGCCGCAGATGCCACCGCATCTTCCGGATCGCTCGACAGCCTGATACCGGCCTTGTTCGTCATGCTGATGATCCTGAACGTCGCCGGCGCGTTTTAGCCGTTTGCGCCGCAAGCCCTCTTCGCGCTGATCGACATGCGTGCCTTTCAATGGCGCGCTATGCGTTCTTTCAGAAGGGTAAGGATGGCATCGCTGTCACAGCCGTAAAGATAGACATCGCCAAGCCCCTTCCAGTGCCAGAAGGCACCGGGAACGAGCCGTCCACCGTCATGTTTCATCTTGAGGCGAAGCACCCCCAAGCTTCGCGGCGGCGTGTCGTGCCGGTCCATCCAGCTTGGCACTTCCATCCACTCTATCTCCGCAAACAGCAGTTGTGCGCCCACCGGTAAAAACCACATGCCTTCGGCATCAATCCGGATTTCACGTACATTGCGGACCGACTTGATGCAAAAGACCGCGACCACAATTAAAATGAGTGAGGACCAGAACAGCTTGGGCTGATAGGGTGATCCCGAAAGCAAGGCGGCAGGAATGGGAAGAACGCCCAACGCCAGAAACACCACGCCTAGCGTCATGACGAGACGCCGCCGCACCACAAAAATGTGTTCGTCCCGCATAAGAAACCACCGCCCCTGAAACAGAAAAAGCCCCGGGTCCTCCGGGGCTTTCTCGTCACTATTCTTAATGCGCGGTGGCACCTGTGCCCTCGCCGCCCTTGGCGATTGCCGCCTCGGCGGCGGCGGCCTCTTCTGCGGCCTCGTCCCATTCGACCGGCTCGGGCGTGCGCACCAGCGCCAGCCTGAGCACGTCACGCACGTGATCGACCGGGATGATATCCAGACCCTCCTTGACGTTATCGGGGATCTCGACCAGGTCTTTCTCGTTCTCGCGCGGGATCAGCACGGTCTTGATCCCGCCACGCAACGCCGCGAGGAGCTTTTCTTTCAACCCGCCGATGGGCAACGCATTGCCGCGCAATGTGACCTCGCCGGTCATGGCGATATCCTTGCGCACCGGAATGCCGGTGAGGACCGACACAATCGACGTCACCATCGCAAGCCCGGCGCTTGGGCCATCTTTTGGTGTCGCACCTTCGGGCACGTGCACGTGGATATCCCACTTTTCGAACTTCGGCGGTTTGACCCCGATTTCTGGCGCAATCGAGCGGACATAGCTTGAGGCCGCATCAATCGATTCCTTCATCACATCGCCAAGCGTGCCGGTGGTCTTCATCCGGCCCTTGCCCGGCAGGCGCAGCGCCTCGATGTTCAAAAGCTCGCCACCGACGGAAGTATAGGCAAGCCCGGTGACAACCCCCACCTGATCGCTTTCCTCGGCCAGACCGTATTTGTACTTTCTGACGCCAAGGAAATCGCTGAGGTTCTCAGAGGTCACCCTGATCTGCTTGTCCTCACCCTTGATGATCCGGGTCACGGCCTTGCGCGCCACCTTGGCGATCTCGCGCTCAAGATTCCGCACACCGGCCTCGCGGGTGTAATAGCGCACCATATCGGTCAGCGCGTCGTCGCCCAGTTCAAACTCGCCCTTGCGCAAGCCGTTGTTCTTGATCTGTTTGTCAATCAGATGCTGCTTGGCAATCTCGCGCTTTTCGTCCTCGGTATAACCCGCCAGCGGAATGATCTCCATCCGGTCCAAAAGCGGCCCCGGCATGTTGTAGGAGTTCGCCGTTGTCAGGAACACCACGTTCGAAAGGTCATATTCCACCTCAAGATAGTGATCGATAAAGGTGCTGTTCTGTTCAGGGTCAAGCACCTCAAGCATGGCGCTCGCGGGATCGCCGCGGAAATCCTGCCCCATCTTGTCGATCTCATCCAAAAGGATAAGCGGGTTGGTGGTCTTGGCCTTTTTCAGCGCCTGAATGATCTTGCCCGGCATCGAGCCGATATAGGTCCGGCGGTGACCGCGAATTTCGCTTTCGTCGCGCACGCCGCCAAGCGAAATGCGGATGAATTCACGACCCGTCGCGCGGGCCACCGATTTGCCAAGGCTGGTCTTGCCCACGCCCGGCGGGCCGACAAGGCACATGATCGGCCCCTTGAGCTTTTTGCTGCGCTGTTGCACCGCAAGATACTCGACAATCCGCTCCTTGACCTTATCCAGGCCATAGTGATCGGTATCAAGCACGTCCTGTGCGCGGCTCAGGTCTTTCTTGACCCGGCTTTTCACGCCCCATGGGATCGACAGCATCCAGTCAAGATAGTTGCGCACCACTGTTGCCTCGGCACTCATCGGGCTCATGTTCTTGAGCTTCTTGAGCTCGGCATCGGCCTTTTCGCGCGCCTCTTTGCTCAGCTTGGTTTCATTGATCCTCGACTCAAGCTCGGCGACTTCGCCTTCGCCCTCTTCGCCATCGCCCAGCTCCTTCTGAATGGCCTTCATCTGCTCATTCAGATAGTATTCGCGCTGTGTGCGCTCCATCTGGGATTTGACACGCGTCTTGATCTTCTTCTCGACCTGAAGAACGCTCATTTCGCCCTGCATCAGGCCATAGACCTTTTCCAGCCGCTCGCTCACGCTGAGGGTTTCAAGCAGGTCCTGTTTCTTGTCGACCTCGATGCCAAGATGCCCGGCCACCAGATCGGCCAGCTTTGCGGGCTCTTCAGAGTCCGTTACTGCGGCAAGCGCTTCGTCGGGGATGTTCTTCTTGACCTTGGCATAGCGCGCAAACTCGTCCCCCACCGAGCGCAACAGCGCCTCGATGGTGGTGGCATCGCCCGGCATCTCGGTGAGATACTCGGCGCGCGCCTCGAAGAAATCGTCATTCTCAAGATAGTCGGTGATCCGCACCCGCGCCACACCCTCGACAAGCACCTTGACGGTGCCATCGGGCAGCTTGAGCAGTTGCAGCACATTGGCCAACACACCGGCGCGATAGATGCCGCTCTCGTCGGGATCATCAATGCCCGGATCAATCTGACTGCTCAGAAGGATTTGTTTATCGTCCTGCATCACCTCTTCCAGCGCGCGGACGGATTTTTCACGTCCGACGAAAAGCGGCACGATCATATGCGGAAAAACCACGATATCGCGCAGCGGCAGCACTGGGTAAGAAGCGTTAAGGGGCTCTTGCATCATCATTTCCTGTTCTTGGCAAAAAGGCACTGGCCCTGACTACGCAGCAACCTCGGCCTTCTCCGTTTCACTGGTGTTAATCTGGGGCACAAGCCCGCTGATTTCAACACGCGTCCCCCAGAATGCCCGCCTGCGCCCGCGGGGGCAAGGGCACAATGGGCAGGTTTTAACGCAAATGCCGCGCCCGATGGTCAGGCGCGGCAAGAAAGGGTGTTGTTTGCGTCTTTACCTGAACCGGGTCACGCCGCGTCAAGCCTTGGATAATCGGTGTACCCCTCTCGGCCCCCGCCATAATAGGTATCGCCATCCCCCTCGTTGAGCGGCGCATCACGGCGCAACCGCTCGACCAGATCGGGATTGGCGATGAAGGGGCGCCCAAAGGCCACAAGATCGACCTTGCCCTCGTCAACCCGCGCCATCGCCAGATCGCGATCATAGCCATTATTGGCCATATAGGTTCCCTGCCAAAGCCCGCGCAGCGCATCAAACCCGCCATTGCGATCGCCCCCGGTCTCCCCTTCAATCAGGTGCAGATAGGCCAGCGGATAGGCGTTCAGCCGCGCGACCACATAGCCAAAGGTGGCATCGGGATCGCTATCCTCGGCGGCGTTAAAGCCCGAATAGGGCGAAAGACGCAGACCGATTTTTCCAACGGGCCAGACATCCGTCAACGCCTCAAGCACCTCGAACAAAAGCCGCGCGCGGTTTTCGATCGAGCCGCCATAGGCATCGCTGCGCGTGTTAGGGCCATCCTTGATGAACTGATCCAGAAGATAGCCATTGGCGGCGTGCAATTCGATCCCGTCAAAGCCCGCGTCTCTGGCGCATTTGGCGGCATGCACGTAATCGGCCACGATGCGCGGCATCTCGTCCGTCTCAAGCGCTCGCGGCACAGAGGTCGTTTCAAACCCGTTGCGGGTAAAGGTCGGCGACTCGGCGCCGATGGCCGAGGGCGCAACCGGTGGCTGACCATCCGGTTGCAGCGACACATGGCTGATCCGCCCGACATGCCAAAGCTGGATCACGATCTTGCCGCCCTTGGCATGCACCGCGTCGGTGACCTTTTTCCAGGCTGCAACCTGTCCGGGCGTGTAAATCCCCGGCGTGCCGACATAACCCTTGCCCTCGGCCGAGATTTGCGCGGCCTCGGTGATGATAAGGCCGGCCCCGGCGCGCTGACTGTAGTACTCCACATGCATATCCGACACCTCGCCGGTGTCATCATCGGCGCGATTGCGCGTCAGCGGGGCCATAACCATGCGGTTGGCCAAATCGAGGTCACCGGCGGTGACGGGGAAAAATAGCTTGTCTGACATAACCAACGCTCCTGGGTTTGATTCCGTGTTGCGCCGGGGAGGATCGCGATCACGCCCCCGGCCTTGAACCACACCTAGGTACGCCGCCGCCCACCCCCAAGGGGCAACACCTGTCCTCTGCGTCACAGAGGCCCTTGCAGAAATGCACAGTGATCCGAGCTTGACAGCGAGATTGTCATCCTCTGGCTGAGCGGCGCAACCGCTCGATCAGATCTGGATTGGCGACAAACGTGCGCCCATTCGCCCGAATCTCAATTTTCGCACCAACTAGGCCCAATTTTCACCATATTTGGGCCGCAGTATTGTTTCGGAAACTCGAACAATTTTGAAAAACTGTCGTTAGTGGAGCGAAAAATGAACGTCCAAACCAACATGTCTGCCGCAGAAATGGACACGGCCGACTACCTTTCTGTCCGCGATACAAACTACAAGGACCTGCTTATTTACGCTGCACGTAACAGTGGACGATCAGTGCTTCAAATCCAGCGCGAATTTCGTCAGATGTCCAAATCGCCAAGCCGCCTGAACATGGTGGAATATATCCGCCACGGTCTTTTTCGGCATGACGATTTCACCGACAAGCAACGCGCGGCCTATATCTCGAACGATCTGCACTGGGATATGACCCATAAGTGCAACAACCACGGCTGGGCCAACGTGGCCGAAGACAAGATGCTTGCCGGGACGCTGATGTCTGCGGGCGGCATTCCCGTACCCGATGCACTGGCCGTGATTGACACTTCGCCGCGCACCTACCCCGGTCTGGCCAAAATCGCCTCGGCCAACCAACTGCGCGACTTGGTCACGGCCAATATCACCGGCGGGCTGTTCGGCAAGATCGTCGATGGCATGGTCAGCTTTGGCGCCTTCCGGATTGAGACCGCCGATGCCATCCACTTGACCTGCGCAGGCCATGCGCCGATGACCTATCAAACCTTCATGACCGATTTCGTCGCCGGAAACGCTTATGTGTTGCAACGCAATCTGGTTAATCACCCTGACATCGCCCGCTATGCGCCGGCCTTGGCGACGGTGCGCATGGTCAACATGGTCACCGACGATTCCGTCTATTGCCCGTTGGCCATCATCAAACTGCCGCAGGGCAACAACATCGCTGATGCCTTCTGGCGTCCCGGAAATCTGGCCTGCGAGGTTGATGTCGCAACCGGCAAAATACGCACCATTGCTCAGCGCGCGGCACTTGAAGTCGACTTTCATGACGATCATCCCGAAACACCGGGCCTAAAAGACCTCACCCTGCCCCATTGGGACAAGCTGCTGGAAATCAACGCCCAAGCAGCCCGTATCTTCGCGCCCATCCGCTATCAGTCAACCGACATCGCCATCACCGCAGATGGCCCCCTGATTGTCGAGCTGAATTACGGCGGCGGTTTCGACCTTCCCCAATACGCCAGCGGCCGTGGCATGCTCACACCCGAAGTCCGCAGCTTCTTCCAATCCCACGGTTGGTCGTTTGAAAGACCCGCCAAACGCAAACTCCCGTTCTTCGGGCGTAAATAACATCAAAGCGGTTCAATATCGCCCTGCGCCCGCCCGGCATGAAAGGCCGCTTCCCATTCGGCAAAGCGGCCTTGCGTAATCGCCTCTCGCATGCCCGCCATGATATCCTGAAAATAATGCAGGTTATGCCAGGTCAACAACATCGAGCTGATGATTTCCTGGCTGCGGAACACGTGATGCAGATAGGCGCGCGAGTAATTGCTGCACGCCGGACAGCTACAGGCCTCATCCAGCGGTCTTGGATCATCCTGATGGCGCGCGTTCTTGATGTTGAGCACGCCCCGGCGGGTAAACACTTGGCCCGTGCGCCCCGAGCGGGACGGCAGCACGCAGTCCATCATGTCGATGCCACGCTTGACCGCGCCGACGATATCGTCGGGTTTGCCCACCCCCATCAGATAACGCGGCTTGTCTTCGGGCAGATAGCCCGGCGCATAATCCAGCACGCCAAACATCGCCTCCTGCCCCTCACCCACGGCAAGCCCGCCGACCGCGTAACCGTCAAAGCCGATCTCCTTGAGCGCCTCGGCGCTTTCCTCGCGCAACTCGGGCGTCACGCCGCCCTGCATGATCCCGAAAAGCGCATGGCCGGGGCGGTCGCCAAAGGCGTCTTTCGACCGCTCGGCCCACCGCATCGACAGGCGCATGCTTTCGGCCACGGCCTTATCCGTCGCCGGAAGCGCCGGGCATTCATCAAAACACATGACGATATCGCTGCCCAACAGTCTTTGGATTTCCATCGAGCGCTCGGGCGTCAATTCGTGTTTCGAGCCGTCGATATGGCTCCGAAACGTCACACCTGCCTCGGTGAGCTTGCGCAGCCCCGCAAGGCTCATCACCTGAAAGCCGCCGCTATCGGTCAGAATGGGGCGATCCCAGTTCATGAATTCATGCAGGCCCCCCAGCCGGTCAATCCGCTCGGCGCCGGGGCGCAGCATAAGATGATAGGTATTGCCCAAGAGGATATCCGCCCCGGTCGCGCGCACGCTTTCGGGCATCATCGCCTTGACGGTTGCCGCCGTCCCCACCGGCATGAAGGCCGGCGTGCGGATGTCGCCACGCGGCGTTGAAATCACCCCGCTGCGTGCAAGACCGTCGCGGGCCTGCATCTCGAACCTGATCTGCGCCGTCATAATTTGACCCCTATCTGCGTTTACCCCCCTTAAAGCGATTTACCCCAGCTTGTAAAACGGCCAAAAGCGGCACATCTTTCAAAAATGGCCGAACGCGGCGGTTTGCGTGTAATTTTGAGGTACGAAATGTTAGAAGATCAGATCATGGACCTGCTTTCGTCCAACCTGTTGTATATCCTGTTGGCCGCGCTGATCATCATCACGGTACTGCGCAGTGTCAAAATCGTTCCGCAATCGGAACAATTCGTGATTGAACGCTTTGGGCGGCTGCATGCGGTTCTCAAACCTGGTATCAACATGATCGTGCCGTTTCTGGATCGCGCCGCGCATCGCATTTCTATCCTTGAACGCCAATTGCCGACCGCCAGCCAGGATGCAATCACCAAGGACAACGTGCTGGTGCAGGTCGATACCTCGGTGTTCTACCGCATCATCGAGCCCGAAAAAACGGTGTATCGCATCCGCGACGTCGATGCCGCCATCGCCACCACCGTGGCCGGGATCGTGCGCGCCGAGATCGGTCGAATGGACCTTGACGAAGTCCAGTCCAACCGCAACGAGATGATCGGCACCATCAAATCGCTTGTCGAAAGCGCCGTGGATGACTGGGGCATCGAGGTGACGCGCGCCGAAATCCTTGACGTGAACCTTGATCAGGCAACCCGCGACGCGATGATGCAGCAACTCAACGCCGAGCGCGCGCGGCGCGCCCAGGTAACCGAGGCAGAAGGCTCCAAGCGCGCGGTCGAGCTCAATGCCGACGCCGAGCTTTACGCCGCCGAGCAAACCGCCAAGGCCCGTCGCATCGCCGCCGAGGCCGAGGCCTATGCTACAAGCGTCGTTGCCGCCGCCATCGCCGAAAACGGCCTGGCTGCCGCGCAATATCAGGTCGCCCTGAAACAGGTCGAGGCGCTGAATGCGCTTGGCGCAAGCCCATCCTCTTCGACCATCCTGGTGCCCGCCAACGCGCTTGAGGCTTTTGGAAATGCCTTCAACATGCTGAAAGGAAAGGCGTGATGCTGGGCGGGGTTGCTCTCTGGTCGTTCTGGTGGGGCTGGCTTGCCGCCGCCCTTGTGCTTGGCATCCTTGAAGTGCTTGCACCGGGCTTTATCTTTCTTGGCTTTGCCATTGGCGCTGCCCTCGTGGGCCTCTTGCTGCTTAGCCCGCTCACCCCTGGCCTTGCCGCGCTTCTGGCGATCTTTGCGGTGCTGTCACTTGTCGCATGGCTTCTCCTGCGCCGCTTTTTCCGCGCACCGGGCGGCGATGCGCGGATGATCGAAACCGACATCAACGACTAGGCCCTGCCAGGCAACCTCCCTTGAATTTCGCGGCCATTCATGATGTGACTGGTTGCCCAAGGATGCCGGGGTGTGCCCGCGCGCGATCCAGACCTTGCCAAGGAGGCACCGTTCATGACCACCGCCGACACTCCGCAGCCGCTGCAATTCGGGTGGGAAGAATGGGTTGCCCTGCCCGGACTTGGCGTGCCCGCGCTCAAGGCCAAGGTCGATACCGGTGCGCGCACCTCGGCGCTGCATGCCTTTGATATTGAAACCTTTGGCCCCGCCTCCAAACCCAAGGTGCGCTTTACCGTGCACCCGATTCCGGGGCGCGACGACCTTGTGATCCCCTGCTCGGCCACGATCATTGACCGGCGCGACGTGACCTCGTCCAACGGCGACAAGGAAATGCGCTATGTCATTTCCTCCACTCTCGCCGTGAACGGCCAAAGCTGGCCGATCGAAATCACCCTGACAAACCGCCACGGCATGGCCTCTCGCATGCTTTTGGGCCGTCGGGCGCTCAAGGATCATATCTCGATTGTCGCAACCGACCGTTTTATGCAGCCCGAGCTTTCCTATGACGTCTATCACACCGCCAAAATGCGCAGCGCCCAGCCCAACCGTGCCCTGCGCATCGCTGTTCTGAGCCGCGAGGACAACTATTCCACCCGCCGCCTTGTCAGCGAAGGCGAGGCGCGTGGCCACACCGTCGAGGTGATCAACACCACCCGCTGTTACATGGCGATCAACGCGATGTCGCCCGAGGTGCATTACGACGGCAAGCGCCTGCCGCGGTTCGATGCCGTGGTGCCGCGCATCGGCGCCTCGATCACGCCCTATGGCACCGCGATCATCCGCCAGTTTGAAACCATCGGCACCTATTGCGTGAATTCCAGCGCCGGCATCACCTCTAGCCGCGACAAGCTTTACGCCCATCAACTTATGGCGCGCGCCAAGATCGGCATGCCCAACACCGCCTTTGCCGCCTCGCCGCTTGACACCTCGAACCTGATGGGGCTTGTCGGCACCGCGCCACTTATCGTCAAGCTTCTGGAATCGACACAAGGAAAGGGCGTCGTGCTGGCCGAAACCAAAAAGGCGGCCGAATCCGTGATCGACGCCTTTCGCGGTCTCAAGGCCAACTTTCTGGTGCAGGATTTCGTCAAGGAGGCGGCGGGCGAAGATATCCGCTGTCTGGTGATCGGCGGCAAGGTTGTGGGCGCGATGAAGCGCACCGGGGCCGAGGGCGATTTTCGCTCGAACCTGCATCGCGGCGGCTCGGCCAAGGCGGTGCGGATCACCAAACTGGAGCGCGAAACGGCGATCCGCGCGGCAAAGGTATTCGATCTCAACATGGCCGGCGTCGATCTTTTGCGCTCTGAGGCCGGGCCAAAGGTGCTTGAGGTCAACTCGTCCCCCGGCTTTGAGGGGATCGAGACCTCAACCGGCAAGGACATCGTTGGCGCGCTCTATGATCTGATCGAATCCCGCGTGCGCCCCGCCCCGGTGCGTCGCCGTAAATCCAGCATCAGCATCGAAGACTGATCCGCTTGCCGCCGCCCTCTGGACGAAGCCCGCTATAAACCCTATATGTTTGGTCAGGATAACCCGTAGGACACGATGATGAACAATAGCCCAGAACCCCTTGAAGGCGCCCCGCTGATTGCGCCCTCGAGCACCGATCACCCGCTTTATGATCAGGTGGTCGAGGCCTGCCGCTCTGTCTATGACCCGGAAATTCCGGTGAATATCTATGATCTGGGCTTGATCTATACGATTGATATTGATGGCGAAAATGCGGTCAATGTCACCATGACCCTGACCGCGCCCGGCTGTCCCGTGGCCGGTGAAATGCCCGGCTGGGTTGCCGAGGCGATCGAACCTTTGGCAGGCATCAAACATGTCGATGTTCAACTGGTCTGGGAACCGCCCTGGGGCATGGACATGATGAGCGATGAAGCCCGCCTTGAGCTGGGCTTTATGTAATTACCACAACGGATTGGAAGGCAAACCTAATGTTTGGCATTCCCGGAAAACAAGCCGTCACCATTACCCCGGCTGCCGCATCGCAAATCGCAAAGCTGATGGGCCGCGATGGTCATCAAGGGCTGCGTATTGGCGTCAAGAAGGGCGGCTGTGCGGGCATGGAATACACCATGGAATATGTGACAGAGGTCGACCCCAACGATGAGGTGGTCGAATCCGATGGCGCCCGCGTGATGATCGCGCCGATGGCGCAGATGTTCCTGTTTGGCACCCAGATTGATTACGAAGTCTCGTTGCTTGAATCGGGCTTCAAATTCAACAACCCCAATGTGACCGAGGCCTGCGGTTGTGGTGAATCGATCAAATTCGCGGATATGTAAGCCGCCGCTGCTCTCAAACATATCGGCTAACCGTCTGTGGCGCTTGCATTCCGGCGGGTGCCGGACGACAAGACCAGGCAATTTCAAGAGGGCATGATCATGAAACGCAAACTCGCCGCGGGCAACTGGAAGATGAACGGCACCACCCCCAGCCTTGCCGAGCTACAGGCGCTTGTGACGATTCATGGCGCGCCCTCTGTCGATGTCCTGATCTGCCCGCCTGCGACCTTGATCGCCCAGGCCGCCGGGATTTGCGCCGACAGCACCATTATGATCGGCGCGCAAGATTGCCATGCGGCCGCCTCTGGCGCCCATACCGGCGATATCTCGGCCCCCATGTTGGCCGATGCCGGTGCCGGGGCGGTGATCCTTGGCCACTCTGAACGCCGTGAAAATCACAATGAAACCAGCGATTTGGTCGCAAAAAAGGCCCTGGCCGCCCATGCGGCAAGCCTGATTGCACTGGTCTGCCTTGGTGAAACTCTGGCACAGCGCGAAGGCGCGCAAACATTGGATGTGATCGCCGAACAACTTGCCGAGTCGCTTCCCGACGGCACCACCGGTGCCAATACCGTCATCGCATACGAGCCGATCTGGGCCATCGGCACCGGGCTCACCCCGAGCCTGGAGCAGATTGGCGAGGTACATGCTTTCATCCGCAGCCGCCTGGGTGATCGCTTTGGCGCCGGGGCCGCACAGGATTTTCGCCTGCTTTACGGCGGGTCGGTCAAACCCGACAACGCCGCAGACATCTTCGCTACCTCGAATGTCGATGGCGCACTGGTCGGCGGAGCAAGTTTAAAGTCCGATGATTTTTCGCCTATTATCAACGCATTGGAATCCTGATTTAAAGCGGAAGCATGGTGGTTGATTTGATCTCTTCCATCGACAAGAGCGCCGTGACATTATGCACCTTCACCTCTGAAATCAGCGCCTGATAAAACACGTCATAGGCGCGCGCATTGGCGACCCTGACCTTGAGAATATAGTCGATATCGCCGGCCAAACGGTGCGCCTCTTGCACCTCGGGCCGTTCCTTGAGCGCCTTCAGAAACGCCTTTTGCCAGGCGGCATCATGCTCTGAGGTTCGGATCAGTACGAAAAAACAGGCCTCAAGCCCAAGCGCCTCGGCATCCAGCAGATAGGTTTGCTGTTTGATCACCCCGGCCTCGCGCATCTTGCGAATCCGGTTCCAGACCGGGGTCTTGGAACTGCCGACATTCCTGGCAATATCGTCGAGCGATTGCCCCCCATCCTCTTGCAACTGCACGAGGATTTTTCGATCCAGTTCATCCAGACGAACAGCCATTCCGATTTCCCTTCAACCTTGGAACATTTCGCCTAAGCGGGCCGCAATATGGAACATATGTCCTTATTCACCGCGCCATATGGCGTATATGTGGGAATATTTCCTATATTGAGGGGCAAGTCAAACCGATCAGGGCCGTCCCGATGAAGCATTTTCCAATCTACCGGTCGTTGATGGCCGCTGTATCGCTCCGTCGGGCGGTGGCGATCCGTCTCTTGGGGCGTCGACACCGTGATTTCCGGGCCGAATGCGATTTCACTGTCGATCCCCGCCCGATCGAAATGGGTGCCAAAAGTGAGGTCAAAAACGACATGCAAGCCACTTTAAATAAACATAAAACCGTAGAGGGTCACCAAGGACACGTGGCTTTTGTCGGCGCGGGCCCCGGCGATCCAGAGCTGTTGACGCTCAAGGCTTGCAAGGCGCTTGAAGCGGCCGACGTGGTGATCCATGACCGCCTTGTCACGCCCGAAATCCTTGAATTGGCGCGCCGCGAGGCTGTGCTAATTGATGCGGGCAAAGAGGGTTTTGGCCCCTCGATGAGCCAGGACGACATCAACGCGCTTATCGTGACCCACGCCAAAACCGGCGCGCAGGTCGTGCGCCTCAAGGGCGGTGACCCCACCGTCTTTGGCCGTCTTGATGAAGAAATCGACGCCGTGACCGAGGCCGGGATTGGCTGGCATGTGGTGCCCGGCATTACCGCCGCCTCGGCCAGCGTCGCGGCCATCGGTCAAAGCCTGACAAAACGCGGGCGCAACGCCTCGGCGCGGCTGTTGACCGGGCATGACATGAAGGGGTTTGCCGATCACGACTGGCGCGCTCTGGCGCAGCCCGGCGAGGTGGCGGCGATCTATATGGGCAAGAAATCGGCCCGTTTCATTCAAGGTCGCCTGATCATGCAGGGCGCGGATCGCGCCACGCCGATCACTGTCATCGAGAACGCCAGCCGCCCTGATCAACGCATCCTTGCGACCACGCTGGATGCGCTGCCCAGTGCCCTGACTAAGGCCGATATCACCGGCCCCGCCCTTATGTTTTACGGCCTGAGCCCGCGCGAAACGCAGGCCGATCTTACCCGAATTCAGCAACAGGAGCTTGCCTGACATGTCCCGCGACTTTACCCCAAAGGTCATCACCGCAAACGCCCTGATCGAGGGCGATGTGATTTACTTCACCGCCAATAACGGCTGGACGCGCCACCTCTGTGAGGCCGAGGTTCTCACCGATGAGGCCGACGCTGACCTGCGCCTGTTACAGGCCCAGGCCCAACCGCATCTGACGGTTGGCGTCTATCTGGCAGATGTCGCGCCTGGCGCGACCGGACCAGAGCCCACCCATTTTCGCGAGGATTTTCGCCGCAAGGGCCCCTCGAACCTTTTCCATGGCAAGCAGGCCGATGGCCTAGCGCACGTCCAAGCCCGCGCAGGAGACTAAAATGTATCATTACAATGACTTCGACGCCGCTTTTGTGGCGGAACGCAATCGCCAGTTCCGCGCCCAAGTTGAGCGTCGTATCGACGGAAGCCTGACCGAAGATGAATTCAAGCCGCTGCGCCTGATGAACGGTCTTTATCTGCAACTGCACGCCTATATGCTGCGCGTGGCGATCCCCTATGGCTCGCTCGACGCGGTAAAGTTGCGTCAGCTGGCCTATCTGGCCGAGCGGTTTGACAAGGGCTATGGCCATTTTACCACCCGCACCAATATTCAATACAACTGGCCAACGCTTAGCGATGTGCCGGATATGCTCGATGCCCTGGCCGAGGTCGAGATGCACGCCATCCAGACCAGCGGCAACACCATCCGCAACGTGACCTCGGATCATTTTGCCGGCGCCGCCGCAGATGAGATCGAAGACCCGCGTCCGGTGGCCGAGTTGATCCGGCAATGGTCCACCGACCACCCCGAATTTCAGTTCCTGCCGCGCAAGTTCAAGATTGCCGTGATCGCAAGCGACACCGACCGCGCCGTGATGAAAAGCCATGATGTCGGCCTGCGCATTGTCGAGCGTGACGGCGAACGCGGCTTCGAGGTCTGGATTGGCGGCGGCATGGGGCGCACCCCGATGGTGGCCAAGCGGTTGCGTGATTTCCTGCCGCGCGCCGATCTTCTGCCCTATCTTGAGGCGATCCTTGCCACGTACAACCGGATCGGGCGGCGCGACAACAAATACAAGGCGCGCGTCAAGATCACGGTGCATGAAAACGGCCTTGATGAAATCCGCGCGCAGGTCGAGGATGAATTCCCGCGCCGCCGCGCCGTCTTTGGTGGCGAAGATCAGGCCTTGCTGGCCGAGATTACCGGCGCTTTTGCCCCGCCTGCGTTCAAGACCAGCGATCCGGCGCCCTATTTCGCCGCCCGCGACGCCGATCCGGTGTTTCGCGCCTGGAGTGACACCAATGTCACCCCCCACCGCGCGCCGGGCTATGGCAGTGTCACCATCAGCCTCAAGGCCCATGGCGCCACGCCCGGCGATGCCAGCGCCGATCAGATGCGCCTTGTCGCCGATCTTGGCGAAACATACGGCCACAACGATATCCGCGTCACCCATGCCCAGAACCTTGTTCTGCCGCATGTGCCGCTGGCCGATATTCCGGCGGTTCACGCCGCTCTGAAAACGCTTGGGCTGGCCACCGGCAATATTGGCCTCGCCTCGGATATCATCGCCTGCCCCGGCATGGATTACTGCGCGCTTGCGACCGCCCGCTCGATCCCCGTGGCGCAGGGCATTGCCACGCGTCTTGAAGAGCTCAAGATCGAGCATGAGGTCGGCCATCTCCAGATCAAGATTTCGGGCTGCATCAATGCCTGCGGCCATCACCATGTGGGTCATATCGGCATTCTTGGCCTCGATCGCGCAGGGGTCGAAAACTATCAGATCACCCTTGGCGGCGATCCGTCCGAAACTACGGCCATCGGCACCCGCACCGGCCCCGGCTTTGCCTATGACGAAATTGTGCCCGCCATCGAGCGTCTGATTTTTGCCTATCTTGGCCTGCGTCAGAGCGAGGAAGAAACCTTTCTTGAGGCGTTCAACCGCATCGGCATGGCCCCGTTCAAGGCCGCGCTCTATGACGCCGAGGCGCGGGCCTATGCCGCAGAGTGATCTTGCCAACAGGGTGAGCGCCCTCAATCATCGCTACCGCCATCATTCGGCGGTCGCGGTGGTTGACCACGCGCTGCACGACCCCGAGGCCGGCAGGCTGGCGCTTGTGTCAAGCTTTGGCGCGGAATCGGTGGTGCTTTTGCATATGGTGTCGATCACGCGGGCTGCGACGCCGGTGATCTTCATCGACACCGAAATGCTGTTCACCGAAACGCTTGTCTATCAACAAGAGCTGGCCGAGCGGTTAAATCTGCGCGATCTGCGCATCCTGCGCGCCGCGCCCGCCGACATGGCCGCGCAGGACCCCGACAACACGCTGCATCTGCGCGACACCGATGCCTGTTGCGTCCTGCGCAAGACCCGGCCGTTGCAAACCGCCCTGACCGGGTTTGATGGCTGGATCACCGGGCGCAAACGCTATCAGTCGGGCACCCGCGCAGCACTTGAGTTCTTCGAGGTCGAGGACGAGACAGGCCGGATCAAGGTTAACCCGCTGGCCCATTGGACACCCGAGGACATGCAGACCTATATGGATGAGAACCGCCTGCCCCGGCATCCGCTGGTGGCGCGCGGCTATCCCTCGATTGGCTGCATGCCCTGCACCACGCCGGTGGCGCCCGGCGAAGACCCACGATCGGGCCGCTGGCGCGATCAGAGCAAAACCGAATGTGGCATCCATTTTGTAAATGGCAAAATGGTGCGAAAAGGAGTGAACGCATGACCGTCATCGTCAAGGACACGGGCTTTGCGCCCGAGGATTTCACAACCCCGATCACCCCGCTGGCCGAGGCGGAGGCGCATGCCATCGCGCTTGACCTTGCGGTTGACACAAACCCCGCCGACCTTGCCGGGCGGCTTGACGGCGTGACCATGATCCGCGTCCATTTCCCAAGCTCTGCCGATGGGCGCGGCTTTTCTATCGCGCGGCAATTGCGGCTTCTGGGCTATGCTGGGCGCTTGCGCGCGCATGGTCATGTCCTCGCCGATCAATACGCGATGGCGCGCCGCTCGGGCTTTGACGAGGTGGAAATTTCGGATGCCCTCGCCAAACGCCAACCCGAAGCACAGTGGATTTTTCGCGCCAACTGGCAGGCGCATGATTATCAGGCCCGCCTGCGCGGCTAAACGTCCTCTGCCCTTTCCCTGACCCAGATCAATGTTTATGCAAAGGTGCCGGTGTATCTGACCGGTAGATGACCCTATGAATGAGATGACCCAAGTGACCGATGCCCCCGCAAAGATCGCCAAAAAACCCACACTACCCGATGCGCAGAAGGTGACCGAGGTCACCCATTGGACCGACCGGCTGTTTTCCTTCCGCGTGACGCGGCCCGCCTCTTTGCGCTTTCGCTCGGGCGAGTTCGTTATGATCGGCCTGATGCAGACCGATGAAAAGACCGGACGTGAAAAGCCGCTTTTGCGGGCCTATTCCATCGCCTCGCCGTCCTGGGATGACGAGTTGGAATTCTATTCGATCAAGGTACAGGACGGCCCGCTGACAAGTCGGCTTCAACATATCCAGCCCGGTGACGAGATCATCCTGCGCCCCAAGCCGGTGGGCACGCTGGTGCATGACGCGCTCTTGCCGGGCAAGCGGATCTGGTTCTTTGCCACCGGCACCGGCATTGCGCCCTTCGCCTCGCTGCTGCGCGACCCGCAGACCTATGAGGATTACGACGAGGTGATCATCACCCATACCTGCCGCGAGGTGGGCGAGCTTGAATATGGCCGCAGGCTGATTGAGGATATCCGCCAGGACGAGCTTTTGGCAGAGCTGATTGGCGAAGGCTTTGCCGACAAGCTGCGCTATTATCCGACCACGACGCGCGAACAGAGCCCAAAGATGGGGCGGATCACCGATCTGATGCGCTCGGGCGAGGCCTTTGCCGATCTAGGCGTGGCGCCGCTTGCGCCGGAAACCGACCGCGCGATGGTCTGTGGCAACCTCGCTTTCAACCTTGAGATCAAGGAAATGCTGGAAGGCTATGGGCTGCGCGAAGGCGCCAATTCCTCGCCCCGGGAATACGTCGTCGAAAAGGCCTTTCTCGACTGATAGGTTGGTAAAAGAATAGACGCCCGATTACCGGCGGCGCCGCGCGTCAGGCGTGCTATTAAAAGAGCATGTTGTTCGATCTGCAAGATTCCGACACTCTTTATCGCGCTCTGCTTGAGCGCGATACCCGCTTTGACGGGCAGGCCTATGTCGGCGTTACCTCAACCGGAATCTTTTGTCGCCTCACCTGCCCTGCGCGCAAGCCAAAGTACGAGAATTGCAGGTTTTTCGCCTCGGTCGGTGAATGTATCGAGGCCGGGTTCAGGGCTTGCAAACGCTGTCATCCGCTGGCGCCCATGGCCACGGCCGATCCGGCAATTGCCAACCTTCTGAGCGCCCTTGAAAAGCGCCCCGAATTTCGCTGGCACGAGGCCGATATCGAGGCCATGGGATATGATCTTTCGACCGTGCGGCGCAGTTTCAAGCGCCAGTTCGGCATGACATTTCTTGAAATGGCCCGCCACCGGCGCCTGCGCGACGGGTTCGAGGCGCTGAGCGAAGGCAGCAAGGTTATCGACGCCCAGCTTGACGCCGGCTTCGAATCCGCCAGCGCCTTTCGCTCTGCCTTTGCAAGGCTTCTCGGCCGCGCGCCGGGCAGCCTTGGCAGGAGCGGCTTGCTCTTGGCAGACTGGATCAAGACCCCGCTTGGCGACATGATTGCCATCAGCAGCGCCACGCATCTGCACCTTTTGGAATTCATTGACCGCAAGGCCCTCAAATCCGAAATCAGCGCCCTTGAAAGGGCGGTCAAGGGCGGGCTTGGCCTTGGGTCCTATGCCCCGACCGAACAGATCAGGGAAGAGCTTGAGGCGTTCTTTGCCGGCCGCTCTGCCGGTTTCGGCACGCCGCTCGCCCTCAATGGCACGCCCTTTCAGCGCGAGGTCTGGCGCGCGCTGCAACGCATCCTGCCCGGCGTCACGCGCAGCTATTCCCAGATTGCCCATGAGATCGGCAGACCCGCCGCCACCCGCGCTGTGGCCCGCGCCAATGGGGCAAATCAGCTTGCGCTTGTCGTGCCCTGTCACCGTGTCATCGGGGCGGATGGGTCTTTGACCGGCTATGGCGGCGGGCTCTGGCGCAAGCAGCGATTGCTGGAGCTTGAACGCCATTACAAAACCCTCGATCAAAGCGCCTAGCCCAAAAGACCGAAATGGCCGCGCCCATCCAAAGGCGCGACCATTCTCAATCTCAGGCCTGGATTAGGGATAGACGCGCCCCAGAAATTCAAGCATCTCAACCGCCATTTCCGGGCCGAATTCCTCAAGCGCGAAATGCCCGGTGTCGAGGATATGAAATTCCATATCGTTCAGGTCGGCCTTGTAGGGATGCGCGCCCTCTTCCGGGAAAATCGGGTCGTTCTTGCCCCACATCAGGAGTGCCGGCGGCTGGTGCTCGCGAAACAGCGCCTGCCATTTCGGATATTCGCCGACATTCGTGCCGTAATCCAGAAACAACTCAAGCTGCACCTCTTGATTGCCGGGGCGATCCAGAAGGTATTGCACGGTCCAATAGTTATCGGGGCTGATGTTTTCGGGGTTCTGGACGCCTGCGGTGAACTGCCATTTGGTGGCCTCAAGCGCAAAGAACCCGCGCAGCGCATCGCCGTTTTCGACCGTTGGCGCCGCCCAATAGGCCTTGATCGGGTCCCAGAACTCGCGCAGGCCCTCGGTGTAGGCGTTGCCATTCTGGATCACGAAGCCCGCCACGCGCTCTGGATCTTCGGCGAACATGCGGTATCCGACCGGCGCGCCGTAATCCATGACATAGGCGACGTAACGCTCAACGCCCTTCTGGTCGAGAAGTGTGCTCATCATCCTGGCGATATTGGCAAAGGAATACTCGAATTCCCCGGCAAGCGGCATCGCAGAGGCGCCAAAGCCCGGATAATCGGGGGCGATCACGTGATATTTCTGCGCCAGTTCGGGGATCAGATTGCGGAACATATGCGACGAGGTCGGAAAACCATGCAGCAACAAAACGGTGGGATGCGACGGATCGCCCGCCTCGCGGTAGGCAATGTCGATGCCCGCGATGCTGGCGGTTTTGAAGGCCACGTGATCGGGCGAGGCCAGATCAAGCGCCTGTGCCTGCATCGGAAGGGTCGCGCCGATGGCCAGCGACACCAGAAGTGCGCCGGTATGCAACGCGTTTTTGAAAGAGGGGGTCATGGGGGGCTCCTTTCGGTTGGTGGGATCAGGACGCGGCGCCAAGCAGATCGGTCAGCCGCGCAGTCTCGGTGGTCAGGTCGGAAATCCGGGCACGCATCTGCGCGAGGTAGGGTTCAAGCTCGGCCTCGGTGAGGCGTTGCGGGATATGGGCAGGACAGTTCCAGTCGAACGCCTCAACCGTGATCAGGATCGCGCGTTCCGGGCGACCGACATACTCGGCATCATGCAGGGCCGGCAGGATCTCGGCGGCCTCGTCACCTTCGACAACCCGCACCCTGCCCCAGATCTTGATCCGCCTGCGATTGGGATAATCCGTCAAAATCAATGAGATGCGATTATCCCCGGCAAGATTGCCAAGACTCACATACTGCCGGTTGCCACGATAATCGGCATAGGCGATGGTCTTGGCGTCGATCACCCGCAAAAACCCCTTGGGGCCGCCGCGAAACTGGACATAGGGCCAGCCGGTCTCGGAAACGGTCGCCTGGTAAAATCCGTCGCGGGCCTGAATGAACGCGGCCTCATCGGGGCCGAGCGCCGCGCCGCCACTCACATCGGGTGACAGGAACTTTTCATAGCCCGCCGCAGAGCCATGGCGCGCCTGCGCGGCGCGTACGTTCGGGGTAAAGGCGATTTCGGCAAAGGCACGGGGCATGTCAGCCTCCTTTCAAACGGGGTTAAAGGCCAAGCGCGCTCAGGCCAGGATGATCATCGGGGCGGCGCCCCTGCGGCCAGTGAAACAGACGCTCTTGCGGCGTGATCCTGAGATCATTGATGCTGGCGATTCGGCGGCGCATGCGCCCGTCTTCAGCAAATTCCCAGTTTTCGTTGCCATAGGCGCGAAACCACTGACCATCGGCGTCGCGCCACTCATAGGCAAAGCGCACGGCAATCCGGTTGTCGCTCCAGCTCCAGAGTTCCTTGATCAGCCGATAGTCATGCTCACGCGCCCACTTGCGGGTGAGGAAAGCCTCGATCTCGGCGCGGCCGGCCAGAAACTCGGCCCGGTTCCGCCATTGGCTATCCTCGGTATAGGCCTGGGCGACGGCCTTAGGGTTCTGGCCATTCCAGCCATCTTCGGCGGCGCGGACTTTCTGGATTGCACTGTCTTTGGTGAAGGGCGGAAGCGGGGGGCGGGTCATGTTTGGCTCCTTGATGTTTCGAATGGGTTACTGATCTGTACGCTTTGCGCCCCATAAATGTACAGATCGGTAAACTTTGTCAAACCCTATTTTTGCAAAAAACCCAGGATAGAAGGCCTGAAATCAACTAACCATTGAATAAAATGGATGATTTTATCTGGCAAAAATCCCGCACCTCGACTATATATGTGAACATATCAGTACAGCTTAAGGCAAGTCATGCGACCGAATAAAAGAGATGAGCTGGTGCGAAATGCGCTTGAGGTGTTCTATCGCGACGGTTTTCACGCCACCGGGATGGACAAGCTTGTGGCGGAAACCGGCATTTCGAAAACCTCGATGTACAAACATTTCCGCACCAAGGACGAAATGATCCTGGCCGTGCTCAGGCTGCGCGACGAGAGGTTTCGCAACTGGTTCTGTCGCCGTGTCGAAGAGATCGCTGACACCCCGAGGGCCCGCCTGCTTGCGGTCTTTGACGCGCTGCACGAATGGATCACCTCGCCCAGGTTCAAGGGCTGTATGTTCATCAAGGCGGTGTCGGAATTCCAGGATCCCAAAGATCCGATTCACATCCAAAGCGCGACCCACAAGCGGATGCTGCTAGAGTATGTGCAAACCCTCGCAACCGAGGCGCGCGCCCGCGACCCGGCGGCGCTTGCGCGCCAGTTGATGCTGCTCAAAGAAGGCGCGATCGTGACCTCTGTGATGCTGGGCAATGGCAGCCCCGCGATCGAGGCCAAAGCCGCCGCAACGGTGCTGATCGAGGCGGCCGGCTGTCGCTAAGACATAGAAAAACCCGCGCCGGGTGCATCCGGCGCGGGTTATCTTGTCTTATGCTGGTGGATCAGTAACCAAGCGCGCTGCGGGCGGCTTCGAGCGCCGATTTAAGCAGCTCGGGGTTATCCTGCGCCTTCTTGATGGTTTGCAGCAAAAGCGTTTCCTGCATCGCGCCAAGATCGGCCCCCTCGATCAATTCGCGCGCCCGATCCATGCTGAATCCGTCGACGGTCAGAGCGTCGGGCGCGGCGTCGGTCGCGGCGGTTCCGGTTGCGGCTTCAACGGCCTCTTGCGCGGCCTCTCCGGCTTCAACAGCGACGTCAGACGCGGTTTCACCTGTTGCCGCTTCAACGGCGTCTTGGGTGACGTCTTGGGTGGCCTCTTGCGCGGCCTCAACCCCATCCTGAGCGGTATCGGTCACCGTATCGGTGGTGGTCTCGACAGCCTCAGACGTGGCCTCTGTTACGCTATCGGCAACCTCGGCAGCGGTGTCAGCAGCCGCATCGGCGGCCTCACCGGCAGTATCTGTGGCGGTTTCAGCAGCCGCATCGGCGGTATCTGCGGCGGTGTCGACAGCCTCGGCGGCAGTATCAGCAGTATCATCGGCAGCCCCGGTTGCGGCCTCAACCGCACTATCAGCCGCCTCACTCCCAGCATCCACAGCATCGCTCACCGTATCGGCCACGGCATCAGCCGCGTCACTCGCCGTATCGGTCGCAGCATCCACTGCCTCGCTCGCCGTGTCGGCCACGGCATCTGCCGCCTCGGTGGCGGCTTCGGTCACGGCTTCGGCGGCGTCGCCAACCGCGTCGCTTGCATCCTCAAGCGCAGCGGGCGCCTCGACCTCATTCGCGGTCTCGCTGACGGTCTCGACAACTTCGTTCACCGACTTTCCGGTAAACAGCATATAACCACCGCCAAGAATGACGCCAGCCACAACAATCCATAGCAGGTTCTTCATAAACACTCCCTCATACATGCGGGTCCGGCAAATCTCGCCGCCGCTCCACGTCTTGCTCACAGATGAAGGTGAAAAAGGAAAGGCACAAGGGGGAATAAGCCCTTGATCGGCTCAGATCAGCCGATTTTGGCGCTTGAAAGCCGTCACGCCCACGTTTACGTTGCACCCTCAAATTCGCCACAGAACCAAAACGATCAAAGGAACAAAGCCATAGCCCGCAGACCTCATAACGCGCCCCCTACACGCGACACCGGCCCTCGTATCAATGACCGCATCCGCAGTGATGAAATCCGCCTCATTGGCGCCGACGGCGAAAATGTCGGGGTGGTTACCCCGGATCGGGCAATGGAAATGGCCGCTGATGCCGGGCTTGATCTGGTTGAAATCTCGCCAAACGCCAATCCACCGGTCTGCAAGATCATGGATTTCGGAAAATACAAATACGAGACCCAGAAACGCGAGGCCGAAGCGCGCAAGAAACAAAAGATCATCGAGGTGAAAGAGGTCAAGTTTCGACCCGGCACCGATACGCATGACTATGACGTCAAAATGCGCAACGTGGTCAAATTTCTTGAAAATGGCGACAAGGTAAAGATCACCCTGCGCTTTCGTGGCCGCGAGATGGCCCATCAGGATCTGGGCCGCCAGCTTTTGGAACGTATCGCCGAGGATATCAAAACCGTCGGGCGCGTTGAAAACATGCCCAAGATGGAAGGCCGCCAGATGATCATGATCATCGGCCCCGGCCCGAAATAGACACCCGGCCCCCTCTCAAAGACGTCATGACCCCCGGCCCTATGGTCCGGGGGTTTTGCATGCCCCCTTGCGCCGCGCGGTCAGTCGCGTAGGATGTAGCGCTCTGACAAATCCCGGAAAGTTTCATGACGGTTTACGAATACAAGGTTACCCCCGCCCCGACCCGTGGCCGCAAGGCCCCCGGCGTCAAAACCCCCGAGGCCCGCTTTGCCCTTGGGTTTGAAGAGGCGTTGAACGACATGGGGCGCGAGGGGTGGGAATATCTGCGCGCCGATATCCTGCCCAGTGAAGAACGTCAGGGGCTGACCTCAAGCCATACTGTCTATCGCTCTGTGCTGGTGTTTCGCCGCGCCAAGGCCTCGCCCGAGGCTGTGACAGAGGCCCTGCCAGCCGACGCTGCGCGCAGCGTGACCCCGCCCGTCGCCCCCCGCTTTGCGCCCCCGGTAAGCGCAGAGCCGCACAAGCCCGCCGATAAGAGGCCGGAAACCGAAAAACCCCAGACATCCTAGAGGCTATTATTACTTCATTCCAAGGACTTGGATCGCCACCCTCCGCCTGCCTGCACAGTATCATCGCACAAGTGGGAGATGTTTTTTTCACCGTGCCCCCTTCAATTCGCCACGTTTTGGCATACACTCTCGTCTCCGACTCGAAAAGGTAAGCCCCATGTCCAAGTCAGATCCCTTCGGTTTCGATATGTCCGTGTCTTCGGCCAAGAAGAAAAACCCGCGTGGCCGCCGTGGCATGTCGGGCGCCTCTGAAACATCGGTGCGGGTGTGCGAGCACGAGGGCTGTACCGAGGCAGGCAAGTTTCGCGCGCCCAGGGCGCCCGATGTGCTTGATGAGTATCTCTGGTTCTGCCAGCAACACGTGCGTGAATATAACCTCAAGTGGAATTTCTTTGACGGCACCACCGAGGCGGAGATCAACGCGCAGGCCTCCAAAGACAAAGTATGGGAACGTGAAACCCGCGCCTTTACCGATCCCGAAACGCGGGCCTGGGCCCGGCTTGGCATCGAGGATCCGCATCAGGTTCTGGGCGGCAATGCCACGCAGAACCCCGGCAAGAAGCGCGGCGGAAGCCGCAAGTTGCCCCCGACCGAGCGCCGCGCCGTCGAGATTCTTGAGGCCGAGGATACCTGGACCAAGGCCGATCTGCGCAAATCCTACAAATCTCTGATCAAGGTCCTGCATCCCGACATCAACGGCGGCGACCGCAGCCAGGAAGAACAGCTGCAACAGGTGGTCTGGGCCTGGGAACAGATCAAGGACAGCCGCAATTTTCGATAAATCTGCGGGCTTTGTGATCTTATCACCGACTGTACCGCGAGGGCAGGATATCCTTGGGCTATTATAACCGGGCCATTCCGGCCTGATCAGCCAAAGGTGTTCTCATGCTCAAGAAAAATGTCGGGTCTCTGGACCGCGCGCTTCGTATCATTGTCGGCCTCGGTCTCTTGGCGGGCTTTTTCCTCAACCCCGATGCGGCCTATCGCTGGCTCTATCTGATCGGCATCATCCCTCTGGTGACCGGCCTCATGTCAAGCTGTCCGCTTTACACGATTTTTGGCCTGCGCACCTGCCCGATGAAAAAATAGCGGTCGTGCGCTGCTAATCCTGCCAACCTTGGCGCAGCGCTTTTGAATAAGCCGCGCTGCCCATCCCCGCAACATCAAGGGTCGGCAGCGCCGCACGTCTACGCAGGTCACTCAGCGGCACCGCCCCGGCGCCGGGCAAGACGCCAAGGTCATAGAGGTATCCCGGCAAGCGACCCGACAGAATTATCCGCAGGTCGAACGGCGCGCCGTCGGTTATGCCACGCA
>Ga0209345_10001122_pt1 | contig 32861 bp, 27 predicted proteins | sample Cruoilmetagenom7_FD_187294 | JGI IMG/M metagenome (GOLD analysis project Ga0209345, IMG submission 187294) | Oil polluted marine microbial communities from Coal Oil Point, Santa Barbara, California, USA - Sample 7 (SPAdes) (version 2) | ecosystem: Environmental > Aquatic > Marine > Oil seeps ...
TGGGCCAGTGTAGCCTTCAGCTTCAGTGGCTTGACCGGCTTGTTCATCAGCAGATACCCCTGAGCCTTTACTTCCTGTTTCAGCTCGTTGCTGTAGTTGGCCGTGATCATCAATACCGGCGGCTGGTCCGCCCGCAGACTCAGCACCTCACGTACCAGCTCATCACCGGTCGCGCCGTCATCCAGATGGTAATCGGCAATCAAAATATCCAGCCCGGCGCTGCCAATGGATACCTGCTGCTGCAGATCGTCCAGTCCCAGCGCCGTAACTACCTCACAGCCCCAGCCTGCCAGCAGTGTGGCCATGCCGGCACAGATGGCGGGATCGTTGTCGATCATCCAAATACGCGCACCTTCCAGCCGGGCATGTATGCTCGGGTCAGAGAACGGCGCCTGAAAGGACTGTGGCAGCAGCCGGCCAACCGGCACCTCTACCGAGAACACAGAGCCCCTGCCCTCGACTGATCTCACCCTGATCGGGTGATCCAGCATGCGGCCAATCTTGTCGACGATGGCGAGCCCCAACCCAAGCCCCTTGTCCTGATGCTGATTGCCGTTGCGGATACGACGGAACTCCTGAAATATTTCCGTCAGCTTGTCCTGGGGAATGCCAGAACCGGTATCCCAGACCTCAATCAACACCCGCTCTCCTCTGCGGCGACAACCCAACAGGATTTTTCCGCCTGTATCGGTATAGCGCAGCGCGTTGGTCAGAAAGTTGCGCAGAATACGCGCCAGCAGCGTTGCATCACTCAGTACAACCCGGTCACTGCCTGCAAAGCGGAATGACAGTCCTTCGGCAGCGGCCATCTGGTGATATTCCGCTGCCAATGTATCCAGCAGTTCATTGAGCCTGAAGGCGGATATATCAGGCTTGATCACGCCTGCATCAAGGCGAGAAATATCAACCAGCGTACCCAGCAGGGTTTCCACATCCTGCAGGGAGTTGCTGACAGAGCTGATCAGGCTGCGAATGCGTTCCGGCATGGGCTGTTCCAGCAAGGCACCGGTAAACAGGCGTGCGGCATTGAGCGGCTGCAACAGATCGTGACTGACCGCCGCAAGAAACTTGGTTTTGGACAGGTTGGCCTGCTCGGCGTCCTGTTTGGCTTCCAGCAGCCGCGCCTCGATCGACATCCGCTCCTCGATCTCCTGACGCAGCTGGAGGTTAACGCCGGTCAACTCTGAGGTGCGTTCCCGTACACGTTGTTCAAGATTCTGATAGGCCTGCTGCAATGCGAGCGCGGTTCGCTTGCGTTCGGTGATATCACGGATCAAGACAAAGAAACCGACCGTGTTGCCCGCAGTATCAATGTTGGCCACATAGGACTTGAGCATGTGGCGGTTTTCACCCGCTGCATTCTGCTCGTCGATTTCGAAGGTGGCATTCTGGCCGCTCATGGTCTGGCGTATATAGGGCTCCAGTCGGGCATACTGCTGCTCTCCGTGCACCTGACGGATACTCTGTCCGATCAGGCTTCCCCGGGGCCAGCCATACCAGTCGTCATAGACCTGATTGGTGAACTGGAAATGCCCTTCACCGCCCACATAGGCAATCAGCGCCGGCACATGGTCGGTAATCAGGCGCAGCCAGTTCTCGTTTTCGCGCAGGGTTTCAGCATAACGATGGCGTTCGGTGATATCCGTGTAGGTGTTCACAAAGCCACCGGATGGCATCGGGTGGGTACGAATCTCCAGTACTCGACCATCCGCAAGGTGCTGTTCGGTTTCCAGCAGCGGTCGGCCGTGTGCACTGAGTGTGTCCGGCGTGAGCAGTTGAACTTCACTGGCATTCATCAGGGGCTCAAACGGGACACTGCTGACCGGTTTAAGCCCGGTCAGCTCGGCAAAGCGGTCGTTCCAGACTTCCAGCTCACCCTCCGGGTTTACCAGCGCTACCCCCTGAGACAGGTTATCAACGGTACGCTGCAGCAACCGGCTTTTTTGTGCTAGCGCCTGCTCGCGCCGAGCGGTCTCACTCGCCTTCAGGTCGGTAATGTCGGTGTACAGGATCACCAGGCCGCCATCATTGGTATGACGCTCGTTCATCTGCACCCAGCGGCCATCAGACAGATGATAGACGGTCGCCTCGTCCCCCTGCCCTACATGCTCCTCGGCGATCACGCCACGCTCAAGCGCCAGGCGGCGCACGTCATGGATGGTAATGCCCCGTTCGATACGGGTTTGCGTGCCCTGCCAGTAGTCACGAAAGCGGCTGTTGAACAGCACGATGCGCCGTTCGGCATCAAACAGCACAAAGGCGTCCGAGATGCTTTCGATGGCGTCAATCAGCCGCTGGTGCGCCGTAGCCGCCTCCTGATTGGCCTGCTTCAGCGCCATGTTGCTGTGTTTGAGCTCTGCCAGCGCTGCATTCAATGCTTCGGTACGCTCACGCACCTGCTCGGCCAGCACCACCGAATGTTCAAACGCGGCATACGGCGCCGTACGTACGGTGCTGCTGGACTCAACCCGCTCAATCAACGCCTGCTTCATGCGGCGCAGCTTGGCATTGTCCTGCTCAAGTTCTGCAATACGCGCTTCCAGCTGTGCCTTTTCGGTATCAGTAACCATGCTGCGTCCTGCCGATCACGACCCCGGTAAAGGTCTGATTGATATGCATGCCATCAAACTGCTCACCATAGGTGTTGAAACCGATCACCTGATGCCGGGTCAGCAGCTCGGAGGTTTTCTGTGCCTGCCCGGTATACTCCGCTTCCAGCCGGCGCAGAAAGCAGTCACAGCCGATGGTGATCAGCGGTTCGCCCAGAGTGCTTTCGATCTGTTCAAAGCGACGTGAAAGGTCCTGCAGCATGTCGCCGGGCTGCATAGCGGTCAACACGATGCCGTTTTCGACTGCACAGTAAAAGGTCAGGCTCAGATCAGGATTGACCTTTTGAATGGAGCGCACGTAATACTCCTGCCCGATACGCACGGCCAGAGGGTTGAGTGCAAAGGTCTTGAAATCGAGCTGTTCAGGGTTCAGCCCCAGCAGGCGAGCATATTCCAGCGCCGCCGGTTCGGCATTCAGCTCGTATACAGTACGACTGGCTGCATCCGCACGGGTCACGATCAGTTTCTGTTCCAGGCTGTGCATGTGATGCGTACTGAAGACTTCAAAATCCAGCGGCGTATTGATCATTACCACCACCGCTGCACGAGTCCGAAACTCGCCATCGGCAAATACATGGGTCCCGGTCAGATGGATGTCGTCACCCGCCGAGCCGCCAAAATTGGGGATGCTGCCCAGGGCCGAGTCCAGTGTCAGCAACACCAGCTCCTCCTGACTGGACAGTCCATCCAGCAGTGTCAGAGCAAAGGTATGCCCCTTGATCGGCGCAACCTGACGCTCACGACAGCGCCCGATCAGCCGTTCCACCTGGGACTGGGCATCGGTCAGACTGAACTGTTCCAGCTCTTCAATCAGCCCGACCTCAACGGCAAACAGATGGCGATCAAAGCCGATGGCGGTGATGGTCCCCTGATCATAACCACGTGGCGTCAGCTCACCAGCAGTGGTACAGCCAGCCAGCTGAACCTCGCCAAAAACATGATTGAGGCTGCGTGCCAGCGCATTCAGGTCATACTCCGCCGAGCAGAAAAACAGAACGAAACCGAGTTCAGGATGATCAAGAGCCGTGGCCAATTCACGAGCCGCCGTTTCAGGATCGCGTGCCGATGACATGGCAGAACGGACGGGACTGTGCATTACAGGCGCGTTCATAGGGGTACACTCGCGCAGATATGGGTATACCCACATTGTAGCCAGCACCACAGGGGCGGGTAATGCTACTTGAGTACTTCAAACCGCGGCAAAAGCAGCATGAAAGTAGTGATTTCGGGCTGAGCAGGCCCACGTTGCGGGAGTCTGGTGCAGATTGATGCTCTACTCCCAAAGTACTGCTTCAAATGGCAGACAAAAAAACGCGCAGGCGGCGAAGGGGAGCCGGCTGCGCGCCAGGAGTGGTACTGCAGGTTTACCAGGTCAGGACGGCACCGAAGGCCATGGTATCGTTCTTCTCGGTACCCAGGGTGGAGCCACTGATTTCGGTCTGGTCGTATTCGGCAATCAGTTTCAGATTGCTGTTCACGGTATAGAACCAGGCAACTGCTGTATTTTCGTAGGTGAAATCAGCGCCGTTGTCACCTTCGTTTTCACCGTATGAGAGGGCTATACGGTTGGGGCCAAAGCTGTAGGAGCCCTGCACCAGGTATCCATCAAGTTCAACATCTTCATCCGCCACAAAGTTATCGATTGATGCCGGGTGGATACCTTCGCTCTGGAAGCCGGATGCCGTCAGCGACAGACCACCAAACTTGACGTTGGCACCATAGGAAACACCTGTCGAATCTATGCTTGTATCGGCCACGGGATCATCAGAGCTCTGATACAAACCACCCAGCCATGCCTTGAAATCCATGGAATCGGTATTCACCGCATAGGTCAACTCACCTTCAAAGCGCGGCGCTTCTTCGGAAGAGTCGGCAGACGATTTGCTTGGATCAAAGATACCAACCGCCAGCTGGAGACCATTGCGGGTAGGTGTGCGATAAGTGATCTGTGCCTTCGGGAACGGATAGGTGTAGCCACTGCCGATATTGCCGAAGGAAACGTTACCGCCATCAATCAGGCCCAGCGCATCAGAGGTCTGGCCATAACCAAGCAGCAACTCGTCTGACATGATGTTGGTACGGTTGAACAGACCAAAGTCCTTACCGATCAACACCTGGCCCCAGTCACCATCGACTGTGCCGTAGAACTGACGTACATCAATGCCGGTATCGGTACCCAGAGAATCGCCCCGCCCCTGATTGTTGGCACGTACCACATCAGAATCATTGATGCTGACCCAGAACGATGAACGCGCACCCAGTTTCAGGTCGCCCGTTTCCTTGCCGAAATTGAAACCGATCCAGTTGGGCAGAAAGCCCATTTTGACACGAGACTGTTCACGGCCATCGTTGTCACTGTGTACGTAGAAGGCGTTGATCAGGCCATCGGTCGAGAACGTTGTACCTTCCTGATCATACAGCTTGATCTCGGCCTGAGCCTGGGCAGCCATACCCAGTGCAATCATTGCAGGCAGAAGTCTGGTGGTGAATTTTTTATTGTTCATGGTTTCCCCCAAATAGAAACATCGGTCATGACATCGTGATTACGATGAGGTGATGTTCGCCCAAGGGGAGGCCGTGAGATATGCAACAACGGAAGGTTTTACACCCCTCTTCAGATGCGCTACCGAGGCAGACAGGACCGGATCAATGCCAGAGTATTACGACTCTGCCTGAAGGTAGCAGAAGCAGGTGCAACATAAGATATGTTTTATATCCTTTTGATAATAATGGACTAAATCAACAGAAAAAAGTTCAACAAAAAAGCCCTGCCGGTTATGCCGGCAGGGCTTTTTCAGACAGCGGGTGTCAGTCGATCAGCTTTTTTTCGGCAGTTTGAAGGTCCAGACAGAACCACCCTGGTTCAGGTGTTTGACACGCTTGGCCACTTCACCACCCCAGAGCGGTACTGCACCACCCCAGCCCGATACAACGGAGACGTACTGCTCACCATCCATCTCCCAGGTGATCGGCGAACCGACAATGCCTGAACCGGTGTTGAATTTGTACAGCATCTCGCCGGTCTTGGCATCGAATGCCATCAGGTAGCCTTCAGGATTGCCGGTGAACACAAGGTTGCCCTTGGTGGTTAGCACGCCACCCCAAAGCGGCGCGTAGTTCTTGTAGCGCCATACTTCCTTGCCGTTGACTGGGTCGATCGCGCGCAGCACACCGATATATTCGTCGTTCATCGGCTTGATGGTGAAACCGGCACCCAGATAGGCAGCCCCTTTCTTGTAGGAGATCGGCTCGTTCCAGATGTCCATCTCCCACTCGTTGGAGGGTACATAGAACAGCCCGGTATCCTGACTGTACGCCATCGGCATCCAGTTCTTGCCACCCAGGAAGGATGGCGCGGACACAACAGACTCACCCTGTTTGCCATCTTTGGAATCGAGCGGATTACCCGGACGACCACCTTCCTTGAAGATCGGACGGCCTTTCTCATCCAGACCTTCAGCCCATGTGATCTTGTCAACAAACGGGAAGCCACGGATGAAGTCACCGTTTTCACGATTCAGGACATAGAAGAAGCCGTTACGGTCGGCAGTAGCTGCCGCCTTCACCTTTTTTCCACCCTGGGTGTAATCGAAGGAAATAACCTCGTTCACGCCATCGAAGTCCCAACCGTCATGCGGAGTGGTCTGGAAGTGCCATACAATCCTGCCGTCATCCGGATTGATTGCCAGACGCGATGAGGAGAACAGGTTATCCCCCGGACGCAGGTGCGAGTTCCAGGGAGCGGGGTTACCGGTACCGAAAAACAGCAGGTTGGTATCCGGATCGTAGGTACCGCCCAGCCAGGTGGCAGCACCGCCTGTTTTCCAGAGATCACCCGGCCAGGTCTGGCCCGGCTTGCCACCGGAGATGCCATTTTCAACCTTTTTGCCATCCTTCCAGACATACCCCATGTGACCTTCTACGGTGGGACGGGTCCAGAGGATATCACCGGTTTTGGCATCATAGGCTTCGACCTTGCCCACTACGCCGAATTCGCCACCGGAAACACCGGTAATGATCTTGCCGTTCACGATCAGCGGTGCCGCCGTGATCGAGTAGCCTTCCTTGTAGTCAGCCACTTTCTTGATCCAGACCACCTTGCCGGTATCCTTGTTAAGGGCTACCAGCTTGGCATCCAGCGTGCCGAATATCACCAGGTCATCATACAGACCCACACCACGGTTGATCACGTCACAGCAGGGCATGATGCCATCGGGCAGTCGGGCATTGTATTCCCACAGCTCGTCACCGGTACGGGCATCAACGGCAAACACGCGTGAATAGGAGGCCGTGACGTACATGACGCCATCTTTGACCATCGGCTGGGATTCCTGTCCGCGCTGCTTCTCACCACCGAAAGACAGCGACCAGACCGGACGCAGTTCCTGAACGTTTTCCGTATTGAGTGCATCAAGCGGACTGTAGCGTTGCCCCTGCAGCCCAAGGCCGTTGGTCACAATCGCGTCCGTTGTCATATGATCGGCGAGAATATCCTTGTCGGTCACACCTGCCTGCGCCAGTGTTGCAACCGACATGGCTGCAACCAGCGTGGATAGAGCGAAGCCATTACGGCAGCCAAATTTCTTCATCGCTGTCCCCTTTGAGGATTTTTGTTGTTCGGGAGAGAGCCGGGAAAATTTCCCGACCCGTACAGGCATTCTTGAATTTGACCCCGTTTGGAACAATTGAACGGGCGAAGCAGTTTTATCCTCACTTGGTAGTAATACCCGGCTGGAGAGCCTGCATTGACTGGTCTTTGCGGCAGCCATCAGCGCCCAAAGGCTACTTCTTCATAGGCGGGAAATAGATGAACAACGCTGCGCTGGAACTCGACTTCACGCAGGGCGATGCTGTCAAACTCGGAAGGGATCGGCAGCTGCATCACTTCGGTCATACTCAACCCCTGCTCTGCCGCATCATTTAACGTTTTATCCAGCCAGACCAGATAGGCATCCATCTGATCAAGTGCGCGCTGATCGCTCACCATCGGCCCATGGCCCGGCAGCATCAGCTTGAACGGGTACTGCCGCAGCTGTGCAATTTCCTCTCGCCATTGCTGCAGGCCAGGGGTATGTGGCGTAGTGAGGGCGCGCTGATAGAACACCATATCAAAGGGAAACAGTACCCCGGTGCTGTGATCAAACAGCACCAGATCGGCACCACTGTGCCCACCCATGCGGATCCACTCCAGTCGATGATTGCCCATCTGCTGCACACCGGGCTCAAGTGTCTCGGTCGGCACCACCACTTCCGTGCCCCGCATCCAGTCCCCTACCAGCCGATACATGTTTTCGGCAAAACTGTCGCCGTGGTTTCGGATCTGCTGTTGAGTTTCCGCCAGAGCCACAATGGGGACGTCCTCAAACGCCTGATTGCCAAGAAAATGATCGGGATGCTGGTGGGTGTTGATCACCATGCGAATCGGTTCATCCGTGACCGACTGAATGGCTTCAAGCAGCGCTTCGCCATAACGCCGCGAGACACCCGTATCCAGCACCAGCACCCCATCGCCGGTTGCGATGAAGGCGGTATTGACGATATTGCCACCATTTTCGAGACTGAAATCTTCGGTGCGCCCCTCAATAAACCAGGTGTTTTCAGCGACCTCAACCGGCTTCAGTCCATAATCGAACGGCGCTGCACTGGCTGAAAGCGAGACCAACAGACCCAATAAAGCGGTTATCCGTTTCATCTGAACCTCCTCAAAGTGGCCGTGTGAATTCATTACCACCGTTATCCCTCAGCCAGAGGGTATAACCGGTCGTATCTTCATCAAGGTCAAAGCTGATCACCGGGTTCTCAGATACCGGCTGAGACAGCTCCATACGGATCTGGACCTCACCCGCCCCATTGCGCAGCTCAAGCTGCTGCAGATAAAACTCCGGAATGGCATCCACCAGCCCGGTGTCCATCGGGTGGATTACACGCAGTTTAAGCCGAGAGCCCTCGCCTTCTGCGTTACTGAAGCGGCGCGCCTGAACTTCGCCGAGGTGACTCTGCCAGTAGGGATCCGCATTGCCCATACTGGGGGTGGTGCAACCACCGCCGGCGGCTTCGAGCTGGGCATAGCCGATATGCCAATCACCGCTTTTGGTCAGCACGGCAGCCCGCAGCGCCGTACTCTGCTGCACCTTGATGCGCAGTGAAACGCGACCGTTGGCATTCTCCAGCGGATAGTAATCGAAGATATGCTGGATCGGGTTCAGGTCGGCCCAGACCACAATGCGCTCGATATCACCGACAAAGGCGCTGGCATCGATACTGATGGGCACCTGGGCCGGATCTTCGGCAAATGCCGGGACTTCAACCTTTATGCGAGGCTCAAAGCGGTAGTTTGCATCCCCCAGAAAAATTTTCCGCGTGTAGTCCCACATCACTGAATTGAGGGGATCATCGGGCGTGCCCGCCTGCAACACCCCCGTAACCAACAGGGCCAGCAGACCGACAAGGCCTGAACGAAACATCTGCATGTGTCATTCCTCTTGTTTTTATTGTGTGAATCCTGACCGGGTTATTGCGCTTTGGTCTTGGCCGCCTGCTCCACCTGATAGAAAGACGGCGCACTGAAACGCACCCCGTAACGTTCAAAGATCCGCTTCATCTGACCGCCCCTGATCATGTCATCGAGCACCGCCTCAACGGCATACCCCAGCTGTCGATCGGTTTCGCGCACAGCGATACCCACATCCCACATCTGCCTGCCCATGGTCGGGAAGCTGTTTTCCGCCAGCCTGAAGCGCGGATTACCCCCCTGCTCCAGCAACCAGTCGATCTCTGATCGCATCGCCATCACGGCTGCAACCTCACCCTGCGTCATGGCATCAAATGCAGCACGCGGGTTGACGTAGTGCCGGGTCTTGTCACGCAGCCGACCATTCAGAGCTGATGTGAAATAGAAAGCCGGCACGGTATCAACTTCGACCCCCACCGGCTCATACTGAAATACCGCAACGGTTTTGACTGAGTCCAGCCGTTGCGAGTCATAGGCGACCTGCCAGCGTTCTTCATGATAGGGCGCCATCATCACAACAAATTCGTTGATCAAATACCCCAGCGAATCCTGTTTGTAGGCATAGGCCTTGTCATAGGGCACTCGCAGCATCACGTCTGCCACGTTTTTCAGCGCAAGAGGATTGTCTTCATCCTTGTCCAGGTAGTGGCCCCGCCAGACATTATTGCGCAGGTCATCTTCAAGGCCTTCGTCGGGCGTGATCCAGTGCAGCTGCAGATCAAGCTCCAGCTCATCCGCAATGTGGCGGGCGATATCCACATCCAGCCCATAGGGCTTGCCCTGCTCTTCCCATGAATACGGCGGAAAGTCCTTGTACACACCGATACGGATATATCCCGAGGCGATCACATCATCGTACAAACGCGCAAAGGCCTGCTCGGAACCGAGCAGGCCTGCCATCAAGGATATAAGCAGTGCAAACAGCTTATTCCTCAACATATTTACTCTCCAGCCAGGTTCTGATCGCCCAGAGCGCTTCCTGACTCAGGGTCTCGGACATTTTTGGCATGTAGACCGCCCCATCGCGCACTGCACCATTGATCACGCGATACTTGTACCAGTCATCGCCTTCGAAATCCGGGCTCAGGTAGCGCAGATCCGGTGCGATACCGCCTGAAATACCGTCCAGTCCATGACAGCGAGCGCAGTTCTGGTTATAGGCTGAAGCACCAATCTTCACCGCCAGATCGTAGTCATCCGAAGGCGCGCGATAGGGGTTGGTATCTGCCCAGTCTTCACCCAGACTGGACAGCCCTTCCGTATCCACCGCCTGAGGCGTGACATCGCCGTGCGCCAGAACCTGGCCGGAAAGCGCAGAAGCCATCAAAGTGGCAGCCAACAGGCCAGTGAGTTTGTTATGCTTGGACATGGTTGTTCACCCGTTTCTTGTTTTATCTGATAGAACGCAGCCGGGGACAGACCCCGACCTTGATGACTTCATGATGAACCAGCCGTCACAACCTCAGAATTCAACCTTGGCACCCAAAACATTGGCCTTTGGTAGTAAATTTCGCCTCTAACCAATACCAGGGGTTGATCCGGCCACACCAAGGTAGTAAAACTAAAGCATAACTTTTTGATTAAATGGGACTTTTTCCCACAACCCCTGCAAAACTCCCCATTCATTCCCGCTTCAGCTCCCGATCTTTCAGGGTCGGCTTCCGTCGCCTTGAACCCCCTCTGCTGAACACAATGCTCTGGCAATGGCCACTCTCGAATGAGGCTGGCTGAACACCACTCAACAGGGTATTGAACTGATGAAAACAAATATAAAAGCGCCACGCCGCGCCCTGCTGGCGGGGTCTGTCCAGACCGCTGTACTGGGCATCGCCATCAGCCTCGGCAGTACCGGGGTGAAGGCTGCCACCTCTGATGTCAGCTGGGATGACATACTCAACGATCAGGCCACGCCGCAGGATGTGCTTGGCTATGGCATCGGGCCCAAGGCTCAACGTTACAGCCCAATGAGCGCCATCAATGCCGATAACATCGAGATGTTGACGCCGGCATGGTCATTTTCCTTTGGGGATGAAAAACAGCGCGGACAAGAGTCGCAGGCACTGGTACATGATGGTGTTATCTACGTTACCGGCTCCTACTCGCGCATCTTCGCCATCGATGCCCGCAGCGGTAAACAGATCTGGTCTTACAGTGCTCGCCTGCCGGACGATATCCGCCCATGCTGCGACGTGGTAAACCGTGGCGCGGCCATCTTTGGTGACAAGGTCTTCTTCGGTACGCTGGATGCCGCCATCGTGGCGCTGGACAAGAACACCGGCAAGGTTGTCTGGAAGAAGAAATTCGGTGATCACAGTGCCGGTTACACCATGACCGGGGCCCCCACGCTGGCCAAGGATCAGAAAACCGGCAAGGTATTGCTGATTCACGGCTCATCCGGTGACGAGTTCGGTGTGGTCGGCAAGCTGTTCGCACGCGACCCGGATACCGGTGAAGAGATCTGGATGCGCCCGTTCGTTGAAGGTCATATGGGCCGCCTCAACGGCAAGGACAGCACCCCAACGGGTGATCCACGCGCGCCCACCTGGCCGGACGACCCCAACTCCGAGACCGGCAAGGTGGAAGCCTGGAGCCACGGCGGCGGCGCGCCCTGGCAGAGCGCCAGCTTTGATGTCGAAACCAATACCATCATCATCGGCGCCGGCAACCCGGCCCCCTGGAACACCTGGGAGCGCACCTCACCCGGTGGCAACCCGCTGGACTATGACAACCTCTACACCTCAGGTCAGGTTGGCGTTGATCCCAGCACCGGCGAGGTGAAATGGTTCTACCAGCATACCCCCAATGATGCCTGGGACTTCTCCGGCAACAACGAGCTGGTGCTGTTTGAATATGATGACGAGGGCAAGACCGTCAAGGCGACCGCCCATGCCGACCGTAACGGCTTCTTCTATGTGGTCAACCGTGAGAACGGCAAGTTCCTGCATGCCTTCCCGTTTGTCGACAACATCAGCTGGGCGACCCATATTGATCCCGATACCGGCCGCCCGGTTGAAGTGGAAGGTCAGCGTCCACCACCGCCCAAACCCGGCGAGAAAAAGGGCGAATCCATCGAAGTTTCACCTCCGTTCCTTGGCGGCAAGAACTGGAACCCGATGGCCTACAGCCAGGATACCGGGCTGTTCTACATTCCGGCCAACCACTGGAAAGAGGACTACTGGACCGAAGAGGTGACCTACCAGAAGGGCGCAGCCTATCTTGGCCAGGGCTTCCGCATTCGCAAGATGTATGACGACCATGTCGGCATCCTGCGCGCCATGGACCCGATCACCGGTGAAACCGCTTGGGAGCACAAGGAGAAGCTGCCGCTGTGGGCCGGGGTACTCACCACCAAGGGCGGACTGGTCTTCACCGGTACCGGCGATGGCTACCTGAAAGCCTTTGATGCCAAAAACGGCAAGGAGCTGTGGAAGTTCCAGACCGGCTCCGGAATCATCTCCAGCCCCATCACCTGGGAGATGGATGGTGAGCAGTACATTGGTGTCGCCTCCGGCTACGGTGGCGCGGTTCCACTCTGGGGCGGCGACATGGCCGACCTGACCAAGCCCGTACCTCAGGGCGGTTCATTCTGGGCCTTCAAGCTGCCGAAGTGGGCCAACAAGTAAACCCATGGGGCCCCAGCGGCCCCATTTTTTATGGCAGGAGATCTTCCATGCTTAAACTGATTATTCCCACATTGGCCCTGTCACTGCCACTGACAACCCTGGCATGCGAACCCGCCCAGAAGGCCGAATGCCCGGGCGCCAACCTGCAGGGACACAACCTTGCCGGCATGCAGCTTGATGGTATCAACCTGAGCCGGGCCAATCTGCGTTATGCCGACCTGCGCCACGCTGATCTGCGCGGCGCAAACCTTGAAGGTGCCGATCTTAGCCACGCCCTGCTCACGCGTGCCAATCTGGAAAAGGCCAACCTGCGTGGTGCCAAACTGCATGAAACCAATATGGTGGCCATTCGCGGCTGGGCGCTGTTTGCACAGGGGGCTCAATTCAAACAGACACGTCTGGATGGGGCGGATCTGTCATTTGCACGTCTTAGCAATGCCCGATTCGAACAGGCCACCCTCTATGCCGCCAATCTTGAAATGGCATGGATGACCAAAACCCGATTTACAGGCAGCAATCTGCGTGATGCTGACCTGCAGGAAGCCAAGCTCAATAACGCCAACCTTGAAAACGCTGACTTGCGTGGAGCAAAACTCCGCTTTGCGACCTTTCAAAACACTTGGATGGAAGGCTGCACCGGCTGTCCCCACGACTGGATGACCCCCAAACACCCCGTGGAGTGACGTTGCCCCAGAACTGAAAGGCCGCTGCAACCCTCATCAGGTGCAGCGACCATTATCCAGTCAGGGAAAGTGCCTTGAGGCTCAGTTAAGTTCGGAGCAGCCCGGCTTGATCAAGCCACAGCGGATGGCCAGATGCACCAGCTCCGCAGTCGATCCGACCTCCAGCTTGCTCTTCAACAGGGCACTGTGATTGGACACCGTCTTGGCACTGATGCAGAGCTGATCCGCAATGTGTTTCGGGGTAAAGCCTCGCGCCAGCATGACAAAAATCTCAAACTCACGCTGTGTCATATTCGCCAGCCGCGGATCGCTGCCGCCCTTGCCCTGCATCGCCAGCCGCGTTGCCAGCTCATGCTCCACGTAGGGTAACCCCTGCACCACACGCTTGACCGCATCGAGCAGAATTTCGGGCGAACTGCTCTTGGTGATATACCCCAGCGCGCCGGCATCCAGAGCCTGCTTAACCATCGGCAGCTCATCATACATGCTGAAAAACAGTACTTTTGCCGATGCGTCCCGCTCCAGAATACGTTTGGCCGTTTCGATCCCGCTGATATCGGGCAGGTTGATATCCAGAATCACCAGATCGGGCCGTTGCTGCTGCCAGAGCGCAAAGCCATCGTGGCCACAGCCGGCTTCAATGATTTCGCATCGCTCCAGCATTGTTTCCAGCAGACTGGCATAGCCCTGACGCACAACAGCATGATCATCGGTCAACAGAATCTTCATTTATGCACCCCCTCGGGTAACGGCAGGTCAAGTTTCAGCAACAAGCCCTGCCCCACCGGCGAAGTCAGTTCCAGGCTGGCATTCATGTAACGGGCACGCTCCTGCATCGAGCGCAGCCCCACACCGGGCCGCAGCTCGGCGGGCAGGCCCTGACCATTGTCCTGCACACGTAAACTCAGGTGATCACCGCAGCGGAGCAAACTGATACAGACCCGTGTTGCCTGTGCATGCCGCGCCACGTTGTTCAGCGCTTCCTGCAGCAAACGGTACAGATGGGTCGCTGACTCTTCATCCGGAAGCTCCGGCAACGTCCTCAGAAGCAGCTGGCATTCGATCCCGCTGCTGCGTTGCCACTGTTCCGCCAGACTGCGCAGCGACTCTTCCAGCCCCAGCGACTCCAGTATCACCGGATGCAGACTGCGAATCAGACGCCGAAAGCCCTGCTGAATCTGTTCGCAATCGCGCACAATCAAGGGTGCCGTTTTCGCCACTATGTCTGCCCGGTCCGAGGCTTTGCTCAACAGGTAAGCCTGGGCGTGAATACCGGTCAGGTACTGGCCGAGATCATCGTGCAACTCACGGGCAAGGTAGCTGCGTTCCTTTTCCTGCAGCGCCATCAGCTCACGGGTCAGACGTCGATTATCCGATTGTTCACGCTCCAGCACCTCGGCCATGCGATTGAAGTGGTCGGCAAGACGCCGCACCTCCGGCACGGAGTAGTTGCCAAGGCGGGCATTGAACTGCCCATGCTGAATACGGTCCAGTGCCTGCAGTATCTGAGCAACCGGACGCATGCCGCGGCTCACGCCCCAACTGATCGCGGCAGACGACAGCAGCGCTGCGCCGAAAAACAGCCAGAAAATCTGCAACGCCGATTCCCAGACCTCTTCCAGCTCATCGGCCGGGTCTGCGATCAGAATCAGCACCTCCTGCTCATTGAGTGGAATACGCCGCTCAAACAGTGGCTGATGCGCCGGCCAGACCAGCGCTGCAAACCAGTTCGGCGTCTCACCCCCACCCCAGCTTTCTGGGGTGGGTGACACACCGGCAGGCAGTACCTGCAAACTCAGGTGCCTCAGTTCCACCTGCAGCAGAGACTCCAGCTGCTCCGGGTAGCGCACCGCTTGCGTCAGCAGCTGCTCTGCCATCCGCATGCCGGATGACAGCTCACGGCGTATGTCAGAGCGCGCCTGGTGCATCAGGGCGTAGAGACTCAGCAGCAGGGCCAGTAAAAAGGCCGCTGCCACCAGCAGGTTCAGTCTGACGACGGCTCGCATGGGAATCAATCAGCCTCAGCGAACGCTGAAGACCCCTTCCATGCCCTTGCCTTCAAGCCCTTTCATGAAGAAGCGGTAATCACCGGGCTTGATCGGGACGAAATAGATCTCGGCTTCGCCTGCCTGCTCGAACTCAAGCTCGGTCAGAGTCGCGGCCTTGATCTCAATGTCACCCGCTTCCACCTTGCGCAAGAAGATCGAAGTGAAAAATTCAGGTGCCTGCATGGCATATTCCTTGAGGCCGCTGGACACCACTTTCAGGCGATAGGCCTGGCCCGTTTCCAGCTCATAGCGTGTCTGGGACATGGCGTAGTCGGTCACCTCGCTCCCCAGTACCAGATCGGGCAAGGCTTCAGGGCGAGTTGTGAGATCGCCGGCGGCATGGGCTGTCATGGCGGACAACGAGAGCAGTGAGCCAACGAGGCAGGTTTTCAGTCTGGACATGGGTGTTTCCTGTGTTTGGCGTAATGGTTTACACCATGTTAGGCCCCACGCTCAGGCGCAACATACTACTTCGGTACTGAATGTTTCGTACTTTCTGAATATTTCACCTCTGTCGCCGGCCCCCTAAGCTGGGTCCATAACAATGATAAAGACCCGAGCGTACATCATGAAATCGTTGAACCGCCTGACATTGACCGCCTGTATGGCCCTGCTGCCCATCAGCCAGACAGCTGGCGCGAGCACACTTGAGATCCAGATCGCCTATCTGGGCTTTGAGGCCGATCATGGCCCTGTGCTGTCCAATATTCTGCCAGAGCCTGTTGATGCCGGCCTGCGTGGAGCCGAGCTGGGCATCAGCGACAGCAATTCAACCGGCCGTTTTCTGAAACATCAGTACAGTCTTCACAGCCTCAGCAGTCCGGACTCAGCAAGCCTGATCGCCCATGCCCAAACGCTGTACGATCAGGGCCTGAGGCTGTTTGTACTCAACCTTAATGCGGATCAGCTGCGCCAGATTGCAACACAGTTGCCCGATGATGCCGTCCTGATCAATGCCGGCAGTTCAGACAATGAGCTGCGCAGCAACGCCTGCATACCCGGCATGCTGCATACCCTTCCATCACGCGCCATGCTGACCGACGCACTTGGCCAGTGGTTGGCCTCACGCCGCTGGAATCGATGGCTGCTGCTGGAAGGCAACCAGTCTGAAGACAAGGCCTATGCCGACTCATTACAGCGCAGCGCAGATCGCTTCGGTGCAAAGGTCATTGAGCGCAAGAGCTGGGACTATGACACCGACCTGCGCCGGACCGCCCAGAAGGAACTGCCCCCCTTCACCCAAACCCGTGAATATGACGTTGTTCTGGTGGCCGATGAACGCGGGGATTTCGGTGAATATGTCCCCTACAACACCTGGTACCCAAGGCCGGTGGCAGGCACTCAAGGCATGAGCCCGGTCGCCTGGCACAAAGTGGTTGAGGCCTGGGGCGCCGCCCAGTTGCACAGCCGCTTCGAGAAACAGGCCGGTCGCTGGATGAACAGCCTGGACTACGCAAGCTGGGCCGGTGTACGCACCTTCGCCGAAGCGGTTACCCAGACCCGCAGCACAGACCCTGCCGCGCTTAAGGCTTTCATCCTGTCGCCCGAATTTCAGCTCGGGGCATTCAAGGGCCGCAAGCTGTCCTATCGCCCCTGGAGCGGCCAGTTGCGCCAGCCCATTCCGCTGGTCCACCCCCGTGCGCTGGTTTCACAATCACCGCAGGAAGGGTTTCTGCACCCGGTTACCGATCTGGACACCCTTGGCTATGACGCCAGTGAGAGTGAGTGTCAGGTTCAATAATAACGAAGGAGTTTAACGGCCATGCGTATTCCGTTCATCAAGGCAGCACTGGTTTCAGCCATGCTGGCAACCCCGTTGGCACACGCGGCAACAGCGATTGTCTCCAATGAAAAGGATGACACACTGTCATTCATTGACCTGGAAACCCTGGAAGTGACCGACACAGTATCGGTGGGGCAACGCCCAAGGGGTATTATTCTGTCAAAGGACAAGTCCCGCCTTTACATCTGCGCCAGCGACTCCGATACCGTGCAGGTAATGGATCTGGCCAGTCGCAAAATTATCGCCAACTTGCCATCGGGTGAAGACCCGGAGCAGTTCGCGTTGCACCCGGATGATCGTCGCCTGTATATCGCCAATGAAGACGATGCTCTGGTAACCGTGGTCAACACCGAATCGCATGAAGTGCTGGCACAGATTGAGGTTGGGGTCGAACCCGAAGGCATGGCCGTCAGTCCTGATGGGCGCTGGGCGGTCAATACCAGTGAAACCACCAGCATGCTGCACTGGATCGATACCGAAACCCATGAACTGATCGACAATACGCTGGTGGACCAGCGCCCTCGCCATGTGGAGTTTACCCGTGACGGGAGCATGCTGTGGGCCTCGTCCGAGATCGGCGGTACCGTTTCGATCATTGATGTGCCAAGCCGTGAGATCGTCAAGAAGCTGAACTTCCAGATTCGGGGCATCCATCCCGACAAGATTCAGCCGGTCGGCGTCAAGCTGTCAGCGGATGGCCGCTTTGCCTTCATCGCACTGGGCCCGGCCAACCATGTTGCGGTCGTGGATGCATCCAGCTACGAGGTGCTGGACTACCTGCTGGTTGGTCGCCGGGTCTGGCACATGGAGTTCACACCGGATCAGAAATACCTGCTGACCACCAACGGTGTCAGTGGTGATGTATCGGTGATTGATGTCGATAAGATGAAAGTGATCAAGTCAATCAAAGTGGGACGCTACCCCTGGGGCGTGGTCACACTGGAGTGATGAGCCGATGAGTATCGAGGCACAGGGTGTCAGCTTTCGCTACGGCCACCGCCTGGCGCTGGACAAGATCAGCTTCAGGCTTGAACCGGGGCGCTTCAACGCGCTGCTTGGCCCCAACGGGGCCGGCAAGAGCACGCTCTATGCCCTGCTGACTCGACTGTTTGCACTGCAGCAGGGTGAGATTCGCATTGATGGGCTGGCGCTAAGGCAACAGCCTCGGGCCCTCATGCAGCGAATCGGGGTTGTGTTTCAGCACAGCACGCTGGATCAGGACCTCAGTGTATTGCAGAATCTGGAGTACCATGGTGCCCTGCATGGACTGTCGCCGCCCCAGGTGCGTACCGCTGCAGCCCCGCTGCTGGAGCGACTGCAGCTGAGCGATCGCCTGCATGACAGCATTCGCAGCCTCAATGGCGGTCATCGGCGCCGGGTTGAGATCGCCCGTGCCCTGTTGCATGAGCCCTCGGTACTGCTGCTGGATGAAGCGTCAGTCGGGCTCGACACCGCTTCTCGGCAGGCGATCAACCGCCATGTGCGCGAGCTGTGCGCAGGCCAGAACCTGACCGTACTGTGGGCCACTCATCTGATTGAAGAGATCGAGCGGGACGATCCGGTGCTGATTCTGCATCAGGGGCAGATCCTCGCCGACAACATTGCCTCTGCAATCTGTTCCGAACAGCACTGCACCTCACTGGCACAGGCGTTCGAGCGGATCACCGGGCTTGAGGAGTCAAAAGCATGCCACTGAAAGCCTACCTGATCTGCTTTAACGGCGTGTTGAAGCGGGAGTTTTTGCGCTTTGTGCATCAACGCACCCGTTTTCTCAGTGCCTTGATCCGCCCTCTGCTGTGGCTGGTGGTCTTTGCTGCCGGTTTCAGGGCGGCGCTCGGGGTATCGATCATTCCCCCCTACCAGACCTATATCACCTACGAGACCTACATTCTGCCTGGGCTGTGCTGCATGATTTTGCTGTTCAACGGCATGCAGGGATCACTGTCGATGGTCTATGATCGTGAGATGGGCAGCATGAAGGTGCTGCTGATAAGCCCGTTGCCGCGCGCCTGGCTCCTGTTCTGTAAACTGGTGTCCATTGCCCTGCTGTCGCTGGCACAGGTCTATGCCTTTATCGGGCTTGGCTGGCTGGTGGGAGTGGAGCCTCCGCTTTGGGGGCTGGTCGCCGTGCTGCCGGCGCTGCTGCTGACCGCCTTTCTGCTGGGGGCCATCGGCCTGTTTCTGTCCTCGCGAATTCGTCAGCTGGAAAATTTTGCCGGGGTGATGAACTTCGTGATTTTCCCGATGTTCTTCATGTCATCGGCACTGTATCCGCTGTGGAAGATGCGGGAGTCCAGTGAGTGGCTGTATTGGGTCTGCAGCTTCAATCCCTTTACCCACGCCGTCGAGCTGGTTCGGTTTGCACTCTATCTGGAGCTGAATCAGACAGCCCTGCTGATAACACTGGCAACGACTGCCGTATTCACGCTGCTGGCACTGCTGGGCTTCAACCCTGAACGCATGGCCTCGAATACCAAGGGTAAGGGCTGATCCTTAGCTGTCAGTGTCCAGCAGATGACTCATCAGTGCTCGCAGTTTGCCGGGCTTGATCGGCTTGTTCAGCACCCGCACACCGGCATCCCGAAACGCCTTGCGGGTCGGGTCACTGCGGTCGGCCGTCAGCATGACAACCGGCACACAGGGCATCCCCTGCGACTGCATCAGTGACAGCAGTTCGAGCCCGGTAGTCCCTTCTTCAAGATGATAATCCGCCAGAATCAGCTCCACATGGCAGGCCTGCAACCGTTCCATTGCGGCTTCAAGGTCGGGCGCCAGTACAACATCACAGCCCCATCCACCCAACAGCGCCTCCATGCTGGCGAGAATGGAATGGTCATTATCCAGTACCAGAATCTGGCGCCCATTGAGCACATCCGAGGGGATCGTTGCAGGCCCACTGGCAGACACGCCCAGCATTCCGCTGCTGCCACAGACCAGCGGCACCGACAGCTCGAAACACGAGCCTGCCCCCGGTCTTGAGTTGAGATTGACAGGATGCGCCAGCATCCGCGCGATACGATCCACAATCGCCAGCCCCAGGCCGACGCCGGCCTTGCGACTGCGATGCTGACTCAAACGGCAGAATTCATCGAAGATCGCCTGTTGCTGGTCCTGCGGTATCCCGCCACCGGTATCCCATACCTGAATCAGCAGTCGATCCCCCCGTCGCCTGAACCCCAGCAGCACGCCACCTTCATCAGTGTAACGAAAGGCATTGCTGAGCAGGTTGCGCAGAATACGGGTCAGCAGTCTCAGGTCGCTGCTGATCCAGTAGCGTGAAGGGCGTGCGCGGAAGCTTAACCCGGCCTGTTGCGCAACGGGCTCAAACTCGGCCTGCAACCCCTGCAACAGTCGCTCGACGGGAAAGCTCTGCAACTCCGGCTGTACCGCGTTCTGATCCAGTCGTGAGATGTCCAGCAGATCGGTCAGAAGATGTTCGGCACCATCTAGCGCCAGATGCACCCGGTCGACCAGCTCCGATTCGCTCGTCGGCAGGCTGCGCTCCTGCAAGGCTGCAACCAGCAAACGGGCGGCATTCAGTGGCTGCAGCAGGTCGTGGCTGGCAGCGGCCAGGTATTTATCCTTGCTGAGGTTGGCCGCCTCTGCAGCCTCTTTGGCCAGTTGCATTTCGTGCTCGGCCTGCTGACGAATACTGACTTCATGCCAGAGCCGGTCATTGAGACTGACCAGCTCACGGGTGCGCTCACCGACACGCTGCTCCAGCTCCTCGTTGAGTGTTCTCATCCGCTGCTGCACGCGCTTGCGTTCGGTAATGTCGGCCACAAAAGCTTCAATAATGGCGCCATCCGACTCCTGTCGCAGCAGGATATTCATCGAAACCTCTACTGGGCTGCCATCAGTTCGACGTAGGCGGGTTTCATACAGAAACAACTGGCCGGTCTGCGTCAGCTGTTGGCAGATGCGGTCAAGCTCTTGCGGGTCGAACAGCAGATCATCTGCCAGATTGACCTTATGTTCCATCTGCACCGGGTTCGAGTAGCCACAGATACGCGCCAGCGCACGGTTGGAACGGGTCAGGCTGCCATCAAGCTCGGCTTGAAAGATGCCATGCAGGGCATTCTCGAACAGCCACTTGTAGCGGTTGCGCTCCGCTTCCAGCTCTTCGACCTTATTCAGTAGTTCGGGGTAGTAACTCTTGCGCGCTGAATGGCCACCAAGACCAATCAGGTCTTCAAACGTAAGACCACTCTCGTCAGAGGGCTTCTTCATACACGACCTCAACATCACGCCGGTTGGACTTGCGCGGGTTGGTCAGAATACAGGGGTCTTTCAGTGCGTTCTCGCTTAACCAGGGAATATCGGTCAGATGCACTCCCTGCTCGGCCAGCTTTTGATACAGGCCAACTTCACGCTTGAGTGAGATCACGTGCTGCATCAAGCGACGCTTGACCTGAGACTGGCTCAAACCACGCGTATCGATCCCCATGGTCTCTGCGACGATGCGGAAACGGTCCGTGGCGGCATCGTAGTTAAAGTCGATCACGTGCTCCAGCAACATGGCGTTGCACAGACCATGGGGCAAGTCCAGATAACCGCCAAGGCTGTGCGACATGGCGTGTACGGCGCCCAGTATTGCATTGGAGAACGCCAGCCCTGCCTTCATTGATCCCAGCATCACCTGTTCACGCAAGTGGCTGTCATCAGGCTGCTCTACCAGCAGCGCCAGATGACCATTGATCAGGCGGATGGCATCCAGTGCATGCATATCGGTCAGTGCACCGCTGCCGGTGGATACAAACGCTTCAATGGCATGTACCAGTGCATCCACGCCGGTGCAGGCGGTCAGGAAAGCATCCATGGTGCGGGTGGTATCCGGGTCGATCAGCGCCACATCCGGCACCACGGACTTGCTGACGATGGAGAACTTGAAGCGTTCCTGTTGATTGGAAATGATCGCGAACTGTGACACATCCGCTGAAGTACCGGCGGTGGTGGGGATGAAAATCAGCGGCGGGATCGGGCTCTGGATGCGGTCGACCCCCTCAAACTCAAGAATGCTGCGGCCATGGGCACTGACAATGCCGATCCCTTTGGCACAGTCCATCGGGCTGCCGCCGCCAACAGCGACTATCACGTTACAGCCCTGCTCGGCATAGATCTCGGCCCCGCGCATCACCTGCTCAACCCGCGGGTTGGGTGATACCTCCGTGAAACGCACACAGCCGATACCCTGTTCAAGCAACAGAGACTCGATTTCGGCCACCCAGCCCGCCTGCTCAACGCCGGGGTCAGACACCAGCAGTACCTTGCGTGCACCAAAGGTGACCGCGTAGTTGGCAACGGTTTTGCGGGCACCACTGCCAAAAATGATTTCAGGCGAAACAAACTTGCGAAGGCGGGAGATTTCACTCATGGGCGTGACCTGCTTGCCACACCGGTCATGCCGGTGTCTGATAATTATTATGTTATCGGTACATTATACCCACCTGAGCCGGCACAGGTAGTGTACAAATGGCTACAAAAAACCCACAAAGTTGCACAAACTGTCATGTCCCTACAACTTTCGCATTAAGTACCATAGTGGCCAATAATTCTCGCCAAGGCAGCAGATCAAGGCTGCCACAACTGCAGGATAATTGTTGCCATGGAACAGTCATCTCCCCTTTATCAACATGTCGTGATTGTCGGCGGCGGTGCCGGCGGGCTTGAGCTTGCAACTCGCCTGGCCCGCAAGTACAGCCGCAAGGGCCTCAAGGTCACACTGGTTGACCGTGAGCCAACGCATATCTGGAAGCCTCTGCTGCATGAAGTGGCGACAGGCTCGCTTGATGCCGGCCTCGATGAGCTGAGCTACAACGCTCAGGGCCGCAGCGCCGGTTTCAAATTTCAGATCGGCCAGATGCAATCTCTGGACCGAGAACAGCGCTGCATACACCTTGCCCCGGTGTACGGGCAGGACGGCCAGATGATCCTGCCCGGCCGTGAGCTGTTCTACGATTATCTGGTCATGGCGGTGGGCAGCGTCACCAACGATTTTGGCGTCGAGGGCGTGGCCGAGCACTGTACCTTTCTCGACAGCCGCGAACAGGCCGAGCAGTTTCGCCATACACTGCTTGAATCATGGCTCAAGACCAGCAACACGCCGGAAGCGCGATTACGCATCGCCATTGTCGGCGCCGGTGCCACCGGTGTTGAGCTGTCGGCCGAACTGTTCAACACCGCACGCGAACTCAGCGCCTATGGTCTGTCAAAACTGGACCGGCAGCGGCTGGAAGTGATTCTGGTTGAAGCGGGCCCGAGCATACTCCCGGCCCTGCCGCCCCGAATCTCTTCGGCAGCCCGTCATGAACTGGAAAAACTGGGAGTCAGTGTCCGCGAAAACACCAAGGTTGCGTCTGTAAACGCGGAAGGGCTGGTCACCGATACCGGTGAGGTGATCGAGGCGGAACTGAAAGTCTGGGCCGCCGGTATCCGCGCACCGGACTTCATGCAGTCGCTGGATGGGCTGGAGTGCAATCGCCTCAATCAGCTGGTAGTGCAGCCGGATCTTCGTACTACTGAGGATAAGCGCATTTTTGCCCTCGGTGACTGCGCCGCCTGTGCCCGCACGGACGGCAACGGCAATGTGCCGCCCCGTGCTCAGGCAGCACACCAGATGGCCAGTTTTCTGTATCGCCATTTCCGCAAAATTCTGCGCGAAGAGGCCCTGCCGGCCTATGAATACAAGGACTACGGCTCGCTGGTATCACTCAGTCGATTCAGCACCGTTGGCAGCCTGATGGGCAACCTGTCCAAGGGCAGCCTGATGGTTGAAGGACGCCTTGCGCGGCTGGTCTATGTCTCACTCTACCGGCTACACCAGCTGGCAATACACGGTTACATCAAGACGTTTCTAATCACGCTGGTTGATCGCATCAACCGGGTGATCCGTCCCAGACTCAAGCTGCACTGAGCGAGAGGGAGCCATCAGCACTGAGCCTTGCCGACCACTGGTCGGCTTTTTTTTATCTCGGGCCCGGCAGAATCTCTGCTACGCTTAAACAACGGTTAACGGACTCGGATCACAACGCTCATGCTGACACCCTCCTTGACCCACCCTTTGGTGATGGCTGTTTTCATTGCCGATGCCTACTCGCTGGCACTGCACTGGATCTATGATCATGACCTGCTGGATCGTGAGCCGCTGGACCTTGACCAGCTGCACGCCCCCCTGAGCCACTGGCACGGCAACAAACAGGCGGGTGACCTGACCCATTATGGTGACCAGGCCTGGCACCTTTATCAGTTCCTGCAGCACCACAATCATTTCAATCCAGTAACCTACCGCAGCAGCTGGGCCAAATTCATGCGCCATTACACCGGCTATATCGACAAGGCCAGTGCCCTGACTCTGCAGAATATCAGCCAGGAGATTGATCCCCCTGGCGCAGAATCCACCGAGTTGTCAGTTACGGGCCGGATTGTCTGTCTACTGCCTTTTGTCAGCAACAAGCAGGCATTTCTGGAGCAGGCTCAGGCGCTTGCGGCCATAACCCACAACGCGCCCTCAACACTGGCGACCACTGACTATCTTGCACGCGTTTTGCTGGATTGCCTGGGCGGCATTCCTGCCGATGAAGCACTGGAGCGGGAGCTGCACCACCTGCCCTCACATCTGCAGCAGTTGGTGGAAATGGGGCGTGACTCAGCGGCTCACGACACGCGTTTGGCGTTGCGCCGGTTTGGCATCGCCTGTGATCTTCAGCATGGCCTGCCCGGTGTCGCGCACCTGCTGTGCCGTTACCGTTCTGTGCCTGAAATGCTGCAACAGAATGCCCTGGCCGGCGGTGACTCCAGTGCCCGGGCGATGATTACCGCGGCCATCATGACCGCACAGGCGGAATCACCTGAGTTGCCACCACACTGGTTGCCCGCCTGCTGGTCGGAGCCGGCCATATGATTATTCGGAAATTTCGAAAATTTTTAGAATAATGTCAATAAATTACAACAGTATTACGGCGCATTGGTTGAAACCCTGCCCCCAGATGTTTATGATCCACGCCTTTGTTTTATCAGCACCAAACCATTCCCATGATTTTCGTCACAGGTTGACTACTTTTAAGTAGGTGACCTGTTGATCTGAGTCAGACCGGCTTTTAGCCAAGGTTGCAGCTGGCAACTCGGGCAGGCAGGTACAGATACCATCCGGAGTGATTGGTCGACCCCCTGTAAAACACCGGGAGCTGCACAGCCATGAGAAACAATCTTCCTGTCACACAAAAAGAACGGCGTTTCGGCAGCGACGAAAAACTGGTATCCACCACCGACCTCGATGGCAACATCCTTCACTGCAACGATGTGTTTGTGAAGATCAGTGGCTACTCACGTGAAGAGCTGGTCGGCCAGCCACACAACCTGGTGCGACACCCCGACATGCCCGATGCGGCCTTCAAGGTACTCTGGGACACCATCAGAGCAGGCAAGCCCTGGATGGGACTGGTCAAGAACCGTTGCAAGAATGGCGATCACTACTGGGTTAATGCCTACGTCACACCCATTACCGAGCATGGCAAGGTTGTCGGATACGAGTCCGTACGCGTTTGCCCGGCACGCACGGACGTTGAGCGTGCCGAACGTGTCTATGCCATGATCAACCGCGGCAAGTCACGATTGTCCAAAGTTCGCCTGCCCTGGGAATGGATCGGCTACGCTGCAGCATTGCTGGCCTCTGCTGCTGTAGGCAGCCAGTTTTCATCCCTGGCCGGTGGCGTACTCTTTGCCGTCGCTACGGCTGCGCTGCTCGCGGCCCAGCAGCTGCAACAGCAAGCCCGACTGGATGGGTTGCTCAAACTGATGCCGTCCGCATTCCGCCACCCGGTGGCAACGGCCACCTATACCGACAGGCTTGGCAGCCTGGGCGATCTGGAAGTGGCCATCAAGAGCGAACAGTCGCACCTGGACACCGTACTCACCCGTATCGATGACGCCGCCCTGAGCGTAGCCGACAAGGCCCGCAGCGGGCTGGAGATGTCACAGGAATCCTGTGCTGCCATGCGCCGCCAGCAGGAAGAGACCGAAAAAGTGGCTGCCGCCATGCACCAGATGGCCTCCACCATTGCCGAGGTCTCCGGTCATGTACAGGAAACCGCATCGCAGGCGGAGCGCTCCAATACCACTGCCGTGAAGGGGCGTGAGCTGGCGACCACAACGAGCAAATCCATCGCTCACCTGAGCCAGACCGTTAACCATATCGCCTCCTCGGTGCAGGACCTGGTCGAACAGACCGGCAAGATCGCGGATGCCGCTCGCATCATTGAAGAGATTGCCGACCAGACCAACCTGCTGGCTCTCAACGCCGCCATCGAAGCGGCTCGCGCCGGCGAGCACGGTCGCGGCTTTGCCGTGGTAGCTGATGAAGTCCGCCAGCTGGCCATGCGAACTCAGGCTTCCACCCGCGACATTCATCAGATTGTCGATGGACTGGGCTCACGTGCCGACCACGCCATCAAGGCTGCACACGAAGGGCAGGAAGAAGCCGATGCTGGCCTGGCGCAGGTGCAGGAAGCCGAACAGATGCTGAACGAAATCTCCGGCATGATGAGCACCATTGCCAACATGTCGATGCAGATGGCCGCCGCAGTCGAAGAGCAGGCCCAGGTCTCTGAAGGCGTCAACGCTCAGGTTGCCAGCATTTCGGCACTTTCAAGCGAAAGCCTGTTCAAGGCCGATGAAGCCGCAGGCACCACCCGCGAGCTTCAGTCGGTGTCCGCTGACATGCATGAACTGGTCAGCGGCTTCAAGCGCTAAACCAGAATCATCACCACACAGGCAGCGGTCAACAGCCCCATCACTCCATTGCCCCCCGGCCAGTCGTGAGCGGCTGCAGGAAGGGCTTGAGCGGCTTGCACAACTGCTGCACGACGAACCACCGTTGATGCCGCCACTGCTTTAAACATGAGTGCCGTAATCAAGTAATATACAAACCTGTTCCGACAAGGAGGAAATAATGATGAGTGTTGAAGTAAGCGGCCTGTTCGGCCTTATCGTACTGGTACTCAATGTACTGGCCATCGTGAAAACCATCCAAAGCCGTGCCACCACAATGGCAAAGGTGATCTGGATTGTCGTGATTCTGCTGCTTCCCGTACTGGGTCTGATTCTGTGGTTTCTGCTTGGGCCAAAGGGCTGACCTCAAACCCGCTCCGCTCTGCCATCAATTGACTCCAGCGCCGGCGGCGGCTACGTTTGCTGCCTGCGCTGAAGCGCTTGCGTTATCTTCTTAATCACTGCCTTCGTTGACACAGGTTGCCCATGTCCACACCCATTCGTCTTACCCAGTACAGTCACGGCGCCGGTTGTGGCTGCAAGATCTCCCCTGCCGTGCTCGACACCATTCTCTCCGGCAGTGGCAGCCAAACGCTGGACCCGAAGCTTTGGGTCGGCAACGCATCACGCGATGATGCCGCCGTATACGCTATTGATGACGACACCGGGATTGTTTCCACCACCGACTTTTTCATGCCGATCGTGGATGACCCGTTCGATTTTGGCCGCATTGCCGCCACCAACGCGATCAGCGACATCTACGCCATGGGTGGATCACCGCTGATGGCGATTGCGATTCTGGGCTGGCCGATCAACCTGATCCCCGCCGAAGTGGCGGGTGACGTGATCCGTGGCGCACGTGCGGTGTGTGATCTGGCGGGCATTCCGCTGGCGGGTGGGCACTCCATTGATGCACCGGAGCCAATCTTCGGTCTGGCCGTTACCGGTCGCGTCGACAAGTCACAGCTCAAGCGCAACGACACCGCCCGCGCCGGTGACCTGCTTTACCTCACCAAGCCATTGGGGATCGGCATCCTCACCACCGCCGAGAAACAGGGCAAGCTGCGCGCCGAGGATCAGGGGGTCGCCACCGAGCTGATGTGTACCCTCAACCGTGCCGGACAGCGTTTTGCAACGCTGGCAGGCGTCTCCGCCATGACCGATGTCACCGGGTTTGGCCTGCTCGGCCACCTGGTCGAGATGGCTGACGGCAGCACGTTGACCGCCCAACTGGACTACAGCGCAGTGCCCCGCATCGGGTCGGTTGAACACTACCTGTCACGGGGCTGTGTGCCGGGCGGCACCGGGCGCAATTTTGACAGCTACGGCCATCGCGTCAGCGCCCTGTCGGATGAACAGAAGCAGCTGCTGTGTGACCCGCAAACCAGCGGTGGCCTGCTGGTGGCTGTTTCACCTGAGTCCAGCCATGAGTTCCTAGCCGCCGCAGCCGAACTGGGGCTGTCGCTTGAGCCGATCGGTCACCTGACCGATGCACGTGAACACGCGGTCGAGCTTCGCTGATGCGCCCCGACAGCCAGGATTATCGCACCATTTTGCTCAGCGGCGTGGCGCTGATGGATACTCGCGCCCCGGTGGAGTTTGCCAAGGGCGCTTTCCCCACCAGCGTTAACCTGCCACTGATGAGTGATGAGGAACGTCACAAGGTCGGTACCTGCTACAAGCGCCACGGTCAGGAGGCTGCCATTACGCTGGGGCACCGCTTGGTCAGTGGCGAGATCAAGGCTGAGCGGGTGCAGGCCTGGGTCGATTTTGCCAGAGCCAATCCCGAGGGATATCTGTACTGCTTTCGTGGCGGCCTGCGTTCGCGCACGACTCAGCAGTGGCTGAAGGAGGTCGGCGTTGACTACCCGCTCATCAAGGGTGGCTACAAGGCGCTGCGCGGGTTTCTGATCGACACACTGGAGCAGGCCGCACAGCAATGTCAGTTTGTCCGCTTGGGCGGCCTGACCGGCTGCGGCAAGACCGAGCTGCTGCATCAGCTTGATCACGCGCTGGATCTGGAAGGTCATGCCAACCATCGCGGCTCCAGCTTTGGCCGTCATGTCAGCCCGCAGCCCACCCAGATCAACTTTGAAAACGCACTGGCGCTGGAGATTCTGCGCAAGCGCGATGCCGGTTTTGACACCCTGGTGGTGGAAGATGAAAACCGCGCCATCGGCAGCTGCGCCACGCCTCTTCCGCTGCACCTGCGCTTTAAGACTGCCCCAATGGTCTGGCTGGAAGAGCCTGTCGAGCAGCGGATTGAGCGTATTCTGAAAGACTATGTGATCGACCTGTCAGCCGAGTTTATCCAGCAACAGGGCGAAACTGAAGGGTTCGAGGCCTTTGCTCAGCGCTTGCGCACGAGCCTTGGCAACATCGTCAAGCGACTGGGCAACGAGCGTCATCAGCGCATGGCTGCGGTCATGGATCAGGCGCTTGAAACCCAGCGGCACAGTGGCGAGACCGACCTGCACCGAGACTGGATCAGCGCCCTGCTGAACGAATACTACGACCCGATGTACGCCTACCAGAGCGAGCGCAACGCGCAGTCGATCCTGTTTCGGGGCAAGCGCTCGGAGGTGATCGCGTTTCTGCAGTCGTTCACACCAGCTTCACGATAATGTCGTGCAGCACATTGGCGGCCGCATGCAGGCGGCGCGAGCCGTCCATCAGGTGGTGGTAGATCTCGCGCTTTTTCAGCATTTCGGTCGTCACCTCTCCCTGAAACAGATCCGCCAGACTGCGGCGGTACAGGCGCTCGATATGTCGGTGTGCCCGGCGCGCATCATGGGCGCCCTGTACCGCTCCGGCCGGATCAATGCTGAGGGTGCGAAAGCCCTGCTCCAGCGCTTCGCACCCCTGCATCAACTCCTCCACTATTGCCTGCATGTGGGAGTCCGGTGCGATACCGAAATCCAGCAGCTCGTTAATAGTGCTCTTGCAGTGGGTGATGATCCAGTCCAGTGATTCGATGGCGCGGTAGATATCCTCGCGGTCGATTGGGGTGGAGAATGCACGATTGAGATAGCGAATGTTGCGGACCTTGAGCGTATCGGCGGCGTGTTCATCCTGACACAGCAGCTCTTCCAGCTCTGCCGATGGCCCATGCATATAGCGATGCAGGTTGCTGATCGTTTCCGTCACCATCACACTCTGCTCGGCCAGCAGGCCAAAGAAGTCCGCCGGGCGGGGAATGATCCGATCCAGCAGGCGCTGCAACACGCCCTCTTTTTCCGTTTCAGCCATAAGTGGCTCCGTTTCAATAGCGATTCAGGGCGCCAGCCCGATCAGGCGCAGCAACAGGTAACACAGCACCGCCAGCAGGCCCGCACCGGGAATGGTCACCAACCAGGTGACGCCGATCTCACGTGCCTTGGCCCATCGCACCGCCCGAGGGCGCTCCGCCGCGCCAATGCCCATAATGGATGACGACACCACATGGGTGGTCGAAACCGGTGCCCCCACCAGCGAGGCCATAAACACCACCCCCGCCGATGTCAGCTGTGAATTAAGTGCATGCAGCGGGCGAATCTTGTAGATCGAGAACGCCAGCGTGCGCACGATCTTCCAGCCGCCCAGCACCGTTCCCAGCGTAATGGCGCTGGCGCACAGCAGGATCACCCAGAACGGCACCTGAAACTCATCCAACTGACCACCCAGCAGCAGACACAGGGTGAGAATCCCCATGCTTTTCTGCGCATCGTTGGCCCCATGTGAAAACGCAAGACCGGCCGTGGTCAGCCACTGGGCACCGCGCAGCTCGCGGTTGACCAGCGGGCTGGCCGAACGCAGCAGCACCAGCATCACCCGCTGCAGCACAAAGCCGAACCAGAACCCAATCAGCGGCGACAGCACCAGTGCCAGCAGCACTTTGGTCACGCCGGTCACGCGTCCTTCCGCCAGCTCCTGCACACCCCAGACCACCTGATCCGGCCCGGCCGACACCATCACCACACCACACAGGCCACCCACCAGCGCATGGGACGAGGAAGACGGCAGCCCACGCCACCAAGTGATCAGGTTCCAGGCCGTGGCCGCAAATAGACCGCACAGCACCACCGTCAGCGACAGCGTGGCCGGCAGGTCGTCCAGCGTCACAAAGTTGCCGATGGTGTTGGCCACCGCCGTACCACCCAGCACCGGCCCAAGAAAGGTAAAGGTACCCACCACCAGCACCGACTGCACCGGCGACATGGCACGCGACGCAATGACCGACGCCACCATGTTGGAGGCGTCATGAAACCCGTTGGTGAAGTCGAACAGCACCACCATGGCGCTGGCCAGCAGGATAAACAGCCAGACTGTATCCATACGTAATCAAAATCCTCGCGGCATGTCCTGCAAGCATAGCAAAGCCATGACAACTACAGCCCATACGATTGACGAGCGGTGGCGTCAGCTGGTGCTGATCGCCAGTTTAAGCCCATAGCCGATAAAGCCGGCGCCGACACCGGTCTTGGCGATGGCACCCAGCCCTCGGCGGGCCTGAAAGCGCCCTTTCAGGAACACCATGCCAAGAATCAGGCTCGCCAGATAGGTCTGACTGATGATCTGTACCATCACGCCCAGCAGGGCGAAGGTCAGCAAGGGGGTATGATAGTTCGGGTCAACAAACTGAATGAAAAACGACATGAAGAACAGGATCGCCTTGGGGTTCAGCAGACTGATGGTCAACGCCACCTTAAACGGACTGCGGCCACTGCCGGACGGAATATCGGCCAGCACCTGCTGATCACGGTCACGCTCGAGCGCCGAGCGCAGCAAACCCAGCCCCAGCCAGACCAGATACAGGGCACCGGCGTACTTGAGCAGATTGAACAGCCAGGGCGTTGTCTGAACCAGCGAGGCCACCCCGGCCACCGACAGCGTCATCAGCACGAGATCGCCGCAGAACACACCCGCGGCGCCCTTGAAGCCGGCCCCGACCCCGTTGCGGGCAGCGGTGGTCATCACATACATCGAATTGGGCCCCGGCAGCAGCACGATCACGATTGTCCCGATGATAAAGGTCGCAAGGTCTGTGATACCGAACATGTCAGGGGCTCCAGATGCAGAAAACTGCATATTACGCCTAACCCACCAGCCTGCCTACTGCCTGCGTGACTCTGCGATGACGCCGAGATCCGGATTGAATCCTGCGGCGAATTTAATTAACATATTAAGTTAATCAAGGAGATCCCCATGACCATCAAACTGTCTGTTGTCGACCAGTCACCGGTACACGGTTCACACCCGAAAATTGACGCCCCGCGCCTCACCATCGAACTGGCCCAGCTGTGCGACACACTGGGATACCACCGCTACTGGGTGGCCGAACACCACGACAGCATTCACTTTGCCAACCCCTGCCCCGAGATTCTGGTGGCCACCATCGCCAGCCTGACCCAGAATATCCGCGTGGGCAGCGGTGGCGTCATGCTGTCGCACTACAGCCCGCTGAAAGTGGCTGAGAGCTTCAGCATGATGGCAACTCTCAACAACGGTCGCATCGACCTGGGCATTGGCCGCGCTCCCGGCGGCACCGGCCTGACCTCGCAGGCGCTGGCCTACCCGCACCAGCCTCACCACGGCGACCTGTATGCACAACAGGCCCAGATGCTGGCAGGCTTCGTCAACGCCAACCTGCCCGCCGAACACCGCTTCAGCCGCATCAACGTACTGCCCGACAGCATCAAGCCCGAGCTTTGGATGCTGGGCTCCAGCGGCGGCAGTGCAGGTCTGGCCGGCCACTTGGGCTACAACATCGCCCTGGCCCGCTTTATCGACCCGGACAACTGCCACCCCTCCATCTTCGATCGCTACAGCGAAGAGTGGAAACAGGCCGGCCATGAAGGCA
>Ga0209345_10001123_pt1 | contig 32852 bp, 27 predicted proteins | sample Cruoilmetagenom7_FD_187294 | JGI IMG/M metagenome (GOLD analysis project Ga0209345, IMG submission 187294) | Oil polluted marine microbial communities from Coal Oil Point, Santa Barbara, California, USA - Sample 7 (SPAdes) (version 2) | ecosystem: Environmental > Aquatic > Marine > Oil seeps ...
GCGTGGGTTGATGCCCTGGGACTGTTGCACCTGGGTCAGCGCCTTGATGCGATCGCGCAGGGCGGCGGCGCGTTCGAACTCCAGCGCCTCAGAGGCGGCCGCCATATCCTGCGCCAGGTTCTCTTGGACCTTGGTCGACCGGCCCGTCAGGAAATTCGTCGCATCCGACACCAAATCCGCATAACCCTGTTGCGAAATCTTGCCGACACAGGGCCCGGCGCAGCGTTTGATCTGATACAGCAAACAGGGTCGCGTGCGGCTGGCAAACACCGCATCCGTGCAATTGCGCAACAAGAACACGCGCTGCAACTGGTTCAGCGTGCGGTTCACCGCATCAGCGCTGGCAAAAGGGCCATAATAGGCGCCCTTTTCCTTCTTCGCGCCGCGATGTTTCTTGATCTGCGGAAAGTCGTGATCGGTGACCAGAATGTTGGGGAACGATTTGTCGTCGCGCAGCAGCACATTGAAATGCGGTTTCAGCTTCTTGATCAGGTTCTGTTCCAGCAACAACGCTTCGGTTTCCGTGCGCGTGGTCAGGAACATCATTGATGCGGTCTGGCTGATCATCCGCGCAATACGGGCGGTGTGGCCCGTGGGTTTGGCGTAATTCGCCACCCGTTTCTTCAAGGACCGCGCCTTGCCGACATACAGCACACGCCCCTGCGCATCCAACATGCGATAGACCCCGGGCGACCCGTCCAGCATGCGCAGATAGCCCGCAATCACCTCGTGCCCGGTCGGAACCAGAGGGGTGGGCTTTTCGCAGCCCGCGTTATCGGTGTGCTCACTCAATTGGCTTCAACTCCGATTCTCTGTGGCGCTGCATCTTTGACCAAATGGTTTCAAGAGAAAACATGCCCACAACTTCTGTGGATAACTGCGAGGATATGTTTTGCCCAGCACTGTTTTTCCGTTGTTTTCAGCGGGGTTCATTTGTTTGCCTGTTTTTTGGGCGCCTACGCAAGGCTTTGATTTCAAACGAAAGAATTATTAAGCTTTTGTAAAGGCATGAAAACATTGCAAAAAACGCTTGTTCAATTCATGCCGCAGCACCGCAGTGCACAAGTTACCGTAGGGTCCCCCGATGTGATGAATGGAGCGTCAACCAGATCAGCGCCATACAGCCGGGTTCAGCCCGCCAGAACTGCCAGGATATAGACGACGTACAGGACCGCCAGAACGATGCCCCAGCCCCGGCCCATATGCCATTTCAGGAACACGAACGGCGCCAGCAAAAGCGACGCCGCCAGCATCACCCACAGGTCGAATTGCAGGATGCCCGGCTCGACAGGGATCGGGCCGACAAAAGATGCAATGCCGATGATGGCCAGCAGGTTGAACATGTTCGACCCGATGACGTTGCCCATCGCCACCTCGGCCTGGTTGCGCAGGGCGGCCATGACCGTGGTTGCCAGTTCCGGCAGCGACGTGCCCAGCGCGACCAGGGTCAGGCCGATCACGGTTTCCGACACGCCATATTGACGCGCGATATTGGTCGACGCATCGACCAACAGGTCCGCGCCCAAAGGCAAGCCGATCAGGCCCAGCGCCAGGAACAGGCCGACTTTCCACCAAGGCATGTCAGGGTCGGCGCCTTCGACATCCTCGTCTTCTTCGGTCTCATCCTCCAACCCGGCGGCGACGGCGCGCCGGTGGTGAATGGCCTGACGAAACGCGGAACTCAGCATCAGGCCCAATGCGGCCAACAGCGCCAGCCCCTGCACCCAAGTGATGATGCCCCCCAGAGCCAGCACGACGAACAACACCGTTGCCGCCAGCATTTGCAGATAGGATTTGCGCGTATCACAATCGCCGGTCGACAGACCTGCCAACAGGGCCGGCGCCCCCAGAACCAACAGGATATTGGCCGTGTTGGACCCGACAACATTGCCCATGGCCAGACCCGGAACGTGGTCATGAATGGCCTGCACGGCGATCAACAGCTCAGGCGCCGAGGTGCCGAACGCAACGATGGTCAGCGAGACGATCAAGGCCGGAACACCCAGACGCAGCGACAGGTTCACCGCGCCCCGCACCAGAGAATCGCCCGCAAGCAGAAGGATCACCAAGCCCAGGCCCGCATAGATCAAATCCAAATCTCAGCCCTTCCGTGAGCAGTCGCAGGGGGATTTCCCGATCCGAAATTTACCGCAGCGGGGACATTTCATTGCGTCGATACGATCCTTGCCCGGATAGCGCAAGCGCCCGAACATCGCCAGCACGGACATGAAGACCAGGAACAGAGCGATGACCTTGAAAATCATGTCACAGCCCAAACCGCGCGAACTGTGCACGGTCCTCTAGGGCGGTCATGGCATCCTGTGCCAGCGTCACGCCAAAACGTGACATCAGCCCGCGTTTCTGGTCGTAAATGCGGAACCGCACCTTGTCGCCAAAACGCGCCTTCATCACCGGCACCAGATGGCCGACACCATCGGCCAGCCCCGTGTCGACAGCGCTCTGCCCGACCCAGATGTCGCCGGTGAACAGGTCTTCACCCTCAGGCAGCTTGCCCGCGCGACGCTCGGACACATGACGGGTGAAATTCTTGTGGATCTCTTCCTGAAGCGCCTTCAGGCGTTTCACATCGGCGGGTTTTTCCGGCTGGAACGGGTCCATCATCGACTTCGACTTGCCCGCTGTATGCACGCGCCGTTCAACGCCCAACTTCTCCATCGCACCGGTGAAGCCAAAGCTTGCGGAAATCACGCCAATGGACCCGATAATCGAGTTTTCGTCCGCAATGATCTCATCCGCAGCGCAGGCCAGCCAGTATCCGCCCGAGGCCGCGACGTCTTCGACAAAGGCCACAACAGGTACGTCCTTTTCCGCCGCCAGACGGCGAATGCGGGCCGCGATCAGGCTGGATTGCACAGGGCTGCCGCCGGGGGAATTGATGACCAGGGCAACCGCCGCAGGTTTGCCTTTGCGAAAGGCCCGTTCGATCAACGGCGCAAGCCCCGCGTCGTTCAATTGCCCACGTGCCCCGGTGGCGATCGTACCCGACAGGCGGATGACGGCCACCGTGGGCGCAGATTTCAAGAATGGGATCCAGCGTTTCATGCGCTCAGAGATAGAACGCCCCCGCGCCGGGAACAAGGGCACGGGGGCAATGAGTTACCGCTTGTGACGCAAAGTTCAGCTTCGGATCTTGTACCCGGTGCGGAAAATCCACGCGATGGCCGCCAGACAGGCGATCGTAAAGCCGCCAATCGCCAGCAGCGACCAGCCCACAGCAACGTCCGCAGTGCCAAAAAAGCTCCAGCGGAACCCCGAGACCAGATAGACCACCGGGTTGAACAGCGTCACGTTCTGCCAGAACGGCGGCAGCATCGAGATCGAGTAAAAGCTGCCCCCCAGAAACACCAGCGGCGTGATGACCAACAGAGGCACCAGTTGCAGCTGTTCAAAGTTCCCCGCCCAGATGCCGATGATGAAGCCCATCAGCGCGAAACTGAAACAGGTCAGCACCAAAAACGCCATCATCCAGACCGGATGCAGGATCGAGATATCGACAAAGAAGAACGACGTCGCCAGGATGATCAGCCCGATCATGAACGCCTTGGTCGCCGCTGCGCCGACATAGCCGATGACGATTTCAAGGAAATTCACCGGGGCCGACAGCAGTTCATAGACTGAACCGATGAATTTCGGGAAATAGATGCCGAACGACGCATTGGTGATGCTTTGAGTGATGACCGTCAGCATAATCAGGCCAGGCACGATGAAGGCGCCATAGCTGACCCCGTCAACCTGATCAATCCGCGACCCGATAGCGGCGCCAAAGACGATGAAATACAGCGATGTGGACAGGACGGGCGAAACGATGCTCTGCGCCAGAGTTCGGAAAGTACGAGCCATTTCAAAGCGATAGATGGCGGTTATGGCGTGCCAATTCATGCCGCGTCCTCCTTGGATGTATCGGCGGGGGTATCGGCGACAAGGTCGACAAAGATGTCTTCCAATGAGCTTTGCGAGGTGTGCAGGTCGCTCATGTGCAACCCGGCGGCGGACAGATCGGCCAGCAATTGAGTGATGCCCGTGCGATCCGCATTGGTGTCATAATGATAGGTCAGCCCGCCGCTCTCATTCACCTCCAATGGATAGGACGACAGCGCGTCCGGCACAGCATCGACGGGCGTGGACAGATCAATGTCCAACCGTTTCTGCCCCATGCGGCGCATCAGGGTGGCCTTGTCTTCAACCAACAGGATTTCGCCCTTGTTGATCACGCCAATCCGGTCGGCGATCGCCTCGGCTTCTTCGATATAGTGAGTGGTCAGAATGATCGTGACACCCGCCTGGCGCAGGGTCTCGACGATCTCCCACATATCCTTGCGCAGCTCGACATCCACACCGGCGGTGGGTTCGTCCAGGAACAGGATACGCGGGTCATGCGACAGCGCTTTGGCGATCAGCACACGGCGCTTCATGCCGCCCGACAGGGTCCGGATACGGGCATCTTTCTTGTCCCACAGGGACAGCTGGCGCAGGATGGCCTCGATTGCGGCCGGGTCACGCGGCTTGCCAAACAACCCGCGCGAAAACTGCACCGTGCTCAGGACGGTCTCGAACGGCTCCAACGCGACCTCCTGCGGCACCAGCCCGATCAGGCTGCGTGCGGCGCGATAGTCGGTCAGGCTGTCATGGCCGCCAACGGAAATCGTGCCCGTCGAGGGGTTGGAAATGCCACAAATGATGGAAATCAGCGTGGTTTTTCCGGCCCCGTTCGGGCCAAGAAGGGCAAGGATCTCGCCCTCATTGATGTCCAGATTGACCCCTCTGAGCGCCTCATAGCCGCCCTCATAGGTCTTGGTCAGGTCCTGAATGGATAGGATCGTGGGCATGACTGTGCCTCCTGTTCGCGAAGCCGTGCAAGTTAGCGCAACCAGCGGCAAGGGCAAGGGGGATGCGCTGGCATGCTGACAAAGCCTGGCAGGACGAAAGGGATTGACCTGTTGCGCAAGGATGCAACAGGCGCTGACCGCTTTTCGCCTTGGCGAAAAGCGCCACGCCCAACCACCAGAAGGGCCGAAAGGCCCGGTGGTGGGCGGGAGCGCACCGTGGCGAGAGGTCCCCAGCTACAGCCCCCTGACCTCCTCCACCATCCTGCGGCCCTTGGGGTCGATCACATCCCCCGCAGCATCATTCCTCACAGCTTTTTCCAACGCGGCGCAAAAACCTGAGGCAGATCAACGCAAGGCACGGCACTTGGAGATATCCTCAAGGCCAATTCGGTTCGCCGTCGCCATTTTTAGTGCGCGAATCAGCCAGACAGGAAAGGGAACCCCATGGCCACCACAACCCAGCACAGCCCCCGTACCGCATTGATCTGCGGCCCCTATTTGTCCGGCAAGACCTCTCTGTTCGAGGCCCTTTTGGCCGAAGCGGGCGCGTTGCAACCCCATGCGTCGGCCCAGTCCGCCTTTACCATCGCCGACCATTCGCCAGAGGCTCTGGCCCACGGCATGGGCACCGAAATGAACGTCGCCACCGCCGATTATCTGGGCGAAAGCTGGACCTTCATCGACGTGCCGGGGTCGGTCGAGCTGGGTCAGGAAATGCAGGATGCGATGGACGTGGCCGATATCGCCGTGCTGGTCGTGGAACCCGACCCGGCCAAGGTCGTGACCTTCGCCAGCCACCTGAAAGCGTTGGAACAAGCCGACATTCCGCATGTGATTTTCATCAACAAATTCGATAAACACGACAATTCCGCCCGTGAATTGATGGAGGCTTTCCAGGCCGTATCGTCCAAACCGCTGTTGCTGCGCGAGGTTCCCATTCATGAGGACGGGCAGGTCACGGGCTATGTCGATCTGGTCTCGGAACGCGCGTTTCATTGGCAGGACGGCAAGCCATCGACCCTGATCCAGCTGCCCGAAACCGTGCTGGACCGCGAGACCGAAGCACGCACTGAAATGCTGGAAGGTCTGGCGGATTTCGACGACGCCTTGCTGGAGAAGCTGCTTGAAGACGTGACCCCCACGTCGGACGAGGTCTATGCCGACATCTCGAAAGACCTGGCCAGGGATCTGGTTGTGCCGGTCTTTTTCGGATCAGCCACGCACAACCACGGCGTCCACCGATTGATGAAATCCCTGCGCCATGACGCGCCCGATGTGACCGCAACCGCCGCCCGTCTGGGCGCCAGCGGCACAGCCTCACAGGTGAAAGTGTTCAAGACGCTGCAGGCCGGCCATGCAGGCAAGATGTCGATGGCGCGGGTTCTGGGCGGCACGCTGACCGCCGGGGATATGCTGAACGGTGAACGTCCGGCCGGAATGAACGCCATTTTCGGCGGCAAGCTGAGCCCGGTGAAAGACGCCCCCGCAGGGTCTGTTGTGGGCCTGACCAAATTGGACAGCGCCGCCACCGGCGACATGTTGACCAACACCGGGCGCACGGCCACAGATCGCGCCGCCCTGGCGCCGTCTTATGCCCAAGCCATCAAGGCCGCCAGCCGCGCGGATGACGTGAAACTGGGTGACAACCTCAAGAAATTGCTGGACGAAGACCGGTCCCTGTCGGTGCGCTTTGACACGCTGAACGGTGTGCAGGTTCTGGAAGGTCAGGGCGAAATGCACCTGAAACTGTGCCTTGAACGGCTGGAAAACCGCACAGGGTTGAAGGTCGACGCCGAGACGCCGCAAGTGGCCTATCGCGAAACCATTCGCACAGCTGCCGAAAAGCGCGTGCGCCACAAGAAACAGTCCGGCGGCCATGGTGAATTCGGCGAGGTCGAGATCAAGATCGCTCCGGTGGCGCGGGGCGACGGCAACGCCTTTGACGAAAAAATCCACGGCGGCGCCGTGCCGCGCCAGTATATTCCAGCGGTGAAACACGGTGTTGATGACGCGCTGGAAAAGGGCCCGTTGGGCTATCCGGTTGTTGATGTGTCGGTGACGTTGACCGACGGCAAACACCATTCGGTCGACAGTTCGGAAATGGCGTTTCGCAAGGCTGGTGGTCAAGCCATGCGCGACGCCCTGGCCGACGCGAAACCGGTGCAGCTGGAACCGATCAATGCGGTGAAAATCAAGGTGCCCGATCAGTTCATTTCCGGCGTGCAAAAGATCGTCATGGGTCGTCGCGGCCAGATCCTTGGGTTTGAGGCGTTGGGCGGCTGGACCGGCTGGGAAGAGGTGCAATGCCAGATCCCGGCCTCGGAAATGGGCGATCTGATCATGGAGTTGCGGTCGGCAACCATGGGGGTTGGCAGCTTTACCGCCGAATTCGACCACCTTCAGGACATGTAACCCACCCACATCGCAACAATCGCCCCGCGCCGGCCCCTGGCGCGGGGCTTTTCGCATTTACGAATTTTTTATTCTTGAATGTTTCGCTTTGTGAAGTATATCTCGCCACCCCAAGCCCAAAGGATTCGCCATGGCCACCTGTGATCCCGACGCGATCCCCGATCCGACACATGATCCCGATCTTGCCCCCGAAGTGCGGGCAATGATCGGCACCTTCGTTTTGTTCACACGTATCCAAGCCTGTATCGACCACATCGCCCCCAACGATGCGCTGAACGACAACCAACGTCACCTGCTGATGAAACTGGATCGACCCAAGCGCATGGGCGACCTGGCGCGGATCATGAATTCACTGCCCTCAACCCTAACCGCGCTGGCCGACACGCTGGAAACCCGTGGCCTGGTGGAACGCCTTCGCGACCCCGAAGATCGCCGCGCCTGGCTGCTGCAACTGACCGCGACAGGCAACGATATCCGCTCGGATATGCTGACCAGTGCGGGGGAAATATTTCGCGAGGTCACCGGCCTCAGCCCCGGTGAGATGGCGACTTTCGCCAGCCTGACCGACAAGATTCGCAGCCACTTGCTGCTTTCGACATCTCAAGAGGGACCGTCCAAATGAAGACCCTGACCAAGGCGCTTGCGCTGACTCTTGCCTTTGCCCTGCCTGCCACCGCACAGGACGAAGTCGCCCCTGCCCCCGTTGCCCCCAAACCCGTGAAACTGATGACCGTGCAGGCGGGCGACACCCCGCCCGCCCGCCAGTTCTTCGGCAAGGTCGTGGCGCGCCAAACCGTTGATCTGGCCTTTCAGGTCGGTGGCGAGGTCACCGATTTCCCGGTAATCGAAGGCCAGATGATCGAACAGGACGAACTAATCGCCTCGCTTGATATGGAGATTTTCCAGCTGCAATTCGAACAGGCTCGGCTGCAAAAGGATCAGGCAGATCGTACCCTGGCCCGCCTGTCGAAACTGGCCGGAAGCTCGGTCAGCCAGGTGACGATCGACGATGCCGAAACCGCACAAATGCTGGGGGCTGTTGCCCTGCGCCAGACCGAATACAACATTGAACACGCGATGCTGATCGCGCCATGGGATGCGCTGGTGGCGGCGCGCCTGACCTCGGAACACAACATGACGGCCGCCGGCTCCCCGGTCGTACGCCTGCATGACATGTCCGAAATTCGCGTCGAAATCGACGTGCCCGAGGTGCTGTTCCAACGCACCAAAGAAAGCGACGCGGTGTCGATCACGGCGCGGTTCCCGGCCAAGCCCGGCCAGGAATTCCCAATGTATCTGCGCGAATTCAATGCCGAGGCCAGCGAAACCGGTCAAAGTTTTCGCGTGACCCTGGGCATGGAGCCGGTCGATGATCTGCACGTTCTGCCGGGCAGTTCGGTCGAAGTGACCGTGCGCATGATGACCGGCGCGACCGGGATCAACCTGCCGTCGACCGCGCTGATCCCGCTGAACAGCGCGGGCGATGTGGCGGTAATGCTGTATATGCCGGGCGATGACCCTGACGCGGGCAAGGTGGTGCTGCACCCGGTCACGGTGGTCGTGACCAACGCGGGCACATTCGCCGCGACCGAAGGCCTGTCGGGCGGCGAAGAAATCGTTCTGACCGGCGCCACCGCGCTGAAAGACGGCCAGGTGGTGCGCCGCTTTACCGGCTTTGCGAACTGAGGGGCGGGCACATGATCAACGTCGCACGCGCCTCTATCACCAAACCGCTTTACACTTGGATCATCATCCTGATCTGCCTGTTTGGCGGCACCTATGGCTTTTTCAATCTGGGTCGCCTGGAAGACCCGGCCTTTACCATCAAAACCGCCGTAATCATCACCCAATATCCCGGTGCCAGCGCCGAACAGGTCGCCACCGAAGTGTCCGAACCGCTGGAAAGCGCAATCCAGAAAATGGGCGAAGTGGATATCATCACCTCGATCAACCGACCTGGCATGTCACAGATCACCGTTGATATTGAGTCAACCTTCGACGGCACCGAACTGCCTGAGGTCTGGACGAAACTGCGCGCGCGTGTGCGCGATGCGGCGGGATCGCTGCCGTCGGGCGTGCGGGCACCTGTTGTGAACGACAGTTTCGGCGACGTGTTCGGGCTGTTTTATGCAATCACAGCCGAAGGGTTTACCGACGCCGAGAAACACAAACTGGCCACCTTCCTGCGCCGCGAATTGCTGGCGATTGATGGCGTGGCCGATGTGGATGTGTCGGGCCTGCCGGACGAGGTGATCTTTGTCGAACCGGATTCAACCCTGGTCGCCAATCTGGGCGTCACCGCGCAAGCGATTGCCAGTGCGATTGCCTCAGCCGACAGCGTCGCGCCTGCGGGCAGCGTTGACAACAGCGGCAGATCTACTGCCATTCGCACGCCCGAAGGGTCGGATACGGTGAACGCCATTGCAGGCCTGTCGGTCGGCATCGGCGGCCAGGTGTTGAACCTGGTAGACGTGGCCAACGTGTCACGCGGCCGGGTTGATGACCCGTCGGTGATCATCCGCTTCAATGGGACCGAGGCCTTTACGCTGGGTATCGCTGGCCTTGCCACCGAAAACATTGTCGAGGTCGGCCACCGTGTCGACGCGCGCCTGGCGGAACTGTCGGTCGACATCCCCGTCGGGGTAGAGCTTTTGCCGATCTATCAACAGCACCTTGTGGTCGAAGAGGCCTCGAATGACTTCCTGGTCAACCTGGCCATGTCGGTGGCCATCGTCGTGATCGTTCTGGCCTTATTCATGGGCTGGCGCGCAGGCGTGGTCATTGGCACGACCTTGCTGCTGACCGTGGTCGGGACCGTTCTGTTCATGTGGCTGTTTTCCATCGAAATGGAGCGTATTTCGTTGGGCGCACTGATCATCGCCATGGGCATGTTGGTGGACAACGCGATTGTGGTTGCGGAAGGCATGCAGATCTCCATGTTCAACGGCAAGAATTCCCGCGATGCGGCGGATGACGCGGCGGCCAAGACGCAGATCCCGCTGTTGGGTGCCACGGTCATCGGCATCATGGCCTTTGCCGGCATCGGCCTGTCACCAGACGCCACGGGCGAATTCCTGTTCTCGCTGTTTGCGGTCATCGGTATTTCGCTGTTGCTGTCCTGGGTGTTGGCCATCACCGTCACGCCGCTGCTGGGTCATTACCTGTTCAAACAGGGCGAAAATGACGGCGCGGACCCTTACGGCGGTGTCTTCTTTCGCACCTATCGCGCGGTCCTGTCGGGCGCGTTGCGGGTGCGCCTGTTGGTGGTTGCCGCGCTGATCGGCATCACTGTGTTCTGTTACGCAGGCTTTGGCTTGATGAAACAACAGTTCTTCCCGAACTCGAACACGCCGCTGTTTTTCGTGCACTACAAACTGCCGCAGGGCACGTCGATCCACACCACATCAGACCACATGAAGCAGGTCGAAGCCTGGTTGGCCGAGCGTGATGACGTCGTCTCGGTCACCACATTTGTTGGCAAGGGCGCAACGCGTTTCATGCTGACCTATGACGCCGAGCGCCCGAACCCGTCCTATGGCCACCTGATCATCCGCACAGACCATCGCGACGACATCCCGGCGCTGCAAGCTGACCTGGAAGCGTTCGGGCGCGGCATATTACCCGAGGGTGAATTCCGCACCAAGCGTCTGGTGTTCGGCCCCGGCGGCGGTGATCCGATCCAGGTCCGGTTCTCGGGGGCCGACCCCGAAGTGCTGCGCGTTCTGGCCGCCAAGGCCCAGGAGCGCATGGCGCAAGCCTCGCCCAATGTGCTGGATCTGCGCACCAACTGGCGCGAGCGTGAACTGACGCTGAAACCGATCTATGCCACGCAGCGTGCGCAGCGTGCGGGTATTTCGCGTGATGATGTGGCGAGCATCCTGGAATACTCCACCGATGGCTTTCGCGCGGGCACTTTCCGCGAACGCGAGCGCCTGATCCCCATCATCCTGCGACGGCCACAGTCGGACACCACCAACCTGATGGACCAACAGGCCTATTCTTCGGTGACGGGGGCACAGGTGCCGATGGAACAGGTGATCGAAGGCTTTTCCTATGAGGTCGAAAACACCTTGGTGCATCGGCGCGACCGGCTGTCCACCATCGCGGTGGGGGCCGATGTGCCTGCCAGCATGACGTCCGCACAGGTCCACGCCGAAATCCGCGCGACAATCGAGGCGATGGAGATCCCGCTGGGCTATCGCATGGAATGGGGCGGCGAGTTCGAGAACTCGAACGATGCCAATGAAAGCCTGGGCAAACAGCTGCCGGTGTCGCTGTTGATCATGGTGCTGATTTCGATTCTGCTGTTCAATGCGATCAAGCAACCGATCATCATCTGGCTGCTGGTGCCGATGTCGGTGAACGGGGTTGTGCTGGGGCTGCTTGGCACCGGGCTGCCCTTCACCTTCACCGCCCTGCTGGGCATGTTGTCGCTGTCGGGCATGTTGATCAAGAATGGCATCGTGTTGGTCGAAGAAATCGACCTGGTCCGCGCCGCGGGCGTGGCCCTGCGCGAAGCCGTGATCACCGCGTCCGTGTCGCGTCTGCGCCCGGTCTTCCTGGCGGCTGTCACGACCATTCTGGGCATGGCCCCGCTGTTGTCGGACGCGTTCTTTGTGTCGATGGCGGTGACGATCATGGGCGGGTTGGCGTTTGCCTCGGTCCTGACATTGGTCGCGGCCCCGGTGTTGTACCACCTGTTTTTCGCCCGGTCGGAACGCCGCGCAGTGGCGGCGGCCCAGGCAGCGGATCAGGCAACCTGAGGCACCCTACGCCCGTCGCACCAGATGCGGCGGGCGCCCTTTAACTGGTCGCCGCACGAAACCATGCGTCGATCTGGGCACGCTCTTCGGGCTCCATCCAGGTGATATTTGCTGGCGGCATTGCCGTGGTGCGCCCCGCTTGCAGCCAGATCAGCCGTGCGTTCGCCGCGACCTCCTGCGGGGTTTCCAGCAAGATGCCCTTGGGCGCGGTGTGAATGCCAGGCCAGCCCGGTTCACGCGCATGGCACATGGAACAGCGGCCCAACACGATATCGGTCGTATCCTCGAACCCTTGTGCTTGGGCAAAGCGTGCCTCGCTTGCCGTAAAGGCGCGCGCCTCAGCTTCCTCCAGATCACCGTGGTCCGGCCCGATTGATGACAGCGCCACGATGGCCACGAACAGCGCGGCCGTCACCGCCCAGGTCCACCACAGATTGCCCTTGCCCGCGTGATGGGTGTTAAAGAAATGACGGATCGTCACCCCCATCAGGAACACCAACGCCGCGATCAACCAGTTGTATGTGCTGGCAAATGCCAGGGGATAATGGTTCGACAGCATCAGAAACACGACCGGCAGGGTCAGGTAATTGTTGTGGGTCGACCGCAGCTTGGCGATCTTGCCGTACTTGGCCTCAGGTGCCCTGCCCGCCTGGAGATCCGCCACCACGATGCGTTGGTTCGGCATGATGATGAAAAACACATTCGCCGTCATGATCGTCGCCGTGAACGCGCCCAGATGGATCATCATGGCCCGACCGGTGAAGATCTGATTATACCCCCAGCCCATCACGACCAGCAGCCCAAACAGCAGCACCATCAACAAGGTCGGCCGCGCGGCCAGGCCGGATTTGCACAACCGATCATAGACGATCCAGCCTATGGTCAACGACACAGCGGACACGGCAATCGCTTGCCACGGTGCGAATTCCACCTTGGCCGCGTCGATCAGGTACAGCTCGCTTCCGGCCCAATAGACGACCGCCATCAAAGCCGCACCGGATAACCAGGTCGAATAGCTCTCCCATTTGAACCAGGTCAGGTCATGCGGCATGCGGGCCGGTGCAATGGCGTATTTCTGGACGAAATAAAATCCGCCGCCATGCACCTGCCATTCCTCACCTGTCACGCCCTGACGGCGGTCGGTCGATGGACGCAAACCCAGATCCAACGCAATGAAATAAAACGATGATCCGATCCAGGCGATGGCCGTGATGACATGCAACCAGCGCACGCCAAAGGACAGCCACTCCATCAAAAAACTCAGTTCTGGCATGTCTTGCCTCCTATTCGCTCTACCACAGGCTAGCGCAGAGACGTTTTGATTTGTATTGTTGAAAAATGTCAATCTGCTTCAAAAAAAGCCTATGAATACCCCATGGCCTATCTCGATAATATCCGAACCTTCGTCCGTGTCTATGAGCTCGGCTCCATGTCCGCCGCCGCGCGTGATCAACGCATTTCGGCGGCGGTCGCCTCTGCGCGGATTTCGCAGCTCGAAGAACACCTGAACGTCCGCCTGTTTCAGCGTACGACGCGCAAGCTGAACCCGACCGAACAGGGCACGCTGTTCTATCACGGCGCCTGCAAGGTTCTGGACGCGGTGGACGAGGCTGAAGCGGACGTCTCAAACGTCACGCAAACCCCCCGCGGCACCCTGCATGTGGCGGCCCCGCTGGGCCTGGGCCGGCGCGTGATCGGCCCCGCCATGCCAGCGTTCAAGGCCCTGTATCCGCTGATTAATATCCGCCTGCGCTTGTCTGATCGCAAGCTGGATCTGGCGCAAGAGGGGCTGGATGTATCCTTCTTCCTGGGCCTGCCCGAAGACAGCACCCTGCGCCTGCGCAAGATCGCCGACTGCCCCCGCATCCTGTGCGCCGCGCCGTCCTATCTGGACGCCCACGGCGCGCCGCAAACCACCGCCGATCTGGTCGGCGAGGCGCATGATTGTCTGAACCTGCGATACCCCGGCGCGCCGGAATTCCAGTGGCCGCTGCAAACACCGGGCGGGGTGAAGCGCATCAACGTGTCCGGCCCGTTCGAAAGCGACGATGGCGATGTGCTGACCGATTGGGCACTAAACGGCCATGGCATCATCCTGAAACCGATGTTCGAGGTGGCCGACCACCTGGCCACTGGCCACCTGGTGCCGGTGTTGCCCCAAGAGCCGCCGATCCCGGTGCAAATGGCCTGTCTGTACCCGCATCGCAAACAGCAGGACCCGAAAGCCCGGCTGTTCATCGACTTCATGGCGGATCAAATCAGTCGCGCCATGCAGCCCCAATAAGTCCTTCAGGTATTTCTTGAAGATCATCCGCAAACTTTCGACTTACAAAACAATCCAGAACAGGAGAGCCCCGTGACACGATATCCCCGAGACATGCGTGGATATGGCGCCACCCCCCCGGACCCGAAATGGCCGGGCGGGGCGAAGATCGCCGTGCAATTCGTCGTGAATTATGAAGAGGGCGGCGAAAACAACGTGCTGCATGGCGACGCGGCGTCTGAGGCGTTCCTATCAGAAATCGTCGGCGCCGCCGCCTGGCCAGGTCAACGCCATTGGAACATGGAATCGGTCTATGAATATGGCGCGCGCGCCGGGTTCTGGCGGCTGTTGCGCCTGTTTCAGGAAAAGCAGATTCCAGCCACCGTTTACGGTGTCGCAACAGCTCTGGCCCGCAGCCCCGAACAGGTCGCCGCGATGCAGGCCGCCGATTGGGAAATCGCCAGCCACGGGTTGAAATGGATCGAATACAAAGACGCCGCCCCTGAGGATGAGCGCGCCGATATGGAAGCAGCCATTGTGCTGCACACCGAGGTGACGGGCGAGCGCCCGCTGGGCTGGTACACAGGCCGCTGTTCCGACAACACCGTCGATCTGGTGACCGAAGAGGGCGGGTTCCTGTACGTCTCGGACAGCTACGACGATGATCTGCCCCATTGGCACCAGCGCGGCGACCATCAACAGCTGGTCGTGCCCTATACGTTGGACGCCAACGATATGCGGTTCGCCACGCCGCAGGGGTTCAATTCCGGCGATCAGTTCTTTACCTATCTCAAGGACAGCTTTGACGCGCTTTATGCCGAGGGCGACGCGGGTCAGGCCAAGATGATGTCGATCGGACTGCATTGCCGCCTGATCGGACGCCCCGGGCGGATCATGGCACTGCGCCGGTTCATGGACTATGCGGCCAGCCATGCAGACGTGTGGTTTGCCCGGCGCATCGACATTGCGCGCCACTGGCACGAACATCACCCGCCGCAGGTCTTCGCGCGCCCCAGTGCGATGGACCACGACACCTTTGTCGCAACCTTCGGTGGCATCTTTGAACACTCGGCTTGGGTGGCCGAGCGCGCCTTTGATCTGGAACTGGGGCCGTCACATGACAGCGCCGTCGGGCTGCACAACGCCCTGTGTCGCGCTTTTCGTGCCGCCGCCCCCGTCGCGCGTCTGGGCGTGCTGTGCGCCCACCCGGATCTGGCCGGAAAGCTGGCCGCAGCAGAGCACCTGACCGAGGAAAGCACATCAGAACAGGCCAGCGCCGGATTGGACATGCTGACCGACGCGGAACGGGCCGAATTCACGGTGATCAACGACGCCTATACCGCGAAACATGGCTTTCCCTTCATCATCGCCGTGCGCGACAACGACAAGGCGTCAATCCGGGCCGCCATGAGCCGCCGACTGGACAACGCCACCGACGTCGAATTCTCCGAGGCCTGTCGCCAGGTCGAACGCATCGCGCATTTCCGCCTGATGGACCTGCTGCCATGACACGCGTGATCCGCCCCCAGCCGCTGACGGCCCGGGGCTTTGCGCCTTTTGGTGATGTGCTAGAGGCCACGGGCCCAGCGGACAAGATCATCAATGCAGGGCTGTGCGGGCGGTATCATGACCTGGCGCAGCTGGATTTTGCCGACGGGCGCGCCGGCATCAGCCTGTTCAACGCCGAGCCGCGCGCACTGCCGTATGAATGCGATCTGGTCGAACGTCATCCGGACGGCAGCCAGGCCTTTCTACCGATGAGCCAGGCACCATTTCTGGTGATCGTTGCGCCCGATCTGAACGGCATACCCGGGGATCCGCAGGCCTTTCTGACCGCGCCCGGACAGGGTATCAATTTTCACCGGGGCACCTGGCATGGGGTTCTGACCCCGCTGTCCGCCCCCGGTCTGTTTGCCGTCGTTGACCGTATCGGCCCCGGCGCAAACCTTGAAGAATTCCGGTTCGAGAAGGGACTTTTAATCGAACCATAATACGTAACCCGACGTTAAGACCGGGTGCGACACTGACAGTGAAACAGGGAAGGAAACCCCATGACTAACCATGCCATTGGCACGCCGGAACAGCTGCGTGACCCGAATTATGCACCACCGCTTACTCAGGCGATTCCGCTGGGAATTCAGCATGTTTTGGCGATGTTTGCCTCAAACATCACGCCCGCGATCATCATCGCCGGCGTCGCCGGCTTCGGCTTTGGCGCACCCGGCGCGGACATTCCGTCGCTGGTTTACATGATCCAGATGTCGATGTTCTTTGCCGGTGTCGCGACGTTGATCCAGACCATCGGCATCGGCCCCATCGGCGCACGCCTGCCCATCGTACAGGGCACCAGTTTCGCGTTCCTGCCAATCATGATCCCCGCCGTTCTGGGCGCGGGCACGGCAGGCATGGCGGGCCTGATGACCGGTGTCATGCTGGGCGGTGTCTTCCACTTCTGCCTGGGCTTTTTCATCGGACGCATCCGCTTTGCGCTGCCGCCGCTGGTCACGGGGCTGATCGTGCTGATGATCGGCCTGGCGCTGATCAAGGTGGGCATTGAATATGCCGCCGGGGGCGCGGGTGATTTCAACCGCTCAAAACCCACCTGGGGGGGCGGCGCGAACTGGCTGCAAGCCATGGTCGTGATCGTCGTCACGCTGGGCATCAAGTTCTTCACCCGCGGCTTCATGTCCGTCGCCGCCGTGTTGCTCGGCCTGATCGCGGGCTATGTCGTCGCCTTGATGATGGGGTCCGTCAACTTTGGCAACGTCGGCAACGCGGGCTGGTTCGCCCTGCCCTCACCGTTCAAATTCGGGTTCGAGCTGAACTGGGCAATCATCATCGGCATGTGCCTGATGGCGTTCGTGTCGGCGATTGAAACGGTCGGCGATACATCCGGCATCACCAAGGGCGGCGCGGGACGCGAAGCCACGGACGACGAAATCGCAGGCGCGACCTTCGCCGACGGTCTGGGCACGGCCATTGCCGGTGTGTTCGGCGGGCTGCCCAACACATCGTTCAGCCAGAACGTCGGGCTGATCGCCATGACGGGGGTGATGAGCCGCCACGTGGTGACCATTGGCGCGATCTTCCTGATCGCCTGTGGCCTGATCCCCAAGGTCGGCGCGGTGATCAACACGATCCCCTATCCGGTGCTGGGCGGCGGCGTCATCGTCATGTTCGGCATGGTCGCGGCGGCAGGGATCAACATGTTGTCCGAGGTTAAGTGGGACAAACGCAACATGGCCATCTTCGCCATCTCGCTGTCGATCGGCCTGGGCTTTCAACAGGTTCCCGAGGCCCTGGCCGGGCTGGGCGGCACCGTGAAGATCCTGATGACCTCGGGCCTGCTGCCCGCAGCTGTGATCTCGATCGTGCTGAACCTGGTGTTACCCGAAAACCTGGACTGATCCACAGCCTGAAGGTTTGAAAAGTCAAAGCCCCCCGATGCCTGTCGGGGGGCTTTTTCTCGCCCCGGCGCGGGCGGGGTGGGATGCCACGGACCCTGCCGCCTTATCCAACCCATCCAGGGTGGGAGGCCGCGATGGGGCGCGGGGCGTCGTAAGACGCACCGCCACCGCCCCGCAGGTGACAATCCTTCACAATGATTTTATGATCAGTGGCCTCACGATGATCGGCCTCAGCGTACCAGCACGGCAAGCTGTCCCTTACCGACGTGGCAGCGCCATATGTCGGTTCACGTCCTTGTACAACAGATACCGAAACGGCCCCGGCCCGCCCGCGTAACAGGCCTGCGGGCAGAAGGCGCGCAGCCACATGTAATCGCCTGCTTCGACCTCGACCCAGTCCTGGTTCAGGCGATAGACCGCCTTGCCCTCCAGCACATACAACCCGTGTTCCATCACATGGGTTTCGGCAAAGGGGATCACCCCGCCGGGCTGAAACGTCACGATCGTCACATGCATGTCATGGCGCAGATCGGTCGGTTCGACAAACCGCGTGGTGGCCCAGACGCCATCGGTGTCCGGCATCGAAGTTGGCACCACGTCCTGGTCATTTGTCACAAACCAGTCGGGGGCCTCTAACCCGTCAACGGGTTCATAGGCCTTGCGGATCCAGTGAAACCGCGCGGGCACGTCGCCCGTGTTCCACAGCGCCCAGGTCTCACCGGCTGGAATGAACGCATAGCCACCTTCGCCCATCTGGTGCACCTGCCCCCCCAAGGACAGCTCAACCGCGCCCTCGACCACGAACAGCACCGCCTCGGCACCCGAGTCCAGCTCGGGCCGGTCCGAGCCACCGCCTGGCTGCACCTCGGCGATATACTGCGAAAAGGTTTCGGCAAACCCCGACAGAGGGCGCGAGATCACCCAGAACCGTGCGTCTTGCCAGAACGGCAACAGCGAGGTGACGATATCGCTGAACGTGCCCTTGGGGATGACCGCATAGGCATCGGTAAACACCGCCCGGTCGGTCAACAGCTGGGTTTGGGGCGGCAGTCCGCCATGGGGTGCGAAATAACGACCGTCGCTCATCCGATGTCCTTTCAAAATACGGGGCGGAAAGGCGCCGCCCAGCCCCACAGAACCGTTTTCCCTGCGCAATGCCAACCGAATTCACAAAGAAGCTTTTGCTTGGAAAAGCTGAAAGTACCCGGCGCGCCATATGCGGGCTGGGCCCGGGCATCAGCGAAACAGCTTTGCCACACCTGAAAGGACCCTCGGCTTGTTTTTTGGCAGACCGGCACGCGGGCGATGTCTTCGGCGAAATCGCAGGTTCTCTTGACCTCCACGCACAGCCGTATGATCTCTGGACATATGTTTTCTGAATAGGATCGAATCGTGCGCATTCTCCACACTGCCGACCTGCATCTGGGCCGCCAATTGCATGGGTTTTCCATGGCGGACGATCACGCCGTGATCCTGGATCAGATCCTTGCGGCCCTGGAAACGCACCAGCCCGACCTGTTCGTCATCGCCGGAGACCTGTTCGACCGCCCCGCCCCACCGGCCACGGCAATGCGCCAGTTCAACCGCTTTCTGACCCGCGCTCGTGCGGTCTGTGACGCGGGTGTGGTGATGATTGCGGGCAACCATGACAATGGCGATCGGATCGAAGCAATGGCGGTGCTGGCCGACCCTGATCAGGACTTGATCCGGGGCGCCTTGCGGGCGGATGAGCCGCCGATGATCCTGCAAGATGACGCGGGGCCGGTGGCCATATCAGCCCTGCCGTTTGCCTATGAATACGCCGCGCGGGACTGTTTTGACGATGACACGATTGCCACGCCCGAAGACGTGATCCGCGCCCAAATCGCCGCAACCCGCGCCCAGGTGCCCGAAGGCGCGCGCTGGGTGGTCGTGGCCCACGCCTTTGTTGCGGGGGGCGACAGCAGCGACAGTGAAAAATCCCTGACCCGTGTGGGCGGGATCGAATATGTCTCGGCACAGGCCTTTGAGGGCGCCCATTATGTGGCGCTGGGACATCTGCACAAACCGCAATCCGCCGGGGCCGAACACATCCGATATTCCGGCGCACCGCTGGGATTTGGGTTTGACGAAAGCGGCGATGAAAAATCCATGTCGCTTGTCGATCTGGCTGGGGATGGCACGGTTCAGATCACCACCCTGCCCTTTGCTCCGACACGCCAGTTGCGCGTCCTGCGCGGCCCGCTGGAGGAGCTTTTGGCCAGCCCCCCGTCACAGGATTTCGTCAAGGTCGTGCTGACCGATGACACGCCGCAAATCGACCCGATGAAGCGCCTGCGCACGCCCTTTCCCAACACCTGCCTGCTGACCTATGAACGCGACGAACGCGCGCCTGAATTCAAGGCCGACAGCACCGCAACCCGCGCGCTTTTGGACGATCCCGTCAGCTTGGTCTCTGATTTCCTGAGCCGCACCCGCGACGACCCCACACGGGACAGCGAAATCCCGTTGATTGCCACGGCCCTGGCTGATCTGGCCCGCAAGGAGCATGACGCATGAGACCACTGCGCCTGACCATGACCGCCTTTGGACCTTTTGCGGGCACAGAAAACGTGGATTTTCGCGCCGCGCTGAACGCGGGCCTGTTTGGCATCTATGGGCCAACCGGGGCGGGAAAATCCTCGATCTTCAACGCCATGACCTTTGCCCTGTTTGGCGACACCGCCCGGCTGGGCAAGGACGCCAGCAGCCTGCGGTCGGACCACGCCGAAGCGGCCACACTCACCGAGGTCAGTTTCGTCTTTGAACTGGGCGACAAGCGGTATCACCTGCGCCGTCTGCCCGACCAGGACCGCCCCAAAACGCGCGGCGAAGGCACCACCCGCCAGGCCCACGAGGCCTATTTGTTCGACGTGACCGGCATCGCGCTGGACCAGATCACGCCCGACGCCCCCGGCACGGTCCTGGCCGAAAGAAAAGTGCGCGAGGTCGATGCCTGCGTTCTGGATCTTCTGGGCTATGGCGCGGCGCAGTTTCGTCAGATCATCCTGTTGCCACAGGGCGATTTCGAACGGTTCCTGACCTCGGGCACCGAAGACCGTTTGGACATCCTGCGTCAGCTGTTTGATGTGTCGCAATACCGCCGCCTTGCCGATGCATTCAAGGAACGCGCCGCAGGTGCCCGGCGCGAGGTGGAACAGGCGCGGTTGAAATACATTGGGCGGCTCGAAGGCGAAGGGTTCGACAGCCGCGACGCCTTGCAGCTGGGCATTGATCATGCCAGCGCGACACTGGCAGACATGACCACACAGGAAGCCACCGCCAGAGCTGCGGCGGACCAGACGGCACAAACGCTGGCCAAAGCCCAGAATTTGCATCACGCCTTTGGCACCGCACAGACGGCCAAGGCCCGGTTGGCACAATTGGAACAACAGACCGACCAGATCAACACGTTGAAATCCCGCCTGGCGACGGCCCGTCAGGCACAGGGGTTGCTGGACGTGGAACGCCATGCCAACGACGCCGACCGTCATGCCGCGACAGCGGCGCAAGGCTTGGCCGAAAAGGTCCGGCTGGCCGAGAACGCCAAGAACTTTGCCACCGTCGCCGCGCAAGCCTATGACGTGCTGTCCGCCCGCGCGGGTGAAATTGACGCGCTGAAACAGACCGGGGCCGACCTGATGCGGTTTGGCGAAACCCTGAAGGCGGCAGCGGCGCATAAGGACGCGCTGACGCGCGCGTCTCAGGCCCAGACTGCGGCCCAGGACGTGTTGAGCACGGCGCAGGATCAGGCGACGACATTGGCCACGGCGCAGACCGACGCCGCGAAGCAGCTGGACCGGGCCCGCACCGACAGCCTGACCCACGCGACCCTTGCGACGCAACGCGCCACGCTGTTGGCCGAACAGACCACCGCGCGCCATTTTGAAACAACGCAGACCGCCGTTGCCGAGGCCCAGCGCACCCTGTCCGATGCAACCACGCGTGAGGCCACGGCGAAAGACGCACACGCGCAGGCCGACCATGCCTTGGCCCAGGCCGACGCGGCCCTGGCGCAGGTTCAGGCGCTGGTGTTGGGACAAAAACTGCACGATGGCGCCCCCTGCCCGGTGTGTGGATCGCTTGAACACCCAACCCCCGCAATCGGCACGCCCCACAGCGCCGGATTGACCGAAGCCTTTCGCGCCGCGCAAACCACAGCGCGCACGGCGCAAGACAGCTGGAGCAAAGCCCGTGCGGCCCTGGCGCAGGAGCAAGGCGTGTATCACGAACGCGCGGGCCTGCTGGACGGTCTGACCCCACCCCGCCGCAGCAGCGTGCAGGTCGATGCCCTGCTGTCCGAACTCAATGGGCAACTGGCGCGGCTGGCCGCGCCCGAAGCAGTGAAGCCCCTGGAAGATCAACTGCACAGCCTGACCCCGAAGCTGACCGCTGCAACGACCGCCACGCAGACCGCCACAGACACCCTGGCGCGGACCCGGACGGCGCAGGCCTTGGCCGAGCAGACCTTGACCACAGCCCTAGCAAGCGTGCCCGACGCGCTGTGCGCCCCCGGTGCTCTGGCCCGCGAAACGGCCCGGAACACGCAGACCTTGCGCGCGCGCGAAGACGCCTTGAACTCCGCCACAGAAACGGCCCGTGTCACCCGCGAGGCCGCCTTGGAGGCGCAGAAGGAATACGAGGCCGCGCAGGATGCATTGACCCATGCCAAGGGCAGTCAGGCCAAGGCGCAAGAGACCCTTGCCACGCGTCTGGATCAGGCCGGTCTGACCCCGGCCAGTTTCGCCCAGCACAAGGCCGGGATTACGCATATCCCGCAGGACGAAGCCGATATCGCCGCCCACACCAATGGCCTGGCTCAAGCCAAAGGGGCCGTGCTGGAAACGGCCCAGGCCATCAAGGATCAGACACCACCGGATCTGGACCATCTGCACGAATGCGACACGGCCGCCCGCACAAGCCTGTCACAGGCGACCGAGGCCAAAGGCAAGGCAGCCGCGCATGTGACGCAGTTGGAAATCCTGGCCCAGGCCATCGCATCCGAGGTCGCCCGTGTGGCGGCGCGGGAGGCCGAAACCGCCCCTCTGCGCGAGCTGGCCGCACAGTTCAATGGCGAAAACCCCGCCCGCCTGACGCTGGAAGTTTTCGCCATTCAGGCCATGTTCGATCAGGTCCTGTCCGCCGCCAACCTGCGCCTTGGCCCGATGAGCAGCGGCCGGTATCAGCTGCAACGCGAAGGCGAAGATGGCCGAGGCCGGGCCCGCCGGGGGCTGGGTATTCAGGTGCATGACCAACACACAGGCGTCGGGCGCGCCACGGCGACGCTGTCGGGTGGGGAAACCTTCATCGCCGCGCTGGCCCTTGCCCTGGGCCTGTCGGACATTGTCGAAGCAAACGCCGGCAGCATCCGGCTGGACACGATCTTTATCGACGAGGGGTTCGGCAGTCTGGACGCCGAGGACGGATCAGGGACGCTGGACCAGGTCTTGCAAACTCTGACCGACACCCGCGGCCAATCGCGCGCCGTCGGGCTGATTTCACATGTGGGCCTGGTCAAAGAGGCCATCCCCGTCGGGTTTCAAATCAACAAAACCCCGCGCGGCAGCCACATTCTGGCCCGCGGATTGTCCTGACGGTCATTGTTCGCGACAGGGCGTTCAGGGAGTCCCAACCTGTGCAAACAGCGGGGACGTGCCGCATTCTCTCGCTGAATGGGGCCAATTCCGGCTGCGATCGTGTGTAGAGGATCGTCACGCATAAATCTCTGGTTAAAAGAATCGGAATTGATTTACCCTAGTATTTCACTCAAGTATTTCCTGCATTTCGTCGAGACCCTGAATTCGATACAAAGGACCTACTCCGAATGAGACGTGAACTCCCCTCCATGCTCACCCTGGCTTGCCTGGCAACAACTCCGGCTCTGGCGGCCGACAAGGCTGCGGTGCTCGACACCTACGCGAACATCGCTCAGGGGCGTATTCCGACAGCTTGGTCACCGCACAAATCTTGCAGGCGGCCATCGAAGCCCTGATTGCAACACCCTCGGCTGAAACGCTGACCACAGCGCGTGCCGCCTGGGTTGCCGCGCGGGTGCCTTATCAGCAGTCCAAGGTTTTCCGGTTCGGCAACGCCATCGTCGATGACTGGGAGGGTAAGGTAAACGCCTGGCCACTGGATGAAGGGCTGATCGATTATGTCGGCGATGCCTATGGCGGGCCGTCGGATGAAAACGCGCTGGCGATCCTGAACGTGGTCGCGAACCCCAGTTTTGAGCTGTCCGGCAGAACCATTGATGCGTCGAAAATCACTCCCGAGCTGCTGGCCGAAACCTTGCACGAGGCCGACGGCGTCGAAGCGAACGTCGCCACGGGCTATTACGCGATTGAATTTCTGCTGTGGGGGCAGGATGCGAACGGCCACGACGTGGGGGCGGGCAACCGCGCCTGGACCGATTACGCAATGGAAGACGCCTGTACCGGCGGCAATTGTGACCGACGCGCGCAATACCTGGCCGCAACGACCCAGCTGTTGCTGAGCGATCTGGACTGGATGGCCGCGCAATGGCCCCTGGGTGGCGAGGCACGCAACACGCTTTTGGCCAACGAAGACGCTGGCATCGTGTCAATGCTGACCGGCATGGGGTCGCTGTCCTATGGGGAACAGGCGGGTGAACGTATGCGCCTGGGGCTGATGCTGAATGACCCCGAAGAGGAACATGATTGCTTCTCGGACAATACCCACAACAGCCATTATTACGACGGGCTTGGCGTGCAGAATGTCTATCTGGGCGAATATGTGCGCGCAGATGGCACATTGGTGTCAGGGGCGTCGCTGGCCGATCTGGTAATAGAGATGGACCCTGCGCTGGACACTGAAATGCAAGCCAAACTGGCGGTGACCAAGCGCGCCCTGGGTCGGATCAAAGTTGCGGCCGAGGCCGGGTTTTCCTATGACCAGATGCTGGAACGCGGCAATGCGGCGGGCGAGGCATTGGTAATGGGCGGTGTCAGTGGTCTGATTGATCAGACCAAGACGATCGAACGCATCGTTACCGGGTTGGGGCTGGACCACCTCGCGTTCGAAGGCTCGGACAGTCTTGATAATCCGACGGCAGCTTTCCAGTAAACCACACAACCTGGCGCCCTCGACCGGGGGCGCCACACACTTCAGACAAACGGTTCCGCAATGCTTGCCAAAATCGCCCCCCTCGCCCTTGTTCTGTCCCTGCCCCTGTCGCCCACTGTGGCACAAGACCTGTCTGACGTGCATCTGAACGTCCTGCCCCGTACCGTCGACGAGGCCGCGCGGATCGCCATCGTCACAGCACCAACGGATGATTTCTCAGCCCCCGGAGCGTTCGAAGAACTGTCCGCCGGGGCCGCCACCGTGCGTGCGCGCAACAACGCCGATGCGTTTTCGCAACCTTCGGCGAATATCGGCTTTGACGGCGAACTGACCTTCAAGGTTGGCAACGGGCTGTTTCGCAAAATCTGGGTGTCGTCGCCATCTTCGACGCTGGCCTCGGACGGTCTGGGCCCGATTTACAATGCGCGGTCCTGCCAGCGGTGTCACATAAAGGACGGGCGCGGCCATCCGCCGGAAAATGCAAGCGACACAGCGGTTTCGATGTTCATGCGGGTATCATCCCCGGCACGCCCAAAGACGGAATTGCCGAAATCGAAGGTTACCTGGCGACCCGCCCCGACCCGACCTATGGCAGTCAGTTGCAGGATTTCGCCCTGCCAGGCCATAGGGCGGAATACCGGCTTCAGATCGACTATGAAGACGTCACGGTCGAACTGTCAGACGGCGAAACGGCCACGTTGCGCCGCCCGACCTATCGGGCAGCAGACCTTGGTTATGGCCCGCTGCATGCCGATGCCATGCTCAGCCCACGGATTGCGCCGCAGATGATCGGCCTGGGCCTGCTCGAGGCCATTCCGGCCGCCGACATCCTGGCCCATGCCGACCCTGACGACGCGGATGGCAACGGCATTTCCGGCCGCGCCAATGTGGTTTGGTCGGTTGAATATGACCAACCCATGCTGGGCCGCTTTGGCCTGAAAGCGGGGGCGCCGACGGTGAAACACCAATCCGCTGGCGCCTTTGCCGGCGACATCGGCATTTCAAACCCGCTGTTCCCCACGCCGCAGGGCGAATGCACGAACGCGCAAACCGCCTGCTTGACGCCCCCCATGGCGACGAGGACGACCGGGGGCACGAGGTCAACGCCGAGGGCTTGGATCTTGTCACCTTCTACAGCCAAAACCTGGCCGTGCCCGCCCGGCGCGACGTGGGTGACCCCGAGGTGCTGCGCGGCAAAGAAATCTTTTACACCACGGGCTGTATCGCCTGCCACACGCCCGGCTTTGTGACCCACAGGCTTGCGGATCAACCGGCCCAGAGCTTTCAACTGATCTGGCCCTACAGCGACCTTCTGTTGCACGACATGGGCGAGGGCCTGGCCGACAATCGGCCCGAAGCGCGCGCTACGGGGCAGGAATGGCGCACGCCGCCCCTGTGGGGCGTTGGTCTGACCGAACGTGTCTCGGGCCACAGCTATTTCCTGCACGATGGCCGTGCGCGATCGTTGCTCGGGGCTGTGCTGTGGCATGGTGGTGAAGCAGAGCCTATGAAGGACAGCATGGTCCACATGCCAAAAGAAGACCGCGACGCCCTGATCCGCTTTCTGGAGAGCCTCTGACCATGTGTAAACTTGTTGCCCTGCTGTGTTTGATCTGGCCAGTGTCCCTGAGCGCCGCCGATCATACACAGATGATCCGGTCGGTCATTGAAGGTCACATCCTGCCCGGTTTTGAAACACTCAGTGCCGCCACTCAGGCGCTTGAGGTGACCAGCAAAACCGACTGTAATGCGGGATCGCCCGCGCTCAAGGCGGCCTATCACACTGCTTTTGATGCCTGGATCAACGTCAGCCACCTGCGATTCGGCCCAACCGAGATCGCTGACCGCGCCTTTGCCCTGGCCTTTTGGCCGGACACCAAAGGGTTCACGCCCAAGGCGCAGATGCGATCCTTGCCGGGTGGCGGGATGGTTATGGCGACACGCTGTTGCACCCCGATGAAACCGGCCCCTATCGCACCGGCGACGAGGCGGCGCAGGAACTGTTCAAAGCCTTGATGTCAGGGCTGCAAGTCACCTCCGAAACACGGATTGGCCGGCCCATGGGCACCTTCGACCGCCCCCGCCCGAACCGGGCCGAAGCGCGCCGCTCAGGACGGTCCTTGCGCCATGTCACCCTGTCCCTGACGGCCCTGAAAGACCTGGGCCTGAGCCTGGCCCAAGGGGATGCGGCCCTGCGCGAAACCTTGACCCAAGCCTTCGATCACAGCCTGTCGCGTGCGGTCGGTCTGGAGGACCCTGTGTTTGCCACCACGGCCGACGTACAAGGCCGTTTCCGCATTGAGGTTCTCCAGCAAAGTATCAACCAGATCCGCGATCTGACGACCCAGTCACTGGGCCCCAAACTGGGTGTCGCGGCGGGTTTCAACGCGCTGGATGGGGACTGACATGACATCACGCCGCAGTTTTCTTGGGGGCCTGTTGGCAACCGGCCTGTGCCCACGCCCCAGTTGGGCGGATGCGGGCTCACCCGCCTGCCTCTCGGCGGCACAGTTCCCGGATGGCAGTTACCGGCTGGCCGGGCTCAGCGGCGACGGAGACATTATATTCACCCTGCCCGTGCCGGGTCGCGGCCACGCCGCCGCTGCCCATCCAACCCGGCCCGAGGCCGTGGGATTTGCCCGCCGCCCCGGCACCTTTGCCTTTGTCCTGAACTGTGTGTCCGGGCAGGCCACCACACAGCTTACCGCCCCCACGGGCCGCCACTTTTATGGTCACGGCACTTATTCCGCAGACGGCTCATTGCTGTTCACCACCGAGAACGACTTTGAGGCCGGCGCCGGTGTCATCGGCGTCTGGGACGTCACCCAGGACTATGGTCGTATCGGTGAATTCAGCTCAGGCGGCATTGGCCCGCATGACATCAAACTGATGCCGGGAGGGGGCGGCTTGGTTATCGCCAACGGCGGCATCGAAACGCACCCGGACATGGGGCGCAGCAAGCTGAACCTTGCCACGATGCGTCCGAACCTCAGCTATGTCTCGACGACGGGTACGATCCTGGAGCAGGTCGAACTGCCACAGGATCAGCACCGCAATTCAATCCGCCATCTGGCCACGGGCGCAGAAGGGTTGGTGGCCTTCGGGATGCAATGGCAGGGCGACACGGCGCAAAACCCCGCTCTGTTGGGTCTGCACCGACCGGGGGAAAAGGTGCGGCTGCTGCGCGCCGATGCCCGCGAACACCGACGATTGCAAGGCTATGTCGGCAGCGTGGCGATGTCAGCCGACGGCACACAGCTTGCCGCAACATCCCCCCGCGGTGGGATTGTCCAAGTGTTCGACCTAGCCTCAGGCGCGCCCAGCGGCACCCATGAGATGCCCGATGTCTGCGGCCTTTCCACAGGGCGCGCGCAGGTCCTGTTCACCTCAGGCACCGGCGCGGTCGGAACAATCGACCACGAAGCCCCGCGCGTTTTGGCCAGGCCGGACTGTGCCTGGGACAACCACCTGGTGGACATCGCCCCCGGCTGAGGGTGCGAGTTAAAAGGTTTTCAAGGTTTTCCTGTGAGTGTGGGTCATATGGTTCGGCACCTTTCTGTCGATTTGGAAAGGCGTATATGGTGAAAAACTGGGCCCAAAAGACGTTTACGACGCTCCAAGGCCGCGCGTATCTTCCTGTTTGGATTGCCGTTTTTGGCGTCACCATTGCGTTCATCTTTGCGGACTATCAGAGCCGGACCATTCACCTTCAGAATGTCAGGGCCAGCGTTCAAAACGAAGCAGGGCTGCTGCGCTCTCAGCTTGAGGGCCACCTCAACGCGGACATTCAGCTGGTCCGTGGATTGATTGCAATCGTGTCAACCAACCCCGATCTGGATCAGGAACGGTTCAGTGCGATTGCCGTCCACGCGATCGGCGTGAAAACGGAATTCCTCAACATTGCTGTGGCCCCCGATCTGGTGGTGCAAATGGTCCATCCGTTTGAGGAGAACAGGTCGGTTCTTGGCCTGGACTACACCAGAAACGACGCCCAGCGCGCGGCGGCGCTCCGGGTCCGGGACAGTGGGCAAATGGTTCTGGCGGGTCCGGTTGAGCTTATCCAGGGCGGGCTGGGTTTTATCGGCCGGTTTCCGATCTACGTGAAAGACGGCGCTGAAAATCGGTTCTGGGGGATCGCCTCGGCGGTGCTGGACGTAGAAACAATCTATGCGAAATCCGGTGTCACGGATCCAATGTCCCAGATCGAAATCGCGCTGATTGGGCGTGACGGCCTGGGTTCCGAAGGGGAACTGTTCTTTGGAAAGCTGTCGACATTGCACGCTGATCCCGTCCTTATGGACATCGTGCTTCCCGTCGGGACCTGGCAGCTTGCGGCAATTCCACGCGGCGGTTGGTCAGCGCGGCCGAACAATCTTTGGCCGATACGGCTGATCCTTCTGGTGGCCGGTTTCCTGATTATCGTCCCGACCTTTCTGGCCTGCCATCTGTCTACGATCCGCCAAGGTGTGATCACCGCCCTGAGCAAGCGGGAGAAGGAGCTTGAGGCCAAGCAGGAAGAGCTGCAACTGCTCTCTGCCGTGGCGCAGAACGCATCTGACAGTATCGTGTTGACCAACCCCGACGCCCAGATCATCTGGGTCAACAGGGCGTTTACACAGATGATGGGCTATACCTCCGAGGAAGCCCTGGGAAAGACACCTAGCGAATTATTCAACGGCCCCGAGACAGACCATGCCGTCGTCGACAAGATCGTCGAGCATAAGTTACGAGGTGAGAGTTTCAGGACCGAAATCCTGAACTACACCAAGACGGGCAACAAGATTTGGGTCGATACACGCTTGGTCCCGGTTCTGGACGACGATGGTGCAGTTTCGATGGTCATTGGAATTGAACGGGACGTTACCCAGGCCAAACTTCACGAGCTGGAGCTGGCGGACGCAAAACTGGTCGCTGAGCAGTCGGATCGCGTTAAGTCCGAGTTCCTCGCGAATATGAGCCATGAAATCCGCACACCGATGAATGGGATCATTGGAATGGCCGACCTTTTGTCGGAGTCCCCACTGGACGAGGGAGACCGGCAATGCGTGGATACAATCCGCAGCTCCTCGGCGGCTTTGCTGAATATTATCAATGATATCCTTGATCTATCCCGACTTGAATCGGGAAAGCTCGCCATGTCTGACATCGACTTCACCTTGCGGCCGTGCATCGACGCCGTTGTCGAGGTGATGCGCCCGGCTGCTCAGATGAAGGGCTTGCCGATCAAAGTAGTCTACGGCGAGGACCTGCCGAAAACGGTGCGCGCCGATGATGGCAGGTTACGTCAGATCCTGCTGAACCTCGTGGGCAATGCCGTGAAATTTACGGCCGCCGGACATGTGTGCCTTCGGGTCGGGAACTGCAAAAACGACCCCTACCGCCTGATCATTTCGGTCGAAGACACTGGTATTGGTCTGGATAAAAAAGAGGTCGCGCAAGTTTTCGACAGGTTCTCGCAGGCCGATGCCGCCACAACACGGGCCTATGGTGGAACAGGGCTGGGGCTGACGATCTCGCGCAGCTTGGCAGAACAAATGGGCGGTGGCATCACCTTGGTTTCCGAAAAGGGAAAGGGCAGCTGTTTTACGCTGGAAGTTTGCACCAAACCAGCCGAAGGGACGGTGGAGGACGACCAACCATCCCTGCCCATTGACCTCAGCGCGATCCATGGCCGCCGCGTTCTGGTTGCCGAAGACAACCGCACCAATCGCCTGCTGCTTCGCAAGTATTTGTCCGGTCTTTCGGTGGAATTGATCGAAGCAGAAAATGGTTGCCTGGCCACCGAACTCTGCGCCAAACACCACCCCGATATCGTCCTGATGGATATGTCCATGCCTGAGATGGATGGTGTCTCGGCCGCGAAAGCCATCCGCAACTTGCCCATTCCACAACCGGTAATCGTTGCCCTCACCGCAAATGCATTCATGAGCGACCGAGAGACCTGCCTGAAGGCCGGAATGGACGCATTCCTTTCCAAACCGATCAAGAAGGCGGAACTGCTGGACGAAATGGCTGCGGTTCTCGGACGTGAACGATTGGTGTTCTGACCCACCTCTATTTATCTGGTCTGCCTTTGCCGCCCATCGGACCTGACGCATTCCCCCACAGCAAACGGCTGCGAGCCTCTCTCTGGCCGGAATGCGGTGAGACAGCTCAAAGCGTCTCTGCATAGGCGCGCGACAGGGGGTGTTTGGCGCTTTCGAAAAACCTGTTCATGGGGATGTCCTCGACGATCCTGGCGTTGTCCAGCACCAGGACCCGATCCGCAAGCTGGCGCAACGGGGCAAGGTCGTGGCTGACGATCAACATGGACAGCGCGCGGTCTTTGTGAAGCCGCCGCAAGACGCGGATCGTGTTCACCTGGGCGGCCAGATCAAGCGATGACAGGGGTTCATCAAGGATCAGAACATCCGGTTCGGCAGCCAGCGCGCGGGCCAGGGCCACGCGCTGGCATTGCCCGCCCGACAGCGAATGGGGACGCCGGTCCTGGGCTGCCCCCTCGATGCCAAGCTCCGCAAGGATCGCCATGGCCTGCGCCCGGCGACCTGACGGCGCACCGATCCGAAAGCCTTCCAGCGCTTCCAGAACAGCATTTCGCGCGCTCAGATAGGGGCTGAGCGACTGGGTCGGGTCCTGCCACAGATACTGGATGTGCTGCCGCGCGCGACCTTGGCCCGGTATGACCGGGGTGCCCGACAGCGCGACGCTGCCCCGCTCCATCACCTCCAGCCCAACCAGACAACGGGCAAGGGTTGATTTGCCCATGCCCGAATGGCCGATCAGCCCGACCACCTCGCCCGCCGCAACAGTCAAGTCGATGTTCTTCAACACCTCATGGCCATAAAAGCCTTTGCACAGGCCGCGAACCTTCAGCATGACGATTGCAACGCGAACGCCGCCTCGGCCAAGGTCCGGGCAGCTGGCGCGGGTGACTTCGCCAGAGAGGCAAGCGGCGCATCTTCGACCAGCCGCCCCGCCTGCATGACCAAGGTGCGATCAGCCACCTCACGCACCGCGCGCAGGTCATGGCTGATGAACACGACGGCAGCGCCGGTTTCATCCGCCATCGTGTTCAGCGCGGCAAGGATGTCACGTTCCGTCAACACGTCCAGCCCCGTCGTCGGCTCATCCGCGATCAGGATGCGCGGGCGCAGGATCAACGCCATGGCGATCAGCACGCGTTGTTTCATGCCGCCCGACAACTGATAGGGAAAGAAATCGGCGACGTGGGGTTTCAACGCCACGGCCTCAAGCGCATATTTGAGGGTTGTTCGGGTATCCCCCCCCGCAAGCCGCGCCGTTTCCGCCAGTTGCGCCCGGATGCGCCGCCCCGGGGTCAGGGCCGTGCCCGGGCTTTGGAATATCTGGAAAATCTGTTTCCCACGCACCTGCCGCCAGGCCTTGGGTGTCAGGGACATCAGCGCGCGCCCGTCGATCTGCACCGATCCGCGGGTCACGGACAAGGGCGGGCGCAGCAGGCCGCACAGTGCGGCGGCAGTTAGCGATTTTCCACAGCCACTGGCTCCAACCAGCCCGATGCGCTCCCCCGGCGCAAGATCGAAGCTGAGGCCATCCAGCAAGGCAGGGACACCGGGCGGAGCCACCGTCAGGTCTTTGACGCAAAGCGCTGCTACCATTGGTATGGCTCCCGTTTATCAAGCAGGTCACGCAGACCTTCGCCGACAAGGTTGAAGGCCAGAACAGCAAGGGTCACGGCCAATCCCGGCGCCAACAACATATGCGGGGCCTGGGTAAAAAAGGGCCGCGCTTCGTTCAGCATCGCGCCCCATTCCGGCGTGGGGGGCTGTGCGCCAATCCCAAGAAAGCTGAGCGATGACAGCGCCAGCAGGACCGAGGCAGTCTCCAGTGAAATGATGACGGCGAGAGGGGGCAACACCTGGGGCAGGATGTGACGCCACACCACCCGCAAGCGCGAGGCTCCGGCCAGGCGCGCCGCCCGCACGAAATCCCGTTGGCTGGCCGACAACACCAACGCGCGGACAAGCCGGGCGTTCGACGGCCACCAGGCGGCGGCCACACCAACGATCGACGCCTC
>Ga0209345_10001124_pt1 | contig 32820 bp, 30 predicted proteins | sample Cruoilmetagenom7_FD_187294 | JGI IMG/M metagenome (GOLD analysis project Ga0209345, IMG submission 187294) | Oil polluted marine microbial communities from Coal Oil Point, Santa Barbara, California, USA - Sample 7 (SPAdes) (version 2) | ecosystem: Environmental > Aquatic > Marine > Oil seeps ...
ACGCAATACCATCGAGCAAAGGCGCTTGCATCACCGCAAGATCGCCGCATAATATCAACCAACAGATGGAGCCAAACACTCACCTGTTTTAAACTGCCTACTGTCTCAATTTATCTGACGACGGACACACCATGCTCCGGTCCCACGACCCCAAGCCTCGCAAATTCATACAAGGCGGCTGCAAAGCGACTTTCTGGTAAGCAGCAATAGACCATTGCTCGCATTCCAGGTGAAGACCAGTGCCTTCTCAAAATTCGCGTCGAAAGTTAGGTCTCAAGTCATTCCGAGATCAACACCCGATTGCGCAAACCTGATAATGGTCTTGATGAGAACGACCACGTCCGCTCCATCGCGGGCGTTCAATACGGTTATTCGAGGCCGGGTATCAATTTTGTGCGGAGGCCTGACGTCCGAACCGTAAATCATTGCTAGGTCGGTCAACTGCAATTTTGGCATTCGAACTCCCCACCGCCACAAGGTTGTCGCTGCGCAGAGAAGAACGGGGTAGAAGGAAAACATGGACAAGTTAGGGGGCTACAGAATGATGAAGGCAAGTGAGTATTCGGATACGTCACAGGTACCTCGCGATCACGACTTATCCTATCGTTGCCTGCAATGTGCGGATATTGTGCCGTCTGTTCCGAAGGACAATATTGGATGCAAATGCGATAACATTTTCATCGATGTCGATTATCATCGGCTCGTTGTTAGGGATTTTAAAGACTTCAGAATTGTTTCTGAGTTGAATCGGCACCAGATTGAATGAGCACGATCCTCAAAAATCCTGATCGCCTACCGCAGCAATTCGACCACGCATAGGAAGCTATCCGGTATCGGAAGAAAAGTGTCTGGCAGGTAACCTAGCAGCACCCAGAAATGACCGCATTTCATCATTGAAACGTTGGCATGCCAAAGTGGGTGTTCGATGGCCCACCCGTTGAAAATGGACCATAGCAGCGTGGCTTATGTCGCGAGCAAGCATTTCCGAATATATCGGCGGAGTGATCAGGTCATCAGTTCCAACCGTAACAAGGCAGGGACATCGTATTTTGTCCAATGATACCCCCACATGATAATCGATCAGAGCTTGATATTGAATTATGAGCCCTTGTTTGTGCGCCAGTGCCATTGATTCAAATCGTGCCAATCGCTCGCCAATCTCACGAACTACCAATGCTTCATCCGCAGCCAATCTCGCTGCCGAATTGGCAAATATGGTTGAAAGTCGCGCCCATGAATGACCATCGTCATTATCAAGGGCATTCTTTAAGCTTTCAAACAGCAGTCTGAACGCCGCAAACGAATGACTCGCAGTAGAATGCAAACTTAACGATAGGACACGCTGAGGTTCGATCGACGCGGCTTCGAGGGCTATCATGCCGCCCATCGAGAAACCACAAATATGCGCCTGCGCAATCTCCAAAGTATCGAGCACCTGCCACAGCTGCGCACCAAATTCACCAATTGTGCAATTCGTCTTCGGTGACGTACTTTGCCCCGTGCCGGGATTATCAAACACGATGCATTGGAAATCAGGCGCTAACCCTCGAATTTGATTCTCCCACATCGTGTGATCCAAACCAACTCCGGCAATGAATATTAACGGCGGCCCAGATCCCATGCTTTCGAAATAGACCCCACCACCATGCCCTCTCAACATTGCAATGGGCATACTCTTGCATCCCTGTTCACCGGATCAAATCGCAAATCAAATCGGTCCGGCTATCGGATTTTCGATTGCGCCCAACCGTTCTATCTCAACCCTTACGATGTCGCCTTTTCTCATGAATACGGGAGGGGTTTGAAAATTTCCAACGCCTTCGGGTGTACCGGTCAGGATCAGATCTCCAGGCTCTAGAGTCATCGATTGACTTAGAAAGGAAACCAAATACTTAACATCGAATATCATATTAGCAGTATTCGAATCTTGATATCGGATGCCATTGACTGCGCAACTTATGTCAAGCCGTTGGACGTCCTCGATATCACTTCGTGTTGTGACGCAGGGCCCAAAAGGGCAGAAGCCGTCAAAGCTCTTGCCCCGCACCCACTGTCCATCGCTAAGCTGCACGTCACGAGCGGATACATCATTAGCGACGACATAACCAAACACGGCCTGTATCGCATCAGATTGTGAAACGCCTTTCACAGTCTTCCCAACAACAACCCCCAACTCGGCCTCGAAATCGACCTTGTCCGTTGTGCCTTCGGCCCATGATATTTCGGAATACGGCCCATTTACAGTGTTCAGGAATTTGGAAAAAATCACTGGAGATTCTGGAATGTTTGAAGAATCTTCCTCGCAATGATCGGCATAGTTCAATCCTACGGCAATGATTTTTCGAGGCATATAAGGTGCCAGCAATTTTGCTTGTTCAATGTCAATCTTCACGCCGACTTCATTGTAGGGAAGCCCCACCATGACGTGATATAGGTCTGGAGCATCGACTAGGTGAATGCAGTCGTTGTCTTCATACCCAAGGGCTTCTCGCCCTCCGTCGAGCGCAACTCGATACCAGCGCATCTCAATCTCCTATTTTAAATCATGTCACTTGATCGCCAGAAGTTAAGCGATTGCTTGAACCCTTCTTCCAACGATCGATAAGGGAAAGGTCCGTAGCAAGCTTGAAAGCTCTCATCGGTCACTTCGCAGCCGATACCAAGAGGTGCCGGGTCCACTGTCACCATGTCTGGACGCCCTGTCAGTTCACCGATTAGATCGGCGACTTCAGCAATAGTGTGTATCGGACCACCGAGCGAATGAACGCGCGTTCCCTCGACAGGATTCAGAGCCACCTTGATGAATGCCGCAGCCACTTCGTCGCCATGTTCAAATGCAGTCGTACCGCTAAACTTGATGTGATAGGGCTCGCCTCTAGCGGCATTAAACAGTGCGAGTGTACAATCGGCGGTTAAACCTTGATCCCTGCCGGGGCCGTAGACAGTCCAGGGCCGGATCCCAATACTCCGCACACCATAATCCTGATCATAGATGCGAGCCATTTCTTCATCGGTGCGTTTGAACACGCCGTACAGACTTTGTGATGTGAGATTCTCATGCTCGCCAATCGGTCGTCCCAGATCCGGCCCATATACGGCTGCTGAAGATGCATAGACGAAATTGAACCCAAACTCGCGCTTGAGTTCTAGAAATCCCAATACTCCACGCACGTTAACGTCGACTCCACGCAACGGATTAGCCTTACAGAATGGCAATTGAAGTGCTGCCAAGTGTATTACTGCATCCGGATTTTCTCGCGCTATCAACTGCTTCAGCAATTCAAAATCGGTGATGTCGAGCTGGATCGACGTCAACGTGCCCTTGGCTACTATTCCGTCGACCAAATAAGTATGTCTGTGACGCTGATCGCCAACGTCCGCTGCAATGACATCATGACCGTCAAGTAGCAGCAATCGTGTAACCCACGATCCGATACAGCCATATGCACCCGTAACAATTACTTTCGCCACTTACCAATCCTCTCGAAATTCAAAAAACTAAAAGTGCTAAATCGACGCGATCACATGAATCTGCCGGACAATTTCCTCACCCATTTCTCTCGTGGAAATGAATTCTCCGGAATTCGCGATGTCCTTTGTCCGCGCTCCGCTTTCCAATGCAGCTTCCACGGCGTGCTCAATAAGTCGAGCCTCTTCAGGCATATCGCAAGACATCTCGAACATCATTGCAGCGCTTAAAATCGTACCGATCGGATTGGCCAACCCTTGGCCAGCAATATCCGGGGCAGTGCCATGTACCGGTTCATAGAGACCTTGCCTGCGGCCTTTGGACGGTTTCGCGCCAATGGAAGCCGAAGGGAGTATTCCAATCGATCCACTTAGCATCGCGGCGCAGTCCGAGAGGATGTCTCCAAAAATATTACCTGTAACAATGACATCGAATTGCTTCGGATCGCGGACAAGTTGCATTGCCGCGTTGTCGACAAACATATGATCCAGATCGACATCGCTGAATTTGGCTAAATGAAGATTTGTTATTGCATCCCGCCAAACCACGCTGGCCTCGAGTACATTTGCTTTATCAACTGAATGCACGCGCCCTGACCGCAATTTCGCGAGCTCAAACGCCGTCTCGCCTATCCGACTGACTTCATCGCTTGAGTATGTTTCAGTGTTAAAGCCGCGCTTGCCACCCCCAACAAGCTCTTCAATACCTCGAGGTTCTCCGAAGTAGATACCGCCCACAAGCTCGCGAACGATTACCATATCGACATTCCGCACGATCTCAGGGCGCAGCGACGATGCATCGAGCAAAGCTGGGAATGCCCGCACTGGCCGAATATTAGCGAACAGACCAAGCTCCTTACGTAGCGTGAGCAACGCTATCGCAGCGCGCCTGTCGGTCGGTAGAAAATCCCATTGTGGGCCTCCCATCGCCCCGATAAGTACCGCATCCGATTGGCGAGCTTTCTCCAACACCACAGGTCTGAGAGGATGACCGAATTGATCGATGGACGCCCCACCCGCAATTTCCCGGTCAATCACAATATCCCGGCCGCTGATCGAGGCAATATTTTCAATTACCAATTGCGCGACTTCAACGATTTCTGGTCCGATTCCATCCCCCGGTAGGAGGAGCAAGGAAAATGGGGTCATGCTAGTGTTCCGATCGAAATTTACAGGGTTTGCTAAGAAACAACCACGGCTGTGTGGCGTGCATCATTTCTTCGTGTTCTGTGATTGAAGCAGCATGCTCCAGCGTTCGTCCGATCGTGTCACGCCCCTCAATCAGAGCCTCAAGATCATATGGATCAAAGGCGAACTTGATTTCGCCAAATGCTGAAGCGCGGATTGTCTGCTGAACAAGATTCACTTCAAAAATGGCGTCGTCCGGATTCATGGCTGCAACCATGCACTGTTCATGGGCTTCTGCTGGCAGCGCAATTGCCGCCATCCCGTTGTTGAGGCAATTCGTATAAAATATGTCCGCAAATCGCGTCGACAGGAGACACCGGATGCCAAGATCGAACAGCCCCCAGGGCGCATGTTCTCGCGCGGAACCACAGCCGAAATTGTCGCCGACGACCAATATGCTCGCCTTGGCATAGGGATCACGGTTTAGGATGAAATCAGGTTTTGGAACCCCATCGGCGGAGAAACGCAAATCACGAAACGCACAGCCCCCCAGCCCGGTCCTACGAACCCCCTTAAGAAATCGCTGCGGCAGGATGATATCAGTATCGACATCAACGTTGGGCATCGGCGCGGCCACACCGCTCATCTTCGTGAAAGGTTCTGGCATCAAATGAACTCCCGTGCGTCAGCGATCCGGCCAGCGATTGCCGATGCGGCAGCTGTCTCCGGGCTTGCCAAGTGCGTCCTCGCGTCGGGTCCTTGACGCCCCTCGAAGTTGCGATTGGATGTTGCGACACAGCGTTCGGATGCTCCGACCTCATCGCCGTTCATGGCCAAGCACATTGAACAACCAGGGTTCCGCCACTCGAAACCGGCCCGGATGAATATTTCATCCAATCCTTCTGCCTCAGCGGCAGCCTTGACGGCTCCTGATCCTGGAACGATCCAGGCGGTTACGTGGTCCGCAACTTTTCGCCCGCGAACTACTTCTGACGCCGAGCGCAGATCACCAAGGCGCCCATTGGTACAAGAGCCGATAAATACGCGATCAATTTTGGTCTGGTCTATCCGTTGGCCGGGGCAGAGCCCCATATAATCTATCGCTTGACTGATAGCTGTCTGGCGTTTTTGATCCGGCTCCGCATGAGGATCAGGCACCAGACCATCAACAGCAACATTTTGCGCGGGATTCGTGCCCCACGTTACCGACGGCGCGATATCGGCAGCGTTGATCGTGACCGTTTTATCGAATTTTGCAGAGTCATCACTTCGCAGCGTTCGCCAATATGCAACTGCTTGGCGCCATTGCTCTCCCTTGGGGACCAAAAGCCTGCCGCTAAGATAAGCGAATGTCACGTCGTCGGGCGCGATCATTCCAGTGCGCGCGCCCGCCTCAATCGACATATTGCAGATCGTGAAACGAGCTTCCTGTGATAAGGCCGAGATCGCTGGCCCAGCATATTCGATGGCAAAACCAGCTCCACCAGCAACACCCAACTTGGCAATGATCCCGAGAATCAAATCCTTGCTGCTCACACCTGCCGAAGGCTGACCGTCGACATTCACAAGCATCGCCTGCGCTTTCTTTTGAACAATCGTTTGCGTTGCCAAAACATGTTCAACATCGGAAATTCCGATGCCGAACGCTAAGGCGCCAAGCGCCCCATGTGTTGATGTATGACTATCGCCACAAACAATCGTCGATCCGGGAAGTGAAAATCCCGTTTCGGGACCAACAACATGAACTATCCCCTGCCGTGGATCGTTGACTGAATAGGCGACGATCCCCGCAGCCGCGCAATTCTCTTCCAACAACTCGATCATCTGCCGGCCCATGTCATCCACCGCACCCTCACGGCGCAGTGGCGAGGTCGCTACGACGTGATCAGCAACGGCAAGAGTCAAAGACGGTTGCCTGACCTTTCGTCCTGCATGTCGGAGACCCTCGAACCCGTGCGGTGAACACCCTTCATGAAGGAGGTGACGATCAATATACAAAAGAGCCCTTCCGTCACCAAAGGCCTTGACGACGTGGCTGTCCCAAAGTTTGTCGTACAGAGTTCTGGATATTGCGTTCAAAGTTCGGACTTTCGTAATTCAATTGCTGACATGGGAGATCCAGGTTTCGCCTTGCTGTCAGTTTTCCATCACAGCTTCGGCTTGCAACACGTCCATCAGAGACGAGGGATCGACACGACAATCAACCAGGTCTTGCCAATGCAGATATCCTTCACGGACCTTGGGGAAATCGACCAAATTAGTGTAGAGCTTGAAGTGAGAGCTGAGTTCGCAGGGCCAGTTCACACCTGCACTAAATGCCAGCACAGCCGTCTGCAGCGCACCCAAGCTTGACGATGACTGAGAACCGACAGTGACACCTTTTCCCGCTCCCGACGCGAGATCAATCATCGACATCGAGGTCGTGAAGCCGGTCCGATTTGGTTTGATGTTGAGAATATCAAAGGCGTCGATCTCAAGCTCCCGCTCGACATCGCGTGCCGTAAAAACTGAATCGTCAGCAACAATCGGCGTTATTGCCGCCGCACGCAAATCGCGGCGGGCTTGCACATTTTGAATTGGAAGCGGTTCTTCAGCCATGAAAGCGCCAAGGGACGCAAAATCGCGAAGCCTTTCAAGTGAATCCGCGGGCGTGAACGTCTCGTTCGCATCAATATAAAATCGGATATCCGGAAAGGTACTTTGAATCAGTTTGATACGCTGCAAATCTCGCCGATGATCTCTCCCGACCTTGATTTTGAACGACCGAACACCGTTGTTATACGCCAGTCCGATATCGTTGATCAGCTCGTCACCATCAGCGATGCTCACAATATATGTGACTTCGACTTTGTCATGCGCTGCATCGATAAGGTCAGGGTAATCCCCGCCTTGCGCCCGAACCCGCGCGACGGCGCAGGCCATATCGATACCCGCCTTAACGGCATTGTTCGCCATAAAGAATGAAAGAGCAGAAGCGATTTTTCGCGTGTCAAGAATGTCCACGTTTCGCAACAAAGACGCTATATCTTCAACAATGGCGGTCATTGACGCGGTGGTTTCGCCATAAATTTGCGGTAATGGGACCGCCTCAGCTTCTCCCGTGGCGCCTGAAGCAAGACGAACGCAGATGATCGTCGACGTCAATTCAGTGCGCACGTGATTTTGCCCCCAATGCATTGGTGCGCGCAATGGGAGAGAGAATGGATGAATTGTAACATCTTGTATTTTATCAGATATCTTCAAATCACTGTCCTTTGCTCGCGCGTCATCACTGCGCGAATCGCATCGCGCTCAACTTCAAATTCGTGTCAATTCAGTCGAACATTTTTATCGCGGAGACGATTTCATCCGGCGCTTCGACAGGGACAAAATGCCCCACTTCGGGTAAAACTCTGACGTCGAGTAGATTGCTGAAGAAATCCGGCAATCTATCCGCCCACTCGACGCGCATGACCGGATCCAGATCACCCCAACGGACCACCGTGGGAACGCGAACCTGATATTCAGCCGGATCCAAATTGGATTGCGCAACCCGCGTCCCTGCACGAGCGCGGTAATATTGAATCGATTTCTCAAAAGCGCCGGGACGGGCATAAGTATCGATGACCGCGTCAAGTTCCTCAGGGATGAACGCATCGGCATCCCCTCCCCAATGCTGATGAAGAAACTTCAAATAGATTGCGACCGTGTCACGATTATAGGCCACAAGTTGTGTCGATAGATCGAGATTATGAAACCCTTGATACCAAAAATGCGGGATAATGTTCGGATCAAACCGACGAGTCCCTATTCCTGGATAGGCTGGGTTACACAATACCAGACCACGGAATGCGTCAGGTCGTTCCCGGACAACAAGTTGCGCAATGGATGATCCTATGTCGTGCGCGACAAGCAGGATGTTGGATAGTTCAAAGTGATCAATAAGCGCCAACATGTCAGCCGCATGTCTATCAGGACCGAATTCAACGGCAGGCAGGTCCGGAGCATCAGATTCACCAAAGCCGCGAAAATCCGGAGCGATCAAATCATAATTGCCCCCATCCAACCGGTGGATAACTTGACGCCAATCGTACCAGAACCCAGGCCATCCATGAAGAAACAGTACAGGCGAGCTCCCTTGGGTAAGCCTCATGCAGTTCAATTGTAAATCATGCGTTCCGGGAACGCGCAAGAAATTCCATCGTGGATCGCTATGTAGAACTGCGGTCATGTTCGATCCCATCCTCCCGATAAGCTGTTGTAGAGAGTTTGGCCGCATCCGATCGAAGATCAAAGCGCTTTTTGTTCGATATACAATTAGAAATACTACTTCTAACTCAGCCCGACAACAGAATCACGGTCTCCAGTGTCGTAATACCGAAATTAGAAACCATGCTTTGACAGCAAAGGGCAACCTCGTGCTCAAGGACGAGAGGAGTTTCCGAATGGACCGTTTGCCTAATATCTACAGACATATCGCCAAAAAACCTGACGTCGGCCCAAATTTCCGAAATCGAAAATCAAAAATTCGGAATTTGATTCTAGCCGTGGCAGTTGGATGTGCATCCGTTGTAGGGTGCTCGAGCGATCGCGAACAACCTGATCTCGTAGCCATTGGTACAGCAAGCACCGGATCGGGCGGCTACAACTACGGAGTTGGTATTTCCCGCGCAATCAACGAAGCTCAAACTCGAATCCGAACGTCAGTCCAGTCGACAGCAGGTTTCGGCGAAAACTTGGTTCTTATCCATCAGCGTGAGATCCAGTTTGGACTTTCCCAAGGGGATTTGCTCGTGAGCGCGATTGCCGGAACCGCCCCCTTCTCAGAAGTCGGCCCAATGACGGATCTTCGATGGGTCGCTGGCGTCGCACTCCCGGTTTGGCACTGCTTCGTCCGTGCAGATCTCCAAATCAATGAACTCGCTGATCTTCGGGGAATGCGGTTCAATCTCGGACCAAGGCAAACGTCGACGCGAGCAATAAATGAAATGCTGTTTGAAGCGGCGGGCATCGGCCTCGACGAAATTGAGGTTTTCGAACTGCCTACAAGTACAGTGTTTGATGCTGTTCAGAATGGCGTGGTCAGCGGGTCGTGCAACGGCTTTCCTGTAGGTTATTCATCTCTCGCCTCCCTGACCAACTTCAAACAAATTTCACTCATTCCCATTCCGATGGACGTGTTTCGAAATATGCAGCAAATATCGCTCTCACCCATAGTGCAAACTATCATTCCTGCAGGGTCATATGCAGGTGCAGACCGCAATGTTCAATCATTCTCGGGAGTGGTCGTGTTGACGACCAGCGCGGCAACATCGGACGAGCGAGTATATGCCATAACGCGAGCCCTGTGGTCCTCACTTCCTGAGCTCCGCCGACAGCCGCAATTCAGTTCTCTCGTTCTAAACACTGAAACGGCTCTTGGCGGAGGAACTATTCCCGTCCACCCTGGGGCATTGAGATATTATCGAGAACAGGGCATTGACGAGGCGCAAGACTAACTGGTCGCCGCCTCCTTCCATTGCACATTGCAGAATGACGTTTCGCCATTCCAACGCGCGACGCCGCAATCGCGCGAACAGTTTCTACCAGCTCGAGTGATAAACCGCGCGAGCACAGTTCGAGCCATGGATTGTGAACTGTAAAATCACGACCTCACCAATAGGCAAAAAAAAGAGCATGGCGGGCCCAAGGGCACGCCATGCTCCTTCCCGATTTCAATAGACTAAAATCGCTTGGTAACGCTCACACCGAACTGCCGGGGCGCGCCAAGAGTGACCGCCGTCGCTCCGAAAGTATCACTTATCCGGTTATAGTATACTTCATTGAACAGATTGTTGACAAATAATCGGGCAGCGAGATCGCGACTGTCATTTTCCCAGTTAACGTAGAGATTTACGATCTCACGCGGCGGACGAATTTCGCCAAGATTGTTGTCAGGATCGTCGAAAATTCGACTGCGGTAGCTATATATGCCTCCGTACTCGATCGAGCCATACTCGCCGATATCCTGCTCGTATCGAAGCGAAGCACTAAGATCGTGCCTGGGTGCACGCTGCAATCGTAGGTTATCTGGCTGAACAGCCCCGCCCAAGATCAGACCATCTACGTCTGTGCTCAAGTACGCATATGTGAACCCGGCAATCAGATCGTCTGTCAATGCCAGTTGAGTCTCTACTTCTACTCCCTCAATACGAGCGCTGGCAGCCTGTCCAGCAGACGAGCTGTTGACACTAAAGCTCACGGATTGGAGACCTTGGTAATCCATCATGAACGCAGAAAGATTGACGCGTAAATGGTTGTCAAAGAAATCCGCCTTGACGCCCACTTCGTAATTGGTAGCTGTTTCTTGATTCAATGGAGACCGGACCTCACTCGCCGCTCGAGCGAACGTCTGATACGCTCCTGCTTTATACCCGCTGGCGGCCAACGCGTAGAAAAACAGATCATCTGTTGGCGAATATTCGAGCGATGCTCGCCAGGTTAGCTGGTCCCAGGACTGACTATCCGATGTGTCGAATATCTCCGAACCCACTGCCAATGCGGAGAACCCATCTGTGAGGGAACGCGCGTTGGTTGCATGAAAATCTTTGCTATCGTGGGAATAACGTAAGCCCCCGGAAACTGCGAGGTTTTCTGTGATGTGGAGCGTCAAATCCCCGAACATCGCGAAATTTGTTGTGCTACCGTCGAGGTTCCACCGATCATTATATGAAACCGTGTTACAGCCGTCGACACCGTCGACAAGCCCAACCGTATAGTTGGGATTGCTGGCCCGACAATCGAACGTCGTAATCGGGAATGCCGCCGTAGAATCGTATGTGGTTTCGGAGAGAAAGCCACCAATCATCCAATCTACTACTCCCGCAGTTCCGCCAAGGCGGAGCTCCGTTGACCAAACGTCAAGATTATTGCCAGTGCCAAAACCATAGTCCGCCGATCGATTATCCAGTTGATCGGCAGCCACGCGCAATTGCTCGAATGTATGGCCATCATCACCATCAATAGTATCGTCACGTAGATGGCGGAATGAACTCAACGATGTAAGAGTTGCAAACCCAAGGTCTGCGTCAAACTGCAATCGGGCACCATATGTCTCACGCCGGGCGAAATCGTCCGACTCATCGCTTTCCAGACGAATGTCATCAATGTCGGCAGCGAGCAAATCCCAAACCGGCGCGCGTCCAGCGCCAGCGGTTGAGCCGATAATCTGGTTGTTGCGGCCATTACCATCATCGTCAGTATAATCGATCGTCAGGTCAGCAGAAATTGCCGGTGAGAGATCACCCGCAATCGAGTAGCGAAAGCTGAATCGGTTGATATCTTCAAGGCGGTTACCGGTCGTAACATTTTCGGCAAATCCGTTATTATGGCGGCGGCTGAACGCCAGTCGTTGAGCCCAATTGTCCGACAAAGGCAAATTTACCATGCCTTCAAAATCCAACTGACCATAATTGCCAATCGTGACACGACCCATTCCCTCGAAATAGTCGACCGGATGATTGGGAATGATGTTTATGCCACCACCCACGACGTTTTTCCCTAGTAACGTGCCTTGCGGGCCGCGCAGAATCTCAACTCGGCCGATGTCGAAAATATCGACTGTCGCCATGCCGGGCATTTGAAGATAGATGCCGTCGAGAAACACCGCCGCTGACGGTTCTCCGCCTGGCCCCGGTTCGTCTGTACCAATGCCGCGTATGGCGGCTCGCACTTGGGTCGAACCCAGCGTATCGAAAGTGAAAGCGGGGGCTGAAAGCTCTATACCTTCTATACCCTGAATGGAGCGTCGCTCCAAATCCTCAGTACTCAACGCAGAAATCGACGCAGGTACTACTTGCAACGATTCTTCGCGATTTCGAGCTGTAACGATGATCGGTCCTGACGCGCCATCAACGCCTGAAAACCCTTCAGAATCTTGCGCATATACAGGGCACGAAGTTCCCAATGCTGCAACTATAACAAGAACTGAAACAGAATTACCTAAATTATACTTTCTAATAATCGACACTAAACCCTCCCAATCTCAATACCACTGAGTATTTTTTGGCAGCTTTACTATTCCATTTTTGATATAATCTTCCATATCAATTTTTCTGATCGATGAACTATTATATTTGATTCACATAGATCGATAATTAGCTGCCGGTTGGGGTTTGAAGCTCATTTAGCGTCGAAGTGTCAAAACAGATTAATTCGATCACAGATTAGCATAGCAGATTGGGAGTTTTGCAAGGCACACTCATCGGCCATTCCGCCATATCGTATTAATTTTTCTAATGAGATTGCGGCATTTTCTAACCACCATCAGAAAATTGAATGGGCTGTCGAAAACCGTGTTATTGTGAGCAAAACTTGACACTTACTGCGCCCGCGAGCGGCAAATTTATATTTTCGTTACGCGACCCCGAACGTATGGAGGAAAAAATGTCACGCTCAATGCTGCATTTAAACGGGCTTCGCGCATTTGAAACCGTCGCGCAATGTAAGAGCTTCAACAAAGCGGGCGAGCGCCTTTGTGTCACTCAAGGTGCCGTCAGCCAACAAGTTGCACAACTTGAACGCCGCTTGGGTGTCTCCCTTTTCCGTCGCCTTCACCATAGGATCGAACTGACGGAAAGCGGCGAACGGTTGTTCGAACTTGCTACCGAAGCATTTGATTTATTGGAACGCGGTGTCTCCGAAATTGGTGATGACAAGAAAAAGCAAGTGCTCCGTATAGCGGTTTACCCGACCGTCGCCATACGTTGGCTGATCGCAGCCGTCGGCGCATTCCACAAAGACAATCCGGAGATAGATGTTCAACTGACCACTGCTCTCCATGAAGTAGATCTGGAGAAGGAGCAGATCGATCTCTCGATCCGTCTGGGTATGGGCCAGTGGGAGGGATTGCATGCCGACCATCTATTTGAAGAAACACTGATCCCGGTATGCACGCCCGAATTTTCGACCAAAGAGCAATTACAGAATCCTGAGGATCTTAGACGGTTGACACTGTTGCACTCGGTTCACCGGCCGGTCGATTGGGCGCGTTGGCTCAAAGAAGCAAATCTCAATGATATCGATGCACGAAGCGGTCTCCGTTTTGGCAACTCGTCTCTCGCATATCAGGCTGCAGAGGATGGGATCGGGGTCGCCATGGGGCGCGAAATCATTGTCGGAAACGATATTCGCGAACACCGGTTAATCTACCCGTTCGATGTACGGATCCGCACAAACAAATCCTATTTTCTTGTTTGCAGGGCAGTAGACAAGAAGCGCGAAGATATTGTCGCGATGCGCAACTGGCTGATTGAAAGCATCCAATCAGCATCTGTCGAAGGCGAGGCAACGTCACGAATTCATTCAAACCAAGAAATTGCCGAACTAATTGGAGAACGAAATTGACCGACAATGAAGCTGAAAAATTCATGAAACTATCATCAGGAGATAGCGATCAAGACAGTTTTCCAGTACTGCATTCCACTCTCGGATCTTCTGTAGTGGATATAAGGTCGATTCATTCGAATTTTGGTCTGTACTCCTTCGACCCGGGGTTTTCATCTACTGCAAGCTGCGAATCTTCAATCACATTTGTCGATGGCGACAAAGGGGTATTGCTATACCGAGGCTATCCGATCGATTCCTTGGTAGAGAATTGCGACCATTTGGAGGTCACCTATCTGCTCATATATGGCGAATTGCCAACACCGGCCCAGAAAGCGAAATTCTCACATGATGTGATTAATCACACCATGGTGCACGAGCAGCTAAACAAGTTCTATACGGGCTTCCGGCGTGATGCCCACCCGATGGCAATAATGGTCGGGGTCGTGGGAGCCCTGTCCGCATTTTATCATGACAGCACTGACGTGTTTGAACCCCGGCACCGCGAAATATCGGCGTTTCGGCTCATCGCAAAAATGCCAACAATTGCCGCCATGGCATATAAATACTCAATCGGTCAGCCTTTCGTATATCCCCGAAATGATCTGAGCTTTGCCCACAACTTCCTGCATATGCTTTTCTCGGTGCCCTGTGAGCCATACGAAATACCGCCAGTCGCAGCCCGCGCAATTGACGCAATGATGATCGTTCAGGCGGACCATGAGCAAAATGCTTCGACATCCACTGTCCGTGCAGTCGGCTCCAGTTGGGCCAACCCGTTTGCATGCATATCCGCAGGTATAGCTTCGCTGTGGGGCCCTATCCATGGAGGTGCAAATGAAGCAGCTTTGACCATGCTACAAGAAATTGGTGACGTTAAACGCATTCCCGAATTCATTGAACGGGCGAAGAATAAGGACGACCCATTTCGGCTTATGGGATTCGGCCATCGGATCTATAAGAGCTATGATCCACGCGCACAGATTATGCGGAAAATTTGTCACGAGGTTCTGGAAGAACTGGGGATGGCAGATGATCCGCTCCTCGAACTGGCATTGGAGCTTGAACGCATTGCGCTAGAAGACGACTATTTCGTTGAGAAAAAGCTCTATCCAAATGTCGATTTCTATTCCGGCATAACTTTGAAAGCCATTGGTTTTCCGGTCAGCATGTTTACGCCATTATTCGCAGTAGCTCGAACTTCTGGTTGGCTCGCCCATTGGTTGGAAATGTGGAGCGATGGAGCAGTGAAGATAAACCGCCCTCGTCAACTATACACCGGTCCAACAGAACGAGAATTCGTCCCGCTCGGCCGACGCATGTAATATACTATGATCGAGAACAAAATTTTGAGCGCGCAATCTTATTTCGCGTAGAACCCGATGTGGAAGAAGAGTCTGTGGTGATCAGTTTGCCTAATAAGCGATCTGACAAATCCTCGCTGGCCCAATTTTCCGCTGGTTACTATTTGCCGTACTCCGTTTGAGCTGGGCGAAGCTTCATTCTCTTAGGCTCGATCGATACAATCCGATCGGACATGAGGTATGAGCAAAACCGCAGAGCGAACCTCGAAAAACGGCGTTGATGAATCCGCAACGGAATCACGGCGTCAGCCGATCGAGCGATGCCTGTCAGCGCTGGCAATAGTGCTGGCTCTCTACATGTTCTACGCTACTGTGTTCGGCCCGTACCGGACAACCATTGTCCATCTGTCAATCTATCTCGGCGTGATGCTCGTCATCTATTTTCTTTCTGAGATGCGCTCCCAAAGCGCATTTGGGCGGATACTGGATTGGGCTCTGGCTATCGGTGCTGGATGTTCCGCCCTCTATCTTGTCATCGACTATGAGCGGATGGGAGGGCTTATCAGCGCAAGCGCCATGACCCGTCTGGACATGGTTGCAGGAATCACACTCATTATTGCTTCTGTCGAAGCTGCAAGAAGACAGAGTGTTGCCTTTTGCATCTTGGCGATCATCGGCAGTCTGTACACTGTGTATGGCTGGCTCTTCCCCGGTGCATTCGCGCATCCGGGCGTGAGTCCATTACGTTTCATCTATCTCAACGCGTTCGGACCTGAAGGCATTTTCGGCTTGGGGCTTTCAGTCGCGACCGAGTATCTTTTCACATTCATCTTGATGGGAACGGCATTTCGCGCCGCTGGCACCACCGATTTCATAGTCAAACTTTCAAATGCACTTTTTGGTCGGATGATGGGCGGTGCCGGAAAAGCGTCGATACTGGCAAGTATCGGCCTAGGCACCGTTATTGGCAGTCCTGTAGCTGGGGCCGCCTTGGTAGGAAGCGTAACCATTCCGAATATGCAGAGGGCAGGATATCGGCCAGAAGTGGCAGCAGCTATCGAAACAGTTAACGCCGAAGGTGCGCAACTTGTGCCGCCAATCCTCGGTGCGGCGGCATTCATAATGGTAGAGCTTACCGGCATTTCGTATTTGACGGTTGCTACCGCAGCGATCGTTCCGGCGCTGCTATATTATCTGTCAATGTGGGTTCTTGTCGATCTTGAAGCGAGAAAGGCCGGCGCGAAGCCAATGGGCGGTTTCAGCCGAAGCGAAATCCTGCTTATCGCGACATCCGGAATTCATCTATTAGTTCCAATTCTCTTGCTATTCATACTCATCTTTTCATTGGGCTTTACGGCAGCATATGCTGGAATGGCCTGCTTCGGCGCATCCATCATAGTTGCTCAATTGCGTCGCCAAACACGATTCGGTTGGAAGAAAATTCTGACAATTTTAGATACCGGAACGCGGGAAGCAGCCAAGATAACGGGCTTTGTCGTGGCTCTGGGTCTTGTTCAGCAGGCGTTGACCGTCACCGGATTGGGCGTTCGCCTCACTGACCTCCTCTTGGGGTTCGCTGGCAATGATCTGCTAGTGACGCTCGCGATTGGCGCTGCGGTCAGTCTTGTGCTGGGCATGGGATTGCCGACACCACTCGCCTATACATTGGCAGCGGTTTCCGTTGCCCCGGCGATCAACGAAGCTGGAGTACCCCTAATTGCAGCCCATTTCTTTGTCTTTTTCTTCGCGATAAAGTCTGGCTCTACACCTCCAATCGCGGTCGTGGCGATGGTTACTGCAGCAATTGCCAAAGCCGATTGGCTGAAAACCGCTAATTTGTCCTTTGTCTATTCAATACCGGGTTGGCTCACAGCATTCGCGTTCGCGTTCGCTCCTGCGCTACTGTTGATTCAACCATTTTCGGCGAGCGTTGCATGGCTCATCGCCACGACGGCATTGGCTGTTGTCACCGCGACCGTGGCTTTGGCAGGTTGGATGAATGGGCTCTTACCGCTTTGGCAACGCGTATTTCTGGCGCTGGTCAGCGCTTGCTTGATCTCAACCAGCTTCGTTTTCAGTATGTTGGGCTTTGGCGGATTCCTGTTGGCCGCTTGCTATCGATACATTGCAAAGCCGCGAACGGCGATGCTGTAGCTCTTCCATTTACCAGCTTTAGTGTTATATCATATATCTCATAATATATAGAACTGGACGGATTTGTGATGCACATGAACGAGGTTGATACCGCTGATATGATGGATGCCGCCATTTTTGCACGGAAGGGTGTCTTCGAAATCGACACTGTGTCGATCCCGACACCCGGCCATATGCAAATATTGGTTAAAGTAAGCCATTCTTGTGTTTGTGGCTCTGATGTGCACCGCGCATTCATCAGCGGCGAGGCGGAACCAGGGGTTGTTCTCGGGCACGAGTTCAGCGGAACAGTATGCCAGATCGGAGAGGGGGTAACCAAATTCAAGGTCGGAGATCGGGTCGTCAGTGGCGGCGTCGAACTGCAATCCAACGAAGCGGAAGCGCGCATCACACGACCGACAAATCCGGCGCATCCGTGGGACAGGCGATTCAGCCCACGGATGAATGGACGCCAGGGTGCGCCTGGCACGATAGATCAGGGCGGTTTCGCTCAGTTTGTTCTACTTCGAGAAAGTGGCGCCTTTCTCCTGCCCGCGAACGTGACTAACCGAGAAGGAGCACTGACAGAACCTACGGCAGTCGCCGTTCACGCAGTAAGGAAATCAGGGATTCTGCTCGGTGATGTCGCTGTCGTGATCGGTCTTGGCCCAATTGGCTTGCTAGTTGGGCATTGCGCCCGATTGGCAGGGGCATCCAAAGTTATTGGATTGGATCTGTCGCCCGCGAGGCGATTGGCCGCAGAAGCGATGGGATTTGACCATGTCATCGACCCTCAGGATATCGACGATCCAGTCAAAACAGTCGTGGAGAAGACAAACGGAAATGGAGCAGAGGTCGTCTTCGAATGCGCCGGCGCGCCCGCAACTCTTGAGCAAGCCCTGATGATGGCTGCCAAAAACGGAAAAGTCGTTCTCGTGGCTCTGTGCTGGAAACCGGCACCGATCTTGCCCGTCGACTGGATCGGACGAGAAGTGGAAATGGTTACAACATACGCATATGGCGAAAAAGGTTGGGATATTGCCTTGTCATTGCTCGAACGCAAATTGATCCCCTGCGAAGTGATTGTGCCAGCGGAAGCGGAGTACCCGCTAACAAATATTCAATCGGCTTTTGAGCAATGTGTCCGGCCCTCTTCGATCCTCAAACCAATGCTTATTCCATAGCACAACAACGATACAGCTTTTCTATTCCGGGCCCTATTTGGCAAAATCGCCACATTCTACAATGACAGCCGCCCCCTCGAGAATGTCGCGTTTCAAAGCTGCCATCGCAGCTGTAAAGTCCCCTTCTTCCAAGGCTTCAATAATAACCCGATGATGCTTATTCGCTCGGGCAAGTTCGGCGGGTTTGGCCTGCGCCTGAAAATAAAGGCTTACGGTCGGACCGACCATCATCCAGAGCCGCTCGATCGTGTCGATCAAAAATTGCTCTTGGCACAATCCATACAGCGCGAAGTGCAGATCTTTATTGATTTTCTGTAGCAATTTTCCGTCCGGCGCGGCCTTGCGACTCTCTCGTTCAAACGAAAGAGCAAGCTCCCAAAGAGGCGCTAACTGTCCCGCCTGGCCCATATGATTTCCTGCATGGGATATCGCTATGGATTCAATATCAGCGCGCAACGCCATAAGGCGCTCAAACTCTTCAGGTCCATAGAACGGCACTTCGAAACCCCGCTCCCGAGTCAGTCTCAATCCACCCTCTGCTGCCAACCTGCGCATCGCATCCCGGACCGGCATGCTGCTTGTGCCAAATTGTTTCGCCAAAGGACGCAACGACAATTTGCTGCCGGGCTCGAACGCGCCCGTCATCAGCAATCCCTTGAGATCCGAATATACCTGTTCACCCATCGTAACGGGTTCAATTCTGCGGATTGATACCTGATTGCCATGACCGTTCATATCGTCGCCTCCCATACTCGATCAAAACGCAGATAACCCGCCTGAGCCGGCAAAACGTCCGTCCAACAAGCCACGGCTGATTCAGTCAAGGTGCCTTGATCGCTTGTTGTTATATGGTATACCACTTTTTGATTCATTATCATAAGCTGGTTTTCGAATGAAGGACAAAATATGGCCGGGAAAATAACCGCAGCAAAGTATATCGCACACTCGCTAGAAAGTTGGGGGGTCACCGAAATTTTCTTCGTTCCCACAATCCTGAGTGTCGCTCTAGCTGAGATGGACAAGGGAACATCTATTCGACGAATACTGACACATAGCGAGAAATCCGCAGCATATATGGCCGATGGATATGCCCGAGCAAAACGGGCCCCAGGTGTTTGCATGTCGCAAGTTATCGGCACATCGAACCTTGCAGCCGGGTTGCGAGAGCCCTTCATGTCAAAAACACCCGTTGTGGCACTCACAGGGGCGCCGACAGCTACTACGGCCAATCGGAACACCTATCAGCAGATAGATGAAGCCAAAGTCTTCGACACCGTCACAAAATGGCGTGGTACGATACAAGATGTCGAAGAGTTACCGACAGCACTCCCCTTGGCATTTCGGCAGTCGGTTTCGGACACTCCCGGCCCCACGCATTTGTCACTCCCAAATCACGTTGGCGAGATTGAGCGGGATCTACTTGAACATGACGGCGAATTCCCATCTTCACCAATATCCGTTCCCGAATTTCGGGCTTTTGGCGATCCCGAAAGGATCAAGCATGCCTTGAACATGATCGCCTCGGCGAATCGTCCCATAATTGTCGCCGGCGGCGGCGCGCGAGTGTCGGGGGCGTCGGACGAACTGATAACGCTAGCGGAAGCGCTCAATATTCCGGTGGCGACATCCATCAACGGAAAAGATCTGATCCCCGCTACACATTATCTGCATGTCGGCACTGTCGGCATGTACTCCCGCAAGCCAGCAAACCTGGCGCTGTTCGAGGCCGACCTCGTAATTTATGTTGGAAGTGCAACAGGCAATCAGGTGACGTGCAATTGGCTTTTGCCCAAAAAACAGACGCCGATTATCCAAATAGACAATTGTGCGGGGGAAATTGGGCGTCACTACCCAAATACGTTCGGTATTCTAGGCGACGCAAAATCCGTTCTTCATCAGTTTTTCGAGGCGCAGCGAGCAACCGACCTGCCCTCTCACAAAGATTGGCTAGCACGGGTACAGACTATAATTGGCAGCTGGCGCGAAGAAGTTGCCGAATTGCTGACATCGGAGCAAATCCCAATTCGTCCAGAACGGCTCTGCACCGAACTTTCACGCATACTCCCATCCGATGCCTTGGTGGCAGTGGATACAGGGCATTCGGGTATGTGGGGCGCGGGATTGATCGATCTCAATCACCCAAAACAATCCTTTATTCGTGCTGCTGGCTCTCTTGGCTGGGGGGTGCCCGCCACGATTGGCGCGCAATTCGCCTGTCCCGAAAGACCGACGGTGTTGTTCACAGGCGATGGTGGATTCTGGTATCATGCCGTAGAGATAGAAACCGCAGTTCGCTGGGGCCTAAATTGCGTTTTCGTGGTCAACAACAACTGCTCATTAAACCAAGAGATTGACATCTATAAGAGTGCTTATGGTGGTGAGTTGACGCACCGGCATGGAGACCTGTGGAAGTTTCGCGATGTCGATTTTGTCGCCATGGCTGAATCCATGGGTGCTTCTGGTCTCCGAGTAGATCATCCCAACGACATCGAAGGCGCACTCGATAAGGCCTTCAAACAAAAGGGGCCAACCGTGCTCGATGTTCGCACTGAACTTCACGCGTTGGCGCCGCTGGCGGAAATCGGAGGCGGTGAGTTGCTTGGCTTTACGCCACCTCCTTCAATCTAATTCGTGATTGTCGCCCAGTTCTTGAAACAGTCGGCATCTATTCATCTCCCAGGAGGACATTATGAACGCACCTGAACAAACGAAGACCCCAGGCACATCCCCCTTCGACCCACGATATGACAATTTCATCGGAGGTAAATGGGTTGCTCCTATCCAGGGTAAGTACTTTGACAACGTGTCGCCAATCACCGGACGCAAGATATGTGAAGTAGCCCGATCAGCGGGCGACGATATCGAACTGGCACTGGATGCAGCCCATGCTGTCCGCGAAAAATGGGGGCGAACTTCGGCGGCTGAGAGATCGGTGATCCTAAATCGGATCGCGGATCGCATGGAAGAGAATCTGGAACTGCTTGCTCAGGCCGACACTTGGGACAACGGCAAACCGATCCGAGAAACCCGAGCGGCTGATATTCCATTGGCAATCGACCATTTCCGCTATTTCGCAGGTTGCACGAGGGCCCAGGAAGGTACGATTTCGGAAGTCGATCATGACACAATCGCGTATCATTTCCACGAGCCGCTGGGCGTTGTAGGCCAAATTATCCCGTGGAATTTCCCCATTCTCATGGCAACGTGGAAGCTGGCGCCTGCGCTGGCTGCAGGCAACTGCGTGATACTAAAACCTGCAGAGCAAACACCGGCCAGCATAATGGTGCTCGCGAAACTCATTCAGGATTTACTTCCCGACGGGGTTTTGAACATCGTCAACGGATTTGGTCTTGAAGCCGGAAAACCTTTGGCATCAAGCCCAAGGATCGCAAAAATCGCGTTCACGGGCGAGACAATCACTGGCCGACGGATCATGGAATACGCCAGTGCAAACCTGATCCCGGTTACACTGGAACTGGGGGGCAAATCACCCAACATCTTCTTCGATGATGTGGCACGAGAAGACGATAGTTTTTTCGATAAGGCTCTCGAAGGATTCGCGATGTTTGCGCTGAATCAAGGTGAAGTTTGTACCTGCCCCAGTCGGGCGTTGGTGCAAGAAAGTATTTACGAGCGCTTCATGGAAAAAGCAGTGAGCCGCGTGAAAGCAATCAAGCAGGGGAACCCTCTCGACCCCGAAACGATGCTCGGCGCACAAGCTTCTGCGGAACAGTTAAACAAAATTCTCAACTATTTTGATATTGGGCGTTCGGAAGGTGCAGAAGTACTGACAGGCGGCGAGCGAACTCAGCTAGATGGCGATTTGATCGATGGATTCTATGTGCAGCCAACCATTCTCAGGGGCACCAACAATATGCGGGTGTTTCAGGAGGAAATATTTGGGCCTGTCGTTTCCGTCACAACGTTCAAGGACGAAGCCGAAGCGCTCGAGATTGCCAACGACACACTTTATGGGCTGGGCGCAGGTGTGTGGAGCCGAGACGTTAATCGCTGCTACAGATTTGGGCGAGGAATTGAAGCTGGTCGAGTTTGGGTTAACTGCTATCACGCGTACCCGGCTCACGCAGCCTTTGGCGGATACAAGGGTTCCGGAATCGGCCGCGAAAATCACAAAATGATGCTCGATCACTATCAACAGACGAAGAACTTGCTCGTTAGTTACGACCCAAATGCATTGGGTTTCTTTTAGTTTCTCACTCTCCATGTGATTGCTATGTTTGAGGCGAGTTTCAGCTCCGTGGCGGCCTTCGGAAGAGATGAAGGCGCGCCAGAATGATCGGTTCCAGTAAATTTCTAAAGGTACGAAATAATGCGAACAGTGGAGCATTTCATTGGTGGCAATGCAGCTGGCGGCGGATCACGCCAGCACGAGATTTGGGATCCCAACACCGGCGAAGTGCAGGCGAAGGTTTCGCTGGGTACGGGCGAGGAGCTGCAAAAGGCAATCGATGTTGCGAACAATGCGCAGCCTGCCTGGGCGGCGACCAATCCGCAAAAACGTGCGCGTGTGATGTTTGCGTTCAAGGCGCTGGTTGAGGCGCATATGGATGAGCTGGCCGAACTGCTCAGTTCTGAACATGGCAAGGTGATTGCCGATTCCGTGGGCGATGTTCAGCGCGGGCTGGATGTGATCGAATTTGCCTGCGGTATCCCGCACGCGCTGAAGGGCGAATATACGCAGGGCGCCGGCCCGGGCATCGACGTTTATTCGATGCGCCAGCCGCTTGGCTTGGTTGCCGGCATTACCCCGTTTAACTTCCCGGCGATGATCCCGATGTGGATGTTCGGTGTGGCCATCGCTTGCGGCAATGCGTTCATCTTGAAGCCTTCCGAACGCGATCCTTCCGTGCCTGTCCGGCTCGCCGAACTGATGAAGGAAGCAGGGCTTCCCCATGGCATCCTGCAGGTCGTGCATGGCGACAAGCAGATGGTCGATGCGATTCTCGATCATGATGATATCAAGGCGGTCAGCTTTGTCGGCTCCACCGATATTGCTCATTATGTTTATCAGCGCGGCACCGAGAACGGAAAGCGTGTTCAGGCGATGGGCGGCGCCAAAAATCATGGCATCGTGATGCCCGACGCCGATCTCGATCAGGTTGTGAATGATCTCGCGGGCGCGGCCTTTGGGTCAGCGGGCGAACGCTGCATGGCGCTCCCGGTCGTTGTTCCCGTGGGTGACGGCACAGCGGACAAGCTGCGCGAAAAACTGCTCCCTGCGATCGATGCGCTGCGGGTGGGTGTGTCGACCGATCCGGATGCACATTACGGGCCGGTGGTTACCGCTGAGCATAAGCAGCGCGTGGAAAACTGGATCCAGACTGGCGTCGATGAAGGCGCTGAGCTGGTTGTCGATGGCCGCGGGTTCAGCCTGCAGGGCCACGAGAAAGGCTTTTTCGTCGGCCCGTCGCTGTTCGATCATGTGAAGCCGGGCATGGAAAGCTACAAGGAAGAGATTTTCGGGCCTGTCCTTCAGATCGTCCGTGCGCGGGAGTTTGAGGAAGCCCTCGCGCTCGCCAGTGGTCACCAATATGGCAACGGCGTTGCGATCTTCACGCGCAACGGCCATGCGGCCCGCGAATTTGCGAGCCGCGTCAATGTCGGCATGGTCGGCATCAATGTGCCGATCCCGGTTCCGGTCGCCTATCACACCTTTGGAGGGTGGAAGAACTCGTCCTTTGGCGACACCAACCAGCACGGCATGGAAGGCGTGAAGTTCTGGACCAAGGTCAAAACGATCACCCAGCGCTGGCCTGATGGCTCGCCAGACGGAGGCAACGCTTTCGTCATTCCGACTATGGGGTAGGGGGCATGGCGGTCGACTCAGTCCATCCTCACTCTATCGCCGGCTCCCTTTCCGAAATGGAATTTCGCGAACTCGCATCGTTCAACGAGGGCGGTGTTGGTGTTTTCTGGTCCGAAGCGGGCGGGCCTAGCCCGTGGGAAATGCATCCCGACTGTGAGGAGATGTTGCAGATCCTCGAAGGTGAGATCGAGGTTGAAATCCTGCCCGAGGGTGGTGGGGCCGGTGAGAAAACCGTAGTTGCTGAAGGTGAGTTAATCGTTATCCCGCGCCGCTGCTGGCATCGCGAGACGCTTCTAAAGCGCACGAAAGAGCTGTATCTGACACCGGGTGCCAGCGAACATTCAATGAAGGACGATCCGCGTGGATAATGATGATATTCAACGAACCGCATCTGCCTCACCCTTCGAAGCCGGGTTCGGCTTCTCGCGCGCGCTGCGCAGGGGTAACCGCATTCTCGTCGCAGGTACCGGCCCCATTGAACCTGATGGTAGCTCCACTCCGGGCGACGCGGCGGCGCAGGCACGGCGCTGTTTTGCGATTGCCATTGCAGCGATTGAGGAATTGGGCGGCACGGCGGAGGATGTCGTGCGTACACGCATGTTTATAACAGATGCGAGTGACGGCGATACGATTGGCGCTGTTCATGGCGCGATCTTCGGCGATATCCGGCCAGCGGCGACGATGGTTATCGTGGCAGCGCTACTCCGCGCAGAATGGCGGGTCGAGATTGAGGCGGAAGCCGTGCTAGGGGGCGACACATGACACAATTCGATTTGACCGACGAGCAGCGCCAGATCCAGGAGATGGCGCAGAAATTCACCGCTGATGAGATCACGCCGCATGCCGCGGAGTGGGACGAAAAGCATATCTTCCCGCGCGATACGGTCAGCAAGGCGGCCGAACTTGGTTTCGGTGCGATCTATGTGTCCGAGGAATCGGGCGGGATCGGGCTTGGCCGGATGGAGGCGGCGTTGATCATGGAGGCGATGGCCTATGGCTGCCCCGCCACCAGCGCATTCATCTCGATCCACAATATGGCGAGCTGGATGATCGATAGCTTCGGGTCGGACGCGGTGAAGGCAAAATATCTGCCGCAGCTCGTCACCTGCGAGACGGTCGCCAGCTATTGCCTGACCGAACCGGGTAGCGGGTCTGACGCGGCCGCGCTCAAGACGAAGGCGGTCCGGGACGGCGACCATTATGTCGTTTCCGGCTCCAAAGCGTTTATCTCGGGAGCTGGCGAGAACGACGTTTATGTTACTATGGTGCGCACGGGCGAGGATGGCCCCAAGGGCATCAGCTGTCTTGTCATCGAAAAGGACATGGAAGGCGTTTCCTTTGGAGCGAATGAACGAAAGCTTGGCTGGCACGCTCAGCCGACCGCGCAGGTCAATTTCGATAATGTGCGCGTGCCGGTTGAAAACCGGGTGGGTGATGAGGGCGAGGGTTTCCGCATTGCGATGATGGGGCTCGATGGCGGGCGTTTGAATATTGGCGCCTGTTCGCTCGGCGGCGCGCAGCGCTGTCTCGACGAGGCGGTAAATTACACCAAGGAACGCAAGCAGTTTGGCAAGGCGATTGCCGATTTCCAAAACACGCAGTTTATGCTCGCCGATATGGAAACCGATCTGCAGGCGGCGCGGATGCTGCTTTACACAGCGGCGGCGAAGGTAACCGCCGGATCGCCGGACAAAACCCGCTTCGCCGCGATGGCCAAGCGGCTCGCGACGGACAATGGCTCCAAGATCGCCAATGACGCGCTCCAGCTCTTCGGTGGATACGGCTATTTGCAGGATTATCCGATCGAGCGTTTCTGGCGTGATCTGCGTGTCCACTCGATTTTGGAAGGCACGAACCAGATCATGCGCATGATCGTTTCACGCGATATGTTGCGGCAGTAGATTTACACGAACAAGGAATTCTAGATGGATTACGAAACCATCCTCGTCGAACAACGCGGCGCGGTTACGCTGATCACGCTGAACCGGCCCAAGGCTTTGAACGCGCTGAACAATCAGGTGCTTGAAGAGGCGATTGATGCATTCGCCGCGTTCGATGCAGATGACAGCCAGCGCTGTGCTGTCCTCACCGGCAGCGAAAAGGCTTTCGCGGCTGGTGCGGATATCAAGGAAATGTCCGATCAGAGTTTTGCCACCATGTATGGCAATAATCATTTCGGCGGCTGGGAGCGGGTGACGCAGACCCGTAAGCCCTGGATCGCGGCGGTGGCCGGCTATGCGCTGGGCGGCGGGTGTGAGGTCGCGATGATGGCGGACTTTATCATAGCGGCGGATTCAGCAAAATTTGGCCAGCCTGAGATCAAGCTCGGCGTAACGCCGGGCATGGGCGGATCACAGCGCATGGCGCGGGCAATCGGCAAAGCGAAAACCATGGAAATGTGCCTGACCGGCCGAATGATGGGTGCGGAAGAAGCCGAGGGACTTGGGCTTGTCGCGAAAGTCGTTCCAGCGGACGATCTGGTCGAGGAGGCTGTGAAATCAGCCACCGCAATTGCGGGCATGGGGCCGCTCGCCGCGATGGCGACGAAGGAAATGGTCAACGCCGCGTTTGAAACAACGCTCGCCCAAGGCATCGCCTTTGAACGCCGTCTGTTCCATGGCCTGTTCGGGTCAGAGGATCAGAAGGAAGGCATGGCGGCGTTTGTCGACAAGCGCGAAGCCAATTGGAAGGGACGCTGAGATGACAACGATCGCATTCATAGGTCTCGGCAATATGGGCGGGGGGATGGCCGCCAATCTCGCCAAGGCTGGCCATGATGTCGCCGCCTTCGATATTTCCGAAGACGCGCTGAATACGGCCAAGGCTAATGGTTGCCGGATCGCGGAATCGGGTGCGGATGCCGTAAAGGGCGCTGAGGCCGTGGTTACCATGCTGCCTGCTGGCAAGCATGTCCGCGCGGTTTATGTCGACGATGTGTTTGACAATGCCGAGCCCGGAACGTTGCTGCTCGATTGCTCGACCATTGATGTTGGCACAGCGCGCGGCGTTGCCGAAGAAGCCGCGGCCAAGGGATTGTTGATGGTCGATGCACCTGTGTCAGGCGGTATCGCTGCGGCAGCAGGCGGCACGCTTACCTTTATGGTGGGCGGAACGGAACGAGCCTTTGAGCGGGCCCAGCCGATCCTTGAGGATATGGGTCAGGCTGTGATCCATGCGGGCGAAGCCGGGGCAGGGCAGGCAGCCAAGATCTGTAACAATATGCTGCTCGGCGCGACCATGATCGCGACATGCGAAACCTTCAATCTCGCGCAAAGCCTAGGCCTCGATCCCCAGACGTTTTTCGATATCTCGAGCAAGGCCTCGGGTCAAAACTGGTCGATGACAAGCTATTGCCCGGTGCCGGGCGTTGGTCCTGAAACCCCGGCGGACAACGGTTATGAAGGCGGATTTGCCGCACCGCTGATGCTCAAGGATCTGAAGCTCGCGATGGAAGCGGCTGACGATGCCGGAATGCGCACGCCGATGGGGGCCAAGGCGCGGTCGCTTTATCAGCAATATGTGAAGAATGGCGGCGAGAAGAAGGATTTCTCCGGCATCATCAAATATCTGGAAACTAGCTCTACGGACTAGCTCCTGACTCTAGAGCCGATAGGGTATCACTTCGCGCCGATCGATCTCCGTCAGCAATGTGTGGCCGGCGGGCGGGAAGGCGCGCTGATCGCAATGGCGGCGCGGGCAGAGGCGGCAGGACGTGCCGATTGGCGTTGCGGCCGCCGGATTTTCCAGATCCAGCACGTCGGCATAAACGAAATCGGCTGCCTGCTGAGCCTCGCAGCCAAGGGCCACGGCAAAACGGCGGCTCGGCCGCTGGAAACTGCCTGATGGTTTCACCAGCCCCATCGCCATGGTGACATAGCGGATGCCGTCCGGCGTTTCGGCCAGCTGGACATGGATCTTGTCGGGCGAGGCCGCTGCCTCATGCGCGATCCATAGGGGGCAGGCACCGCCAAACCGCGCGAACTGCATCTTGGTTGCTGAATGGCGCTTTGTGATATTGCCCGCCATGTCGATGCGGAAGAAGAACATCGGCACACCGCGCATACCGGGTCGTTGCAGCGTCGAAAGCCGGTGGCAGGCTTGTTCGAAACTCACCCCGAACCGGTTGGAGAGCCGGTCGACATCATGGCGCAATTCACGCGCCGCCTCGCGGAACCGCGCATAGGGCATAACGATAGCGCCGGCTGCATAATTGCCGAGGCCCACGGTCAGCAATTTCTCGCTCGCTTCGGATTGAAGGTCCGCACCGCGCGCAGTGGCCGTGATGGGATCAATCAGTTCGATCAGCGCAAGTTGATGCGCGAGCTGGAAGGTGCGACTGGGGCGCGGCAGGATCGCGCTGATCGAGACGCAGCGATTGGCCCGGTCATATTCGCGCAATGCCACTGCGGCGACATCGTCCGAAACGAAACGCACTGATAGCCCGTGCTTGGAATCGAAACGCTCGACCAGCGCCTCTTCGGTCACGCGGCCATCTTCGCTGCACTCCGCCGCGATCTGCTCTGCCGCGATATCCACGGTATCGACATAGTTGCCGACCGCGTGAAACCAGTCCCGCGTTTCTTCCCAAGGAAATTGCCGACCATCGCCCTGGCCGTCGGCATCGGCGCTGTCGATCACATCGCCGAGCGCATGACGGCGCTCCTCGGCCAGCCGATAGGCGCTGTGCAGTGCTACCATGCGGTCAGCTAGCTCGGGATATTGCTCGACGAAGCGGGAAAGCGCGGGGGCGGGAAGTGGCGTTTCGCTGAACAGCGGATCGGAATTGGCTTCGCGGATGGCGGCAAGGCGGCGCTCATGTTCGTCGCGCGGGGGTTCATTCCATTCCGAGGGGAAGTGGCGTTCCAGCGCCTGTGTGACCGATGCCGTGATCGGGCGCGCATCATTCTCGATCTGCGACAGATAGCTGACGGATATACTCAGTGTTTCAGCAAATTCGGCTTGGCCCAGCTCTCTGCGCTGGCGGATGGCGCGTAGCCGGGAGCCCGCATATAGCCTCGTTTTCATCGTGCCGCTTTCGCTATTTTGCAAAATAGATTTCGCAATTTTACAAAATCACATTTGCATTATGCAAGTCAAGCCCGAAGAGAGGCAGGGAGTCTCGCGAAAAAGGAACAGGAATGTCGAATATCGAAGCTCTCGACCTGCTGGAAAGCAAACGCGATCAAGCGCGAATGGGCGGGGGCCAGAAGCGGATCGATGCGCAGCATGCCAAAGGCAAGCTGACTGCGCGGGAACGGCTGCTGGTGCTGTTCGACGAAGGATCGTTTGAGGAACTCGATATGTTCGTCGAGCATAATTGCGTCGATTTCGACATGCAGGATCAAGTTGTGCTCGGCGACGGTGTCGTCACCGGTTCGGGGACGATCAATGGCAGGCTTGTCTATGCCTATAGCCAGGATTTTACCGTGTTCGGCGGCTCATTGTCTGAGCGTCATGCCGAGAAGATCTGCAAGGTGATGGATACGGCGATGAAGGTTGGCGCGCCGGTTATCGGGCTCAACGATTCTGGCGGCGCTCGCATTCAGGAAGGCGTGGCCAGCCTGGGCGGTTATGCCGAAGTGTTCCAGCGCAATGTGTTGGCTAGCGGCGTCGTGCCGCAGCTTAGCCTCATCATGGGGCCATGCGCGGGCGGCGCGGTTTACTCGCCTGCCATGACCGACTTCATCTTCATGGTGAAGGATTCAAGCTATATGTTCGTCACCGGCCCCGATGTGGTGAAGACGGTGACCAACGAAGTCGTGACGCAGGAAGAACTGGGCGGCGCGGTAACGCATACGACCAAATCCGGCGTGGCCGACGTGGCGTTTGAGAATGATCTTGAAGCGCTGATGGCGGCGCGCGATTTCATCGATTATCTCCCCGCGTCTAACCGCGAAGAAGCACCTGAACGGCCCACGGCCGATGCTTGGGACCGCGAGGAACCAAGCCTCGATACGCTGATCCCAGCGAGCGCAGCGACGCCCTATGATATGCATGAACTGATCCGCAAGACGGTGGATGAGGGTGAGTTTTTCGAGGTTCAGCCCACCCATGCGGGAAACATCATCATCGGCTTTGGCCGGGTTGAGGGCCGCACGGTTGGTATCGTCGCCAACCAGCCGACGGTGCTGGCCGGTTGTCTCGATATCGCCGCGTCAAAGAAAGGCGGGCGGTTTGTGCGCTTCTGCGATGCCTTCGATATTCCCATCGTGACATTTGTGGATGTGCCGGGCTTCCTCCCGGGCGTTGGGCAGGAGCATAATGGCATCATCAAACACGGTGCGAAATTGCTATTTGCCTATGCCGAAGCCACCGTCCCCAAGATCACGATCATCACGCGCAAGGCCTATGGCGGCGCCTATGACGTGATGGCCTCCAAGCATCTGCGCGGCGATTTGAACTATGCCTGGCCGACCGCAGAGATCGCGGTGATGGGCGCGAAGGGTGCGGTTGAGATCATCTTCCGTAAGGACGCGGGCGACCCCGACAAGATCGCGGCCAAAACCAAGGAATATGAAGACCGTTTTGCCAACCCGTTTGTGGCGGCAGCCAAAGGCTTTATCGACGAGGTCATCATGCCGCATTCAACCCGCCGCAGGATTGCGCTGGGGCTACGCAAGCTGCGGAACAAGAAGCTCGAAAACCCGTGGAAGAAACATGACAATATTCCGTTGTGAACCACTCTGCTGTCACCCTGAACGTGTTTCAGGGTTCACTCATCGACCTGCGATTTCGGTGCGGGAGGAACGGTGGATGCTGAAACAAGTTCAGCATGACGCAAAATAGGAAGAATGCATGAAATTTGGACGTATGAACCATGTCGGTGTTGCAACACCGGACCTTGACGCTTCGATCGCCTTTTACCGCGATGTTATGGGTGCGACCGACATTACGGAGCCGTTCGTGCTCGAAAGTCAGAAGGTGCGGGTCTGTTTCGTCAACACTCCGGGCGAAGCGGGGACTGCAGGAACGCAGGTCGAACTGCTCCAGCCGACCGAGGCCGATTCCGCCGTCGGCAAATGGCTCGAAAAGAACCCGCTCGGAGGCCAGCATCATCTCTGCTTCGAGGTGCCGGATATTCACGCCGCCAAGGCCGAGTTCGAAGCGCGGGGCAAGCGCGTACTCGGCGAACCGCGCATCGGTGCGCATGGCACGCTGATCTTCTTCGTCCACCCCAAGGATATGGGCGGTATACTCACGGAAATCATGGAGACACCCAAAGAGACGCAATAGCGATCTGACTGCCGGGTTTCCGGTTTTGCCCTTGTACAGACCTTCGGGTTTCGACAAGGTTGACGTTAACGGAAACTGGATCATCAGGAGAAGACCATGACAGACTATGAAACCATCAAATTGGACGTTGCCGACACTGTCGCGACAATCACCCTCAATCGGCCTGAACGGCTCAACGCGATGCCACCGGCTATGGCGGATGAAATCTCCGCCGCTCTCGACGAAGCGCTGGAGGGCGGTGCGCGGGCTATCCTGATGACGGGCGAGGGCCGGGCTTTCTGTTCGGGTGCCGATTTGGCCGGCGGACGGGATCGCACATCGGGTGTTGGTGGTGGCGACGCAGCCAAAATTTCCCTCGACGAGCATTATCATCCGATGATGAAGAAGATCGCCGATTTACCTGTGCCGTTTATTACGGCGGTCAACGGGCCAGCTGCGGGCGTCGGCTGTTCAGCAGCGCTTGCTGGCGATTTCGTGATTGCTGGTCGCTCCGGATATTTCCTACAGGCTTTCGTCAATATCGGTCTGATTCCCGACGGCGGTGCGACCTGGATGCTGCCGCGTCAGATCGGTAAGGCTCGGGCGTTTGAGATGATGATGCTTGGTGAGAAAATTCCTGCTGCTCAAGCGCTTGACTGGGGCCTGATCTATAAGGTCGTGGACGATGAAAAGTTGATGGATGAGGCACTGGCACTCGCCAAACGTCTTGCCGAAGGCCCGACCTTTGCGCTTGGTAAGATGCGCAAACTCGCGCGCGACAATATGGATCTCGGCTATCATGACGCCCTTGATGCAGAAGCTAATGCCCAGCGTGAAGCAGGCAACAGTCAGGATGCGGTTATAGGTGCCGTCGCCTTCCTCAAAAGGGAAAAAGCCCAGTTCACGGGCAAATAGCAGCATGACCGAAAAGCCTACAAAGTCAGACTGGCAGGAACGCGCGGCCAAGGAAGTGAAGGGCCGCGATCTCACTTGGAATACGCCCGAGGGGATTGCCGTTCAGCCAGCCTATGATGCGTCCGACGCGCTCGATCCCGGCTTGCCCGGTTTCGAGCCGTTCACGCGCGGTCCCTATGCATCCATGTATACGGGCCGCCCCTGGACGATCCGCCAATATGCGGGCTTTTCCACTGCACAGGAATCGAACGCTTTCTATCGCCGCAATCTCGCGGGTGGGCAGAAAGGGCTTTCGGTCGCCTTCGAT
>Ga0209345_10001125_pt1 | contig 32819 bp, 33 predicted proteins | sample Cruoilmetagenom7_FD_187294 | JGI IMG/M metagenome (GOLD analysis project Ga0209345, IMG submission 187294) | Oil polluted marine microbial communities from Coal Oil Point, Santa Barbara, California, USA - Sample 7 (SPAdes) (version 2) | ecosystem: Environmental > Aquatic > Marine > Oil seeps ...
GATCTGGTGGAGCGTGACGCGGGGCATATCGTGATTACCGGCTCGCTGTCGGGCTTTCGCGGCCTGCCCGGGGCCATCGGCTATGCCGCCTCCAAGGCAGGCACCATGTCTCTGGCCGAAAGCCTCTATGCCGATCTGCGCAAGACAGGTGTGCGCGTTCAGGTGGCCAATCCCGGTTTCATCCGCACCCGCCTGACCGACAAGAACGATTTCACCATGCCATTCCTGATGGAGCCCGATCAGGCCGCGCGTGAAATGTTCGAACTGATGAACGACGAGGGCAGTTTCAAGCGCAGCTTTCCGCGCGTGTTCAGCTGGCTGTTCCGCCTGTCGCAGTTCATGCCAGACTGGATGTATTACCGCCTCTTTGCCTGAGATCAAGGACGCTTCCGTTTGGAAGGTTCATCCTTGTCTGGCATAGTGCCAACAGGAGGACCCCGCCATGCTGGAAATTTCCGTCAACAAAGTCGCCCAGGTCGTGCTGATGTCCCGAGAGCTTGGCCGCGCCGAGAGCGAGTTGCGCGCCTTCATCGACCGGCTCAGCGATGAGGAGCAGGTCAGCCTCGTCGCGCTGATGTGGATCGGTCGCGGCACCTTCGAACCCGAGGAACTGGCCGAGGCGCTTCAGACTGCGGCCGAGGAAGCAACCACCCCCACGGCCGATTACCTGCTGGGAACCCCGCATCTCTCGGATCACCTCGAAAACGGTCTGGACGCGCTGGGCCTGTCCGCCGCCGACGAAGAAGATGATTTGATTCGAGGCGGTTAACCCCGTTTGACCCCTCTTTTTCGCTGTTTTGTGCATTTGTGCACCAACATCGTGCATCCATTCAGATTTCATCCTGATTTCGACGTCGCGTCAGGTGTCACGAATTCCCTGACAAGCTGATGACAGACGCGTCATCCGTGAGAAATAATTCAGGTCCATTTAGAAAACTGCAAAATAACACATTGATATAGTGAGATAAAAATTCCGATACGTCCGTCGCCGAAAGAAGTTTCATCTTTCAAGATCGCAGGACCACACATTCCCTTGAGCAGGCGTGTTTTGAATGTGCGCTGATGCAAGCGCATATTGGCTTCAGATCGAAAACGGATCGAAACCAGAAACCTAGGAGATACAACATGAACCGCATTATCCTGACCGCAATCGCCGCCGCCACCATCAGCACCGCCGCCTATGCAGGCGATATGGCAGCGTCTTCCGACACCCTGACGACCCGCTCCGAGCCCGCAACCGTCACCGTCTTCGAGCGTGACCGCGGCATTTCCGGCAGCGACATGATCGCAGCAAACGCTGGCGTCGCCTCGGTTGTGGACGCAGACAACATCCTGACGCCGCGTGAGAGCGCGATTGCAGAAGATGGTCAGGTCACCGTCTACAGCTTCGCAACCACGACGGACAACAGCGCAGTGACCTTCAGCCCGCGCTAAAGTCTGACCTCAGGCACTGCTCCTCCCCAGTGCCTGTCTGAACAGCTCCCCGTTGTTCGGAAAAACCCCGCTCCGGTATCCCGGAGCGGGGTTTTCATTTTGCATGAAGCCTTGGTGCGAAGATCAGGCCGCAGAGCGGTCCACGATCTGCAGATGCTGGGCCAGCTTGTCGATCTCGGCCATCCAGCGCCCCACAAGGCGCGGATCAGACGGCGCAGCCGTAACGCCCACAGGGATCTCGCGGGCCAGAACGGCCTCGACCGCCAAGGATACGGGCACGGATACCAGTCGCGCCATCGCCGTGCCGCGCGCATCGCCCCAGGCATCCATCACATAGGATTTGTGCCAGACCGTCTTCCCATCCTTCTCGGCCTTCAGTTCCACGCAAAGAACCACACGGTCCGGCTCGCCCTCGTCATAGGCGTTTTCCGACCAGAACTTGTCCGACATCTCCTTGAGCCGCGCATCACCCTCGGGGCCGGACAGTGTCTCGATCTCGGCAAAGATATCGGCCCAGGCATCGGACCAGCCGTTCAGGCGCAACGTGCCACGCACGAAATCGCGCACCGGCCATGCGGGATCGAACCGGTAATCCTCAATGAACGGGACCGAGTCGCGGTTCGGATAGACCTCGAATGTCTCAGGCGTCGGCAAAGGGGCGTCATAGCTGCTCAGTGCGTTCCAGGGACGATCCACCCGCAGCTCCGAGAAGTTGCGGATCGACCGGGACGGCGAGCGCAGTGCCTTCAGCACACCCAGCGGCGACCAGCTGAACTTGTAGCGGAACGCGTTGGCGATCTTGGGAACCCCGCCGCAATAGGACAGGAAAGAAATTGCATTCGCCGGATCATAGGCATCTGACGCGCGGTATTCGGCAACCAGATGATGCGCCATCAGATGGTCGATACCCGGATCAAGCCCCACCTCGTTGACCGAGCACAGGCCCTTGTCGCGGAAGGCATCATCCAGCGCCCGCATCTCGGGTGCGATATAGGAGGAGGATACGAAATGCGCGTCCTTCTCAAGGCACAACTTGGCCAGCGGCACATGCCAATCGGCAGGCAGCATCGACACGACGACATCGCCCTTGGCCAGCACCGCACCCAAGGCGTCCATGTCGAAGGCCTCGATCCGGTCGGTCAGATCACCCACCGCCTTGCGCGCCTTGTCGGCGGAACGGTTCCAGACGGTGACCTCATGCCCCGCCTCGATCAGGCGACGCAGGCCGGGGATGGCCGACAGGCCGGTGCCGCACCAGTGGATGGTCATGGGCTTTCCTTTCTTACTTGAATTTCAGTTTGGCCGTGACGATGGCGATCATCGCCGTGACCGACACGATATTGGCCAGGATCAACGGCCAGTCGACGATCATCAACCCATAGATCAGCCACAGCGTGACCGTCACCAGAAACAGAACCTGCGCCACCAGCGACAAACTGCGGGTGTCGCGCGTCCGCCAGACCTGCAACGCCTGCGGAATCCAGCAGATCGTGCCGAGAATGGCGGCCGCATAGCCGACGTAAAGAGGCGTCATGTCAGACCTTTGCCAGATGGGTCAGGTACGTGTCTTTCGCACGCCCCCAGACGCCGGTTTCAAGGGAAGGCAGTTCCAGAAGTGTCGGCAGAAGCTGTGCTGCGTAATCCTGCGAGCTTTCGACCGGCAGCATCGAGGGCAGGTTGTCGATCGCGGTCACATCCAGCGGGGGCGTATCATGCACCCGCAACGCAGGAGCGGCCCATGTGGTGGTGCGGTCATAGACCTTGATGGGCGAGAAATCACTGGTCGGATCGCAGGCGATATCGCCGATCACGGTCAGGGTGCGTGTCTCGGTCGGGGCCGAGGCAGGCACGAACACCGGTGTGCCGGGCCGCGCAAGGATGCAGTTGAGGAAGATCTCATGCTCCAAGATCTGCGGAAACGGCCCGCCGCTCGCGGTTTCGGCCATGTCCCAGCGGGTCACCTGCATCCCCATCGCCTCGCACAGGTCTGACGCACCGGTGCCCACGCGTCCCAGCGCGCCGATGACGATGGCGCTGGGTTTGTCGCTGTCGATGTGTTGCATCTCCGCAGTCAGTTCCGCGACCAGTGCGTCTTTCCCCGGATAGACGCCAACAGGCCCGCAAATGCCGCCATTCTGCTGTGCCAGCCAGCATTTCAACGACACCGCCGCCCCCGCGAACCCCGCCCAATAGCCGAAGGCCGCGACACGGCGACCATCCGCGTCGACCAGATATTCCAGATCGTAGAGTGTCCCACCCCCGGCCTTGAACCGCTTCAGCAGTTCCTGCCCGGCGGGCTGGCCCTTGAAGGCATGGCCGAACATGATGTGGCGATGCGGCAGCGGCGTGCCGTCCTCCGGCAGTTCCTTCAGCCCGAAAATGATTGCATCGGCGGGGGCATTGGGCCAGCTGTTCTGCGCCGCGATCGTGGCTCCGGCCCGGCGATATCCCTCGATGGGAATGGCGCGGGTATCGCTGTCCTCGACCGTGACGCGCACACCGGCGGCGATCAGGGCGGCGCACCCCTCGGGTGTCAGGCCAACCCGTTCCTCATTCTCGCGCTGTTCGGCGCGGACCCACAGATGTGTCATGTTCTTCATCTTTCGGCAGAAGCTTTGCGCGCACCATATCCAAGCCCGCAACCGGCTTAAAGATGCGTTTGTGCATGTTGCCGATCAGGCCGGTCCAGATGCGGCACCGCGTTGAACTGCGTCAGCGCCATATCTGCCCCAAGACGGTGCAGACGATGCACCGAGGTATTCATGATCGCGATACAGGCCCGCGCAAAGGCGGGCGTCCCCAGACCCATCGTCTGGCGCAGCACCATCCCGATCAGACCGCCCGACGTCACCACCAGCGCAGGACCGCGCCCTGACGAAATCTCGGCGATGGCATCGGTGACGCGGGCCTGAAACGCGGCAAAACTTTCGGGCGGACCATCAATCTCGCCCGCCTCCCAAGCGGCCAGAAGCCGGGGCATATAGGCCACGAACCCCTCGCGGGAATTGGGCAGGGGCTCTCCATGCTGCGCGCCATAAAGATGCGCCAGGGTGAAGAACTCCATTTCGTTCAAACGTGGGTCCTGCACAATCTCGGCATATTGCCCCGCACCCATGGCCGCAGCGGTTTCCACATGCCGGATCAGCGTGCCGCAATAGACACGCGACACCTGCTCGCGCGTATCGTTCAGATGCTCGCCCAGCCATGCCGCCTGTTGGTGGCCCAAGGGGCTCAGCCGGTCATAGCCATGTTCGTCCCGCGCCCTGGTCTGGGCCTGCCCGTGCCGGACAAGGGTGATCTGCGACATGGGCGGCCTCCATTTGCTTGCGTCGCAGACCTAGGTCAGCGCGCGGGCCAAGACAACCCGCAAGGCGGCGACTGGACATCTCCGGCGGATGAAGATTGTGTAACATCCAACAGTCAGGAAAGGGCGCGCAATGCAGGTGAATGGCGAACGGTTTCTCAAGGATCTGCACGATCTGCGGCAGTTCGGCGCCTCCGGCGTGGGCAAGGGCGTTGTGCGCCCGGCCTATTCGGCGGCTGATGTCGCGGCACGCGAATGGCTGGCCGCACGGATGCGCGACGCAGGGCTTGAGCCGCGCTTCGATGCGGTGGGCAACCTGTTCGGCCTTGCCCCCGGACGCTCTCTCCTGATGGGATCGCACAGTGACAGCCAGCCCGAGGGCGGTTGGCTCGACGGCGCGCTGGGCGTGATCATGGCGCTGGAAATCGCCCGCGCCGCGCAGGAGGCGGGTGGCCCCGCCGTCTCGGTCGCGAATTTCCAGGACGAGGAAGGCCGCTTCGGCGTCACCACCGGCAGCGCGATCTGGGCCGGCCAACTGCCGCTGGACCGCGCCGATCACCTGACCGACAGCGCAGGCGTCACCTTTGCCAAAGCCCGCGCCGCCATGGCCCATCTGGCGGGCGACCCCATCGACCCCTCTCGTTTCACGGGGTTTGTCGAATGCCACATCGAACAGGGGCCCTGGCTGCACGAATCCGGTCAGGCTATCGGCATCGTCACCGATATCGTCGGCATCCGCGACATGACCATCACGCTCGCGGGTGAGCAGAACCACGCAGGCACCACGCCCATGCACCGCCGCCGCGACGCGTTTCAGGCGCTCTCGGCCTTCAACACGGCCTTGAACGAACGGCTCCGCAACATCGTGACACCGCAGTCGGTCTGGACCATCGGCCATGTCAGCCTGCATCCCGGTGCCCATTCCATCGTGCCGGGGCGCGTCGAATTCTCGATGCAATGGCGCGACGGCGACACCACGCGCCTCAAGCGGATGGAGGATGTCATCCGCGACACCGTGGCCGAAATCGCCACCGCCCATTGCATGACCCTGTCATTCTCGGACATGCTGGGTCTGGAACCCGTGGCGATGGCCCCGCAGTTCCGCGCGGCACTCCGGCAGTCAGCCGAACACCTGACCCCCGGTCGCTGGCGCGAGATGCAATCCGGCGCGCTGCACGATGCGACCAACGTGTCGGCGCTGATGCCCGCCGCGATGATGTTCGTGCCCTCCATCAACGGGATCAGCCATGCCTTTGCCGAAGATACGGACGAGGCCGATCTGGTGATCGGTCTTCAGGTCATGGCCGATGCGGTTCCAGCCCTTGCCAAGACGCAGTGATCCTCGGTTCCGTTTGCCCTATCCGGCCCAGGTCACATCGCCCACGAAGATATAGCCCGCGCCATAGATCGTCTTGATCAGGCGCGGGTTCTTGGGATCTTCGCGCAGCTTGGTGCGCAACCGCGAGATCCGCACATCCATCGCCCGGTCGAAACTCTCGCCCGCTGCGCCGCCCAGTATCTCCTGCATCATCGCGCGCGAGATCAGGCGTTTGGGCCGCTCCAGAAACAACCGCAGCACTTCGCCCTCGGCATGGGAAAAGGGCGTCTCGGCACCGCTCTCATCCTCCAGCGTGTAGCGGTCGAAATGGGCGGTCCAGCCATTGAAACGCGCGGTCTGGCCGGTCTGCGTGGCAACCTGTCCGCGCCGCAGCCGGGCACGGATGCGCGCCACCACCTCGGCCGGATCGAAGGGCTTGATGATGTAGTCATCCGCCCCCAGTTCCAGCCCCGTCACCCGGTCCTGCACTTGCGCGCGCCCCGAGATGATGATGACCACCGCCCCCTGTTCCAACGCCAGCCGGTGCACCAGCGTCAGCCCGTCCCGGTCCGGCAGCGACAGATCGACAAGGCAGATATCCGGCGTCGCCGTCTTCAGCGCGGCCTCGAACTCGGTGGCGCGACCAAAGCTCAGGGTGCGGAACCCGGCCTCGTTCAGGGCATGGGCCAGCATGTTGCGGATCGCCGGTTCGTCATCGAGGATGGTGACAAGAGGGGCCGTCATGCGTCACCCGTCCCGCTATGCAGGAATGTGCCAAGCCCGCTTGCTGTGAAAGGTTTCATCAGGACGGGCACCCGCGCGGTCGCAGCGGCATGAAGGGGATGATCCGGCGGCAGGGATGTCATCAGCCGACAGGGTGGATGACCCGGCGGCAAACGGTTCAACAGGTCCAGCCCGCTGGCATCCCCCTCCAGCGTGATATCCGACAGGATCAAGGTGATATCGGGCAACTGCGCCAGCAGGGCGAGAGCTTCGTCCACACTGGCCGCCTCGATCACCGCATGGCCCATGTCGCGCAGCATCTCGCGGATGCCGACGCGCAGGTCGGGGCTGTCCTCGACCAGCAGCACCATGCCCGGCACCATCTGCATCGGGGCGGGCCGCAACGGCAGGCGCAGGCTGACCCGCGCCCCGCCGCTGTCCTCATTGCTCAGACGCACGCGACCGCCCGCCAGTTTCGCCATGTCATAGACCATCGCCAGACCCAGCCCGGTCCCTTCGCCGCCCTTGGTGGTGAAGAACGGCTCCAGCGCATGTTCCAGCGCCGCAGGGGAAAAGCCCGGTCCGGTATCCGTCAGCGTGAACTCGGCCCAGGTATCCTGAACCGGTGCGACCTCAAGATGGATCTGCCCCGCCCCGCCGCAGGCATCACGGGCGTTCAGGATCAGGTTCAACAGTGAATCCTGCAACATGCCCGTATCCATCAGCAGCACCTCATGCGGCATCCGGTTCTGGATATGCAACTCCATGCCCACGGGCAGGGCAGGGGCGGCCAGCGTTTCAAGATCCCCCAGCAAGGCCCGCAGATCCGCAGGGACGGGGTTCCACTCCCGCGCGCCGGTGATGTCCGCGATCCGGTTCAGCAGGCTGCCGCCCCGATGCGCCGCCGACAGGGTGGCCGTCACCAGATCGCGGGCGTCGTGTGGCAGGTTCATGCGCTGCAACCGCGATTGACTGCCGATCACAATCGTCAGCAGGTTGGAAAAGTCATGCGCCATCCCGCTGGTCAGCTGCGCCGCCATCTCGCGCCTGCGGGTCTGTTGCAGGGCGGTCCGCGCCTGCGTTTCCTCGGTCACATCCATCGACAGGATATACACCCCGTTGATCTGCCCGTCCGGCGCACGATCCGGGGTAAAGGCCGCGCGGATACGGCGCGAGCTTTCCTCGTCATTGAACTCGAAGACCGACGCCGTGCCGAAGAAGGCCGCATCCAGATGCGGCTGGATCGCGGCATAGGCCGGCTCGCCAAGGGCGGTGCGGATCGGCAGCCCGATGATATTCGCCGGCCGCCCCGGCATCACCACGCCCAGCTTGCGGTTCGAAAAGGTGTAGCAGCGGTCGCGCCCGACATGCGAGATATGGGCCGGCATCATCTCGGTTGTCAGACGGGTCCGTGCCTCGGTCTCGGTCAACTGCCGCTTGGCCTCCTCCAGTGCGGTGACGGTCGCCTCCAGCTTGCGGTTCGTGGCGCTCAACTCCTCGGCATAGGACAGCACCTTGTCGCTCAACTCGGCAGAACGGGCGCGCAACAAGGCCTCGTGCTGCTTGGTGCGGGTGATGTCGGTATAGACCGTCACCCAGCCGCCCTGCGGCAAGGGCGAGCCCTCGACGCTGATGCTGCGTCCGTCGGGGCGCAACCGTTCCATGTAGTGCGGCGCAAAGGCGCGCGCCTGTTCGACACGCACGCGCACGGCCGCCTCCAGATCCTCTACCGGGCCATATTCACCGCGGTTGGCCAGAAACCGGATCGTGTCCTCGAAGGCCGCGCCGGGTGTGGTCAGTTCCGGCGGCAGGCTGAACATCTCGCGGAAGGGACGGTTGCACACCACAAGCCGCAGCTCGCTGTCATAGATCGACAGGGCCTGCTGGATCAGGTTCAGCCCGGCCATGGTCATCGCCGATGTATCATTCTGTCCCGTGGTCATGATCTTCCCTCTGATGGCACATGGCTAACACCCTGCGACGCGCCCGCCTAGGGCCTAGGGCAGCGGAAGGCTTTGTTACAATTCGTAACAATTGGGAAATCATCAGGAAAAAGTTGACGTAGAGCGTGAGGGGTGCACCATCACAGATCGGTACAGAATCGCCGTTCAAGGTGGTCACCGGCCCGAAGGAGAGCGGGCTCAAGGGAGGAACAGATTTGGCACAGTCGTCACAGGCGGCGGGTGGACTTGCGTCCATACCGGCGCTGTTGCAGCGCAACGCCCAGCGGTTCGCGGACAAACCCGCTTACCGTGAAAAGGAATTCGGCATCTGGCAGACGTGGACGTGGAGCGATGTCCAACGCGAGGTGAACAACCTCGCGCGCGGCCTGATCAACCTTGGTGTCAACGAGGGTGATTTCATCGCCATCATCGGCAGCAACCGGCCCCAGCTCTACTGGTCGATGGTCGCCGCGCAATCGGTGGGCGCGATCCCCGTGCCGCTCTATCAGGACTCGGCCGCCGAAGAGATGGCCTATGTGCTGGACCATTGCGGCGCGCGCTTCATCATCGTCGAGGACCAGGAACAGGTCGACAAGGTGATCGAGATCCAGGATCGCCTGCACCAGTTCGAACACATGATCTATCTCGATCCGCGCGGATTGCGGAAATACGATCATTCCCATCTCCATGAATTCAGCCATGTGCAGGAACAGGGTCACGCCGCGCGCGACGAGTTCACACCCGAACTCGAACGCCGCCGCGCCAAGCTGGACATGACCTCCACCTGCGTCATGCTCTACACCTCGGGCACCACCGGCAAGCCCAAGGGCGTTGTGCTGAGCAACCGAAATATCATCGAAAGCGCGCAGAACTCGTCCGAGTTCGACAATCTCGGGCCGGGCGAGGAAATCCTGGCCTATCTGCCGATGGCCTGGGTGGGCGATTTCATCTTCTCGGTCGGGCAGGCCTATTGGACGGGCTTCTGCGTCAATTGCCCCGAAAGCCCCGAGACGATGATGACCGACCTGCGCGAGATCGGGCCGACCTATTATTTCGCCCCGCCGCGCGTATTCGAGACTCAGCTTACCAATGTGATGATCCGGATGGAAGACGCCAGCCGGATGAAGAAATGGCTGTTCGACACCTTCATGGCGCATGCGCGCAAGGTTGGTCCGGCCATTCTGGACGGCAAGCCCGTCGGTTTCATGGACCGGTTGAAGTACAAGCTGGGCGATCTTTTCGTCTATGGTCCGCTGAAGAACACCCTTGGCTTCAGCAATGTGCGCATCGGCTATACTGCGGGCGAGGCGATCGGCCCCGAAATCTTCGATTTCTACCGCAGCCTCGGTATCAACCTGAAACAGCTCTACGGCCAGACCGAGGCGACGGTGTTCATCACCATGCAGCCCGATGGCGAAGTGCGCTCGGATACCGTGGGCGTGCCCGCGCCGGGTGTTGAGCTGAAGATCGGCGACAACGGCGAGGTTTATTACCGCAGTCCGGGTGTCTTCGAATACTACTACAAGAACCCCGAAAGCACCGCCGACACCAAGGACGCCGAAGGCTGGGTTGCGACAGGTGATGCAGGCTTCATCGAAGAGGGCACGGGCCACCTGCGGATCATCGACCGCGCCAAGGACGTGGGCAAGATGGCCGACGGCCGCCTCTTCGCGCCGAAGTATGTCGAGAACAAACTGAAGTTCTACCCGAACATCCTCGAGGCCGTGGTCTTCGGCAATGGCCGCGACCGCTGCATGGCCTTTATCAACATCGACCTGAGCGCCGTGGGCAACTGGGCCGAGCGGAACAACATCGGCTATTCCTCCTATCAGGAACTGGCCGGTCATCCGAAGGTGCTGGCGCAGATCCAGTCCCATGTCGAAGAGGTCAACCGCTCGGTGGCCGAGGACCCGATCCTCTCGGGTTGTCAGATCCACCGCTTCCTCATCCTGCACAAGGAACTGGACGCCGATGACGGCGAGATGACGCGCACCCGCAAGGTCCGCCGCCGCATCGTCGAGGACAAGTATAACGACCTGATCACCGCGCTCTACGACGGATCGGACCGCATCAGCACCCGGACCGAAGTCACCTATGAGGATGGGCGCAAAGGATACATCAGCGCGACGCTCGAGATCCGCGACGCCAAGGTGCAACCTGACACCACGCAGAAGATGGCAGCAGAATGAACCAGATGAGCACAGAAGGCTACACCACCGCCGATGGTCGCCAGATCGGTGCCGTGATGATGGAGATGAAGAACATCACGCTGCGCTTTGGTGGCGTGAAAGCGATCACCGACATCAGTTTCGACATCCGCGAAGGCGAAATCCGCGCGATCATCGGGCCGAACGGGGCCGGTAAATCCTCGATGCTGAACGTCATCTCGGGCTTTTACGTCCCGCAGGAGGGCGAGGTCTGGTTCCGCGGCCAAAAGCGCCCGCCGATGAAACCCTATCAGGTGGCCCAGCAGGGCATCGCCCGCACCTTCCAGAACATCGCCCTGTTTGAGGGGATGAGCGTTCTGGACAACGTGATGACCGGCCGTCTGACCCATATGAACACAGGCATGCTGGCGCAGGCCATCTGGAAGGGCAAGGCCGAGCGCGAAGAGGTCGAGAACCGCGAAGTCGTCGAAAAGATCATCGACTTCCTCGAGATTCAGGCGATCCGCAAGACACCCGTCGCGCGTCTGCCCTACGGTCTGAAAAAGCGCGTGGAACTGGCCCGTGCCCTGGCGGCAGAGCCGAAACTGCTGCTGCTGGACGAACCCATGGCCGGCATGAACGTCGAGGAAAAAGAGGACATGAGCCGCTTCATCCTCGATGTGAACGATGAATTCGGCACCACTATCGCGCTGATCGAACACGATATGGGCGTGGTGATGGACCTGTCCGACCGCGTGGTCGTGATGGATTACGGCAAGAAGATCGGCGACGGCACCCCTGACGAGGTGCGCAGCAACCAGGCCGTGATCGACGCCTACCTTGGTGTCGCCCATGACTGAGCCGCTGTTCGCAAGCCGTCCTTTCCACAGTTTCGCAGGGAGTGCACCGCATGCCTGACCAACTTCTCTATGCCATCGAGGTGACGCTGAACGGCCTGATGGCTGGCGTGCTTTATGCGCTGGTCGCCCTCGGGTTCGTCCTGATCTACAAGGCCAGCGGCATCTTCAACTATGCTCAGGGGGTCATGGCGCTGTTCTCGGCGGCCACGCTCGTGGGCATCATGAATGGCGATGTCCCCTTCAGCCACCTGATCAACGCCATCCTCGGCACCGACATTCACCATTTCGGCTGGCACGTGCCCGCGATCCTGGCGATCCTGCTGACGATGGGCGTGATGATCTTCCTCGCATGGGCGGTAAACCGGTTCGTCTTCAAGCATCTGGTCAACCAGGAACCGATCATCCTGTTCATGGCGACCATCGGGCTGGCCTATTTCCTCGAAGGCCTCAGCGACATGATGTGGGGCGGCGACATTAAGAAACTGGACGTGGGCCTGCCGCAGGGCATCAACGAGACCATCGACGAGGTGACGTTCAACCTGTTCGGTTACGGCTTCTTCATCGACAATCTGGACATCGTGGCCGCCGTGGTCGCCGTGATCCTTGTGATCGCTCTGACGCTCTACAGCCAGTATTCCAAGCAGGGCCGCGCGCTGCGCGCCGTGGCCGATGATCACCAGGCAGCGCTGTCCGTGGGCATTTCGCTGAATTACATCTGGATTCTTGTCTGGTCGATCGCTGGCTTCGTGGCGCTGGTTGCCGGCATCATGTGGGGCGCGAAATCGGGCGTGCAGTTCTCGCTCTCGCTGATCGCGCTCAAGGCGCTGCCGGTGCTGATGCTGGGCGGCTTCACCTCGATCCCCGGCGCCATCGTCGGCGGGCTGATCATCGGCGTGGGTGAGAAACTGTTCGAATTCACGCTGGGCGGCATGATGGGGGGTGCTACCGAAAACTGGTTCGCCTATGTGCTGGCGCTGATCTTCCTTGTCTTCCGGCCGCAGGGTCTGTTCGGCGAGAAGATCATCGAGAGGGTGTGATCATGAAAAAACTGATCGCCATCATCAATGTGATCGCTTGGTCCGGCTTCTGGGCCTTCGGCTACCTGGCACTGACCGCCGGGGACCTGACCCCGCACCAGATCACCATCGCCAGTCTGCTGGCCGGTCTGGGCTTCGTCACCGGCGTGGTCGCCTATCTGAAACTCTCGCATGGAACGCCCGGAGTGCGCCACATGTCGAAAATCCGCGAAGAAGGGTAAGGGCTGATGTTCTACCGTGAGGCAGGCGATTTCAAGACATCCTACGTGGATGACAACCAGACCTTCCCGATCAAGTTCGACCGCTATCGCTACTACGCGGTGCTTTTCGTGGCCTTCGCGATCATCCCCTTCGTGATCAATGATTACTGGGTGAACGCGGTCTTCATGCCCTTCCTGATCTATTCCATCGCGGCCATCGGCCTGAATATCCTGATCGGGTATTGCGGACAGGTCTCGCTTGGCACCGGCGGTTTCATGGCGGTAGGGGCCTATGCCTGCTACAAGTTCATGACCGGAGTTGACTTCTGGTGGGGGGGCGAACTGCTGTTCCGCCTGCCCGAGTTCAACATCTTCTTCAGCGTTCTTCTGGGCGGATTGACGACGGCGGTGGTGGGCTTGCTGTTCGGCCTTCCCAGCCTGCGGATCAAGGGGTTCTATCTGGCCGTGGCAACACTGGCCGCGCAGTTCTTCCTGGTCTGGATGTTCAACCGTGTGTCGTGGTTCTACAACTACTCGGCCTCGGGGCAGATCTCGGCGCCCGAGCATCACATCGCCGGGGTCGCCATCACGGGCCCCAATGCGGACGCCTGGGCGATGTATATGTTCTGCCTGGTCTTCGTGGCCGCCAGCGCAATCGTCGCACGCAACCTGACGCGCGGCTCGTTCGGGCGCAAATGGATGGCGATCCGTGACATGGACATCGCGGCCGAGATCATCGGCGTCGACCCTCTGAAAGCCAAGCTCAGCGCCTTCGCCGTATCGTCCTTCTTTGTCGGCATCTCGGGCGCGCTGTTCTTCGCGGTCTATCTGGGCGCGGTCGAGGTCGGCGAGGCCTTCGGTATCCAGAAATCGTTCCTGGTCCTGTTCATGGTCATCATCGGCGGTCTGGGGTCGATCTTCGGCTCTTTCGCCGGGGCCGCCTTCCTGGTGCTTCTGCCGGTGTTCCTGAAGAACACGCTGGTGGGCACGCTGGGCTGGCCCACGGACCTTGCCGCGCATCTGGAGTTCATGATCGTCGGCGCACTGATCATCATCTTCCTGATCGCGGAACCGCATGGTCTTGCGCAGCTCTGGCGCGTAACCAAGGAAAAATTGCGGCTTTGGCCCTTCCCGCACTAGGACGGGGGCAAGGCAACTCTTTCGGAGGCTTGCTTCCGGACACCACCATCGGAAAAACCAAGGGAGGATAACCCGATGAAATTGAAACTGATCACAGCGGTGACCGCAGCCATGTTGGCCGCAGCACCTGCGATGGCCGAGCTGACCTTCACGGCGCTCAGCTATCGGACCGGACCCTATGCGGCGAACGGGATTCCCTTCGCAGACGGGTATCAGGACTACTTTACCCTGCTCAACGAGCGTGACGGCGGTATCGGAGGGGAGCCGATCAACCTGATCGAGTGCGAAACCGGCTACAACACCGAAAAAGGTGTGGAATGCTATGAATCCACCAAGGGTTCCGGCGCGCTGGTCTATCAGCCGCTGTCCACCGGCATCACCTATCAGCTGATCCCCAAGGTGACGGCAGATGGCATCCCGATGCATTCGATGGGCTATGGCCGCACCTCGGCCAAGAACGGCGAAGTGTTCCGCAACATCTTCAACTATCCCGCCAACTACTGGGATGGCGCATCCGTCGGCATCAAGCACCTGCTGGACATCAACGGCGGCGACATCAGCGGCAAGAAGGTGGCGCTGGTCTATCACAACTCCGCCTATGGCAAGGAGCCGATCCGCACGCTGGAAGAACTGGCCAAGAAACATGGCTATGAGCTGACCCTGCTGCCGGTCGATCACCCCGGTCAGGAGCAGAAGTCGCAGTGGCTGCAAATCCGTCGCGACAAGCCGGATTATGTGATCATGTACGGCTGGGGCGTCATGAACCAGGTCGCGATCCAGGAAGCCGTGAACATCCGCTATCCGATTGAAGACTTCATCGGCATCTGGTGGTCGGGTTCCGAGAACGACGTGCTGCCCGCAGGCGATGGCGCCAACGGCTACAAGGCGCTGACCTTCCACGCGACCGGCGCGAACTATCCGCTGTTCGACGACATCAAGACGCATGTCGTGGACAAGGGCAAAGCGGCCGGTGCAGGCGACCAGATTGGCACCGCGCTCTATAACCGCGGTCTCTACGCGGCGATGCTGGCGGCCGAAGCGGCGAAAACCGCTCAGGCGATCCACAACACCACGGCTCTGACCCCCGCGCAGATGCGCGACGGGATGGAAAACCTTGAAATCACCGAAGCCAAGATGACCGAACTGGGTCTGCCGGGCTTTGGTCCGTCCTTCAAGGTTACCTGCCAGAACCACGGTGGTGACGGCCTGGTGGCGGTTGTGCAGTGGGATTATGCCAGCAAGTCCTGGAACATGATCTCTGACTTCCAGCAGTCGGATCAGGACGTCCTGAACCCGCTGATCGCGGAAGACTCCGCAGCCTATGCGGCTGAAGCCGGTATCACGCCGGGTTGCAACTGATCCAGACCCGCTGCGGGCAGCCCTCGTGGCTGCCCGCGCACCACGGATATTTCAAGCAAGAAGAAGACTGGACGATGCCCCTCCCGATAGACGGGCGCGTTAACCTTAACGGAGCGTGAGACATGCTGGACGCAGGCCGGACCGACGAGACCCTTCTTGAGGTCAACAATATCGAGGTGATCTACAACCACGTGATCCTCGTGCTCAAGGGCGTGTCGCTCAAGGTGCCCAAGGGCGGGATCACCGCGCTTCTGGGCGGCAATGGCGCGGGTAAGACCACCACGCTCAAGGCGATTTCCAACCTGCTGCATTCCGAACGCGGCGAGGTGACAAAGGGCAGCATCCTCTATCGCGGCGAACGCGTGCAGGATCTCAGCCCGAACGATCTGGTGCAGAAAGGCGTGATTCAGGTGATGGAGGGGCGGCACTGCTTCGAGCACCTCACCGTCGAGGAAAACCTGATGACCGGCGCTTATACGCGCAAGGACGGCAAGGGGGCCATCGAGGCCGATTTGCAGATGGTCTATGACTATTTTCCGCGCCTCAAGGAACGGCGGAAAAGCCAGGCCGGGTATACTTCGGGCGGCGAGCAGCAGATGGTGGCCATCGGTCGCGCATTGATGAGCCGGCCCGAAACGATCCTGCTGGACGAACCCAGCATGGGCCTTGCGCCGCAGCTTGTGGAGGAGATCTTCACCATCGTGAAGAACCTGAACGAGAAAGAGGGCAATACCTTCCTTCTGGCCGAGCAGAACACCAACGTCGCGCTACGCTTCGCGCATTACGGATACATCCTTGAATCCGGCCGCGTCGTGATGGACGGCCCCGCCGCCGAACTGCGCGAGAACCCCGATGTCAAAGAGTTCTACCTCGGTGTGTCCGAGCAGGGCCGCAAATCCTTCCGCGACGTGCGTTCCTATCGCCGCCGCAAGCGCTGGCTCAGCTGATCTCTGCCGCGGCACTCTACAGATTGTTCTTTTTGCGAAAGGTCTCCCATGACCCGCTCTTTTGACGACCTTGAAACCCGCAGTGCCGACCAGCGCGCGGCAGCCCTTGCAAAGGCGTTGCCGGACCAGATCGCACGGGCCAAGGCCCTGCCGGGATATGCCGGTGCATTGGACGGCGTGACCCCCGCCAGCATCACAACACTCGAAGCACTGGCCAAGCTGCCCGTGCTGCGGAAATCGGACCTTGGCCGCGCGCAGGCGGCGGCAGGCCCGTTCGGTGGGCTGACCACGCGCCCTGCCAGCGGCTTCGCCCATATCTTCCAATCCCCCGGCCCGATCTATGAACCGGGCGGAACCGAGCATGACTGGTGGCGCATGGGGCGTTTTCTGCACGCCTGCGGCATCGGGCGCGGTGACATCGTGCAGAACTGCTTCGGCTATCACCTGACCCCGGCGGGCATGATCTTCGAATCCGGCGCGCGGGCCGTGGGGGCCGCCGTGCTGCCCGCAGGCACCGGCCAGACCGAATTGCAGGTGACCGCCAGCCGCGACGTGGGCGTCACCGCCTATGCCGGCACGCCCGACTATCTGAAAGTGATCCTCGACAAGGCCGACGAGATGGGCGTGACGCTGGGCATCACCCGCGCCGCCGTGGGCGGCGGGGCCCTCTTCCCCTCGCTGCGCAAGGAATATGCCGATCGCGGCATCCTCTGCCTGCAATGCTATGCCACCGCCGATCTGGGCAACATCGCCTATGAAAGCGAGGCGCAGGAAGGCATGATCGTGGATGAGGGCGTGATCGTCGAGATCGTCACCCCCGGCACCGGCGATCCCGTCGCCCCCGGCCAGGTGGGCGAGGTGGTCGTGACCACGCTCAACCCCGACTATCCGCTGATCCGTTTCGCCACCGGCGACCTGAGCGCCGTGATGCCGGGCATCAGCCCCTGCGGACGCACCAACATGCGCATCAAGGGCTGGATGGGCCGCGCTGACCAGACCACCAAGATCAAGGGCATGTTCGTACGCCCCGAACAGGTGGCGCAGCTTGTCGCCAAACACGCCGAAATCAGCCGCGCTCGCGTCATCGCCAGCCGCGAGGGTGAGATGGACGTGATGACCGTGCAGATCGAAGCAGCGGGCGGCAATGCGGATGCCTATGCCGGAACCGTGGCAGAAGTGCTGAAACTGAAGGGCAAGATCGAACTGATGACACCCGGCAGCCTGCCCAACGATGGCAAGGTGATCGAAGATCAGCGCGTCTACGACTGATCTTTCGAACGACAAACCGCAAACAAAAAAAAGACCGCCCCGAGAGGCGGTCTTTTCATGTGCATCGCGCTTCGATCAACCCTGACGGGCTTTGAACCGACGCTGTGTCTTGTTGATGACGTAGACGCGGCCTTTGCGGCGCACGACACGGCAGTCGCGATGCCGGTTCTTGAGCGAGCGGAGCGAGTTCTTGACCTTCATGGTCTTCTCCTATCAGTCGCGGCGCGGGCCTTGCGCCTTGTGGTTGCGATGCCCCGGTAATGGGACGGTGAAATGGCCCCCGGAGGGGCCAGCGAAACATCCCGTCACCGGAATGGAGAAATCATGGTGGGCGATACAAGGTTCGAACTTGTGACCCCTTCGATGTCAACGAAGTGCTCTACCACTGAGCTAATCACCCATGATACCGTTACGGGGCCTGCCCCTCAAACGAAGAGGGGCGCGGATTTCCGCGCCGGTTCGTGGTCTATAAAAGGAGTCGGAAGCAGGATCAAGGGCTTTTGGCAAAGCGATTTATCGCGCTATGATAGACGTGAAACAAGGATATCACATGACAGCGGTTGCCTACCACCTGATCCGGCCCGAACAGACCCGCAGCAGCGTCGTCTTTGCCTCGCCGCACAGTGGGCGCGACTATAACTGGAGCTTTCTGCGAAAGACGGTGCTGAACGAGCATTCGATTCGCACCTCCGAGGATGCCTTTGTCGACCGCCTCTACGAGGCGGCCCCCGGCTTCGGTGCGCCGCTGCTTCTGGCCGGGGTCCCGCGTGCCTTCATCGACCTGAACCGCAGCGCCGACGAACTGGACCCCGCCCTGATCAACGGGGTGCGCGGGCTGTCGCACAATCCGCGTATCGCCTCGGGTCTGGGCGTGGTGCCCCGCGTGGTGGCGGGCGGGCGCGCAATCTATCGCGGCAAGCTCGACCTCGAGGAGGTGCAGGGCCGCATCAGCCGCTATTGGCGCCCCTATCACGCGACCTTGCAACGCCTGCTGGATGAGGCGCATGGCCAGTTCGGCGAAGCGATCCTGATCGACTGCCATTCGATGCCGCATGAGGCGATGGACGGCGTGGCCCGCTCGGGTGCACGGCGACCGGATATCGTGCTTGGTGACCGTTTCGGGGCCTCTGCCGCCGGCAGTGTCGTGGACCGTGTCGAAGCGGCGTTCGAAGGCACGGGTCTGGTCGTGGCGCGCAACGCCCCCTTTGCAGGCGCCTACACCGCGCAGCATTATGGCCGCCCCGCCCGTAACCAGCATGTGGTGCAGATCGAAGTCGATCGCTCTCTCTACATGAACGAACAGCTGATCCGGCCCAACGGGAATTTCGCCACGTTTCAGAAGGTCCTGACCGGCGTGATTGCCCGCATCGTCGAGATCGGTGCAAGCGACCAGCGGCTGGCGGCGGAATAGCGCAACTCAGCGCAGCGCGCGCCCCTTGAGAATCGCTTCCTCGCCAAAGCGCGCCCGGATCGCATCCGTGGCCCGTTCTGCGCGCTGCCGTGCCGCAGCCTGCGGGTCCAGAAGGTCATGGGACAGATCGGCCGCCGTTTCCGGGACCAGATCGGACAGGCCCACGCCGATCAGGCGATAGGGTCCGGCGGCAGGCCCCTGATCGAAGAGCGCCCGCGCCTCGCGATAAAGCCGGTCTGCCAGTTGCGTGGCATCGCGCAGGGCATGACGCCGGGTCAGGATGCGGTGGTCGGCCTTCTTCAGCTTCAGCGTCACGACACGCCCCGCCAATGCCTTGGCCTTGGCGCGATCCGCGACCTTCTCGGCCAACCGCCAGATATGCCCGTCAAGAATATCAGGGTCCGACGTGTCTTCCGAGAAAGTGGTTTCATTCGAGATGGATTTCATTGGGCTGTCGCGCGAGACCCGCCGCGAGTCCTGCCCGCGCGCCAGATGCCAGAGCCGGTCGCCCATCGTCCCGAACCGCGCCGTCAGATCCCGCGCCTCCCAGCGCAGCAGATCATCGAAACTCCGGATACCCGCCTGTTCCAGCGCCGCCTGCGTCGCCTGCCCCACGCCCCAAATCATCCGCACCGGCTTGCCGCGCAGGAAGTCCGCCGTATCGGCCTGCCCGATGACGGAAAACCCGTGCGGCTTGTTCATGTCCGACGCGACCTTTGCCAGAAACTTGTTGTGGCTCAGCCCGATGGACCCGGTCAGCCCCAGTTTCATTTTCATCCGCCGCACCAGCCGCGCCAGCATCACCGCAGGCGGCGCGCCGTGCAGGCGCGCTGTCCCGGTCAGGTCCAGAAACGCCTCGTCCAGCGACAGGGGCTCGATGGCGGGGGTCAATTCCTCCATCATGGCGCGGATCGCGCGGGATGCCTCGACATAGGCCTGCATCCGGGGCTTGATCACCACCGCCTCGGGGCACAGTTTCAGCGCCTGGAACATCGGCATGGCCGACCGGACCCCCTTGATCCGCGCGATATAGCAGGCGGTGGACACCACACCGCGCCGCCCGCCGCCGATGATGACCGGCTTGTCCGCAAGGCTGGGATCGTCACGCTTCTCGACCGAGGCATAGAACGCATCGCAATCCATATGCGCGATGCTCAGGCTGTCCAGTTCAGGATGGCTGACGATGCGCGGGCTGCGGCAGGCCGCGCAGCGCGGGGCCGCATCGAACCGGGTCAGGCAGTCGCGGCACAGGCTAGGCATCAGGACGATTCCGGGCGCGGGGGATGGGTGGTTGCTGCGTTTCAGCATATATAAAGGCGATGGCACAGGAAACCGATATCGCGGGGCAGGGATTCGCCGGGGCCAAGCTGGCCCTGTTTCTGGGGGCTGATCTGGCCGTGATCCTGCGCGACGATCGCCCCGACATTCCATGGCCGGGACGGCTGGACCTGCCCGGCGGAGGGCGTGACGGAACCGAAACCCCGGCCGCCTGTGCGCTGCGCGAAACCCATGAGGAACTCGGCCTCGTGATCGACCCCGGCGCTCTGCGCTGGGGGCAAAGGTTCATCGGTGCCGCTGGCCCTGTCTGGTTCTTTGCCGCGCATCTGGACGCCGGCCGCGCCCGCGATGTCATCTTCGGTGACGAGGGGCAGGAATGGCGTCTGATGCCCCCTGCCGCCTACCTCTCCGACCCGCTGGCCATTCCGCATTTTCAGGACAGGTTGCGCCTTTACCTTGCCGCATCCATGTAAATCGCCGATACCCTGACAAACATTGCAGGCCAAGGCGCCCGCATCTTCTGGAGTGGATTTGATGGAAGATAATTTGACAGAGCTTCTGGGCGCCAATGCCGTGACCCTGGCCGTTGCCCTTCTGGTGATCGTATCGCTCTACAAGGCGATCAAGATCGTGCCGCAATCGGAAAAGCATGTGGTCGAACGGTTCGGCCGTCTTCGCACCGTGCTGGGGCCGGGGATCAACTTCATCATTCCCTTCCTTGATGTCGTGGCGCACCGGATCTCCGTGCTGGAACGGCAGTTGCCGAACGCCGAACAGGACGCGATCACATCGGACAACGTGCTGGTCAAGGTCGAGACCTCGGTATTCTACCGCATCACCGAGCCTGAAAAGACCGTCTACCGCATCCGCGACGTCGATGGCGCGATTGCCACCACTGTGGCCGGGATCGTGCGTTCCGAGATCGGCAAGATCGAACTCGATCAGGTGCAGTCGAACCGCGCCGATCTGATCCACAAGATCCGCGATCAGGTCGTCGCCATGGTCGATGACTGGGGGATCGAGGTGACCCGCGCCGAGATTCTGGACGTCAACCTCGATGCCGCCACCCGGTCCGCCATGCTGCAACAGCTCAACGCCGAACGCGCCCGCCGCGCCCAGGTGACCGAAGCCGAGGGCCGCAAACGTGCCGTGGAACTGGCCGCCGATGCCGATCTCTATGCCGCCGAACAGCAGGCCAAGGCCCGCCGCGTTCTGGCCGATGCCGAGGCCTATGCCACCGGCGTCGTGGCCGATGCCATCAAGGAAAACGGGATCGAGGCCGCCCAATATCAGGTTGCCCTGAAACAGGTCGAAGCCCTGCAAGCCGTGGCCGTGGGTGAAGGCAAGCAGACGATCCTGATGCCCGCCTCGGCTTTCGAGGCTTTCGGCAATGCCTTCGGCCTGCTGAAAGGGCGCGTCTGATGGTGCTCTGGCAGGAATGGTGGGTCTGGGTCGTGGTCGGCGTGACGCTGGCCGTGGCCGAGGTGATGCTGCCCGGCTTCATCCTGCTGGGCTTCGCCATCGGCGCGGCACTGGTGGGATTGCTGCTGCTGATCGGCGTGCTGGGCGGCAACCTTTTCGTACTGATCCTGATCTTCGCCCTTGCCTCGCTGGTGTCATGGATCGCGCTGCGGCGTCTGGTCGGCATCCGCAAGGGTCAGGTCAAGATCTGGGACCGCGACATCAACGACAACTGACGCGCTGGGCCGCTCAGGCCCCGCGCAATTCGTCCAGAATACCCAAGGCCGCCTGACGCGGATCGGCCGCCTGCCAGATCGGGCGTCCCACCACGATATGATCCGCCCCGTCCGATACCGCCTGCGCAGGCGTGGCGATGCGCTTCTGGTCGCCCTTGTCCGCACCCATCGGCCGCACGCCGGGCGTCACGATCAACCGCCCCGCCGCCTGCGGCAAGGCGCGGATCAACGCCGCCTCCTGCGGCGAGGCGATGACACCATCCGCCCCCGCCTCGAACGCCAGCCCCGCGCGCTCTAGCACCAGATCGCGCACATCGCCCGCCTTCATCAGCCCCGCGTCCAGATCGGCCCGGTCCAGCGATGTCAGGATCGTCACGGCCAGGATCTTCATCTCCTTGCCACCCACACCAGCACGCGCCGCCCGCACCACATGCGGATCGCCATGCACCGTCAGGAAATCCAGATCATACTGCGCGAGCCCCCGCACCGCCGCCTCGACCGTGGCGCCGATATCGAACAGCTTCATGTCCAGAAAAATGCGCTTGCCATGTTCCTGCTTCAACTCGTTCGCCAGGGCCAGCCCGCCCCCCGTCAGCATCCCCAGCCCGATCTTGTAGAAACTGACCGCGTCACCCAGCGTTTCGGCAAGGGCCAGCCCCTGCAACGCATTGGGCACATCAAGGGCAACGATCAGACGGTCATCGGCGGTGGTCATGGCGGGGCATCCTCTGGTCCGGGGTTCGGGCGGTGTTAGCCGCTGACCCGTCCCCCGGCAAGACTTGAGATTGACCGCGCCCGCGCGCCGCCGCATCATCGCCGCCACAGCGGTAAGAGGTAACATGCAGTTCACAGTGACATACGACCGGGACGAGATGGACCCGAAAACCGGCCCCATCACCGTGGGCTGGTTCCTGACCAGCGACAAGGGCGGCATCCTCTATGATCCGCCCGAACGGCTGACCTCGCGCCAGACCAACAAGGGCCACGCCAAATCCGCCTCGCGCTGCCCGGCGGTGGTGCAGATGGAAAGCCGCTACTTCGTGGTCAAATGCCCTTTCGACCTGCATATCGGCTTCAAGCGCGACGAACAGGGAAAGCCCGGGCTGATTAATCTGGCCGGGGGCGCCTCACCGGTGCGGGCCAACAAGCTGGCCCAGCTTCTGACACTGGTGAACGAAGCCGAATGGCGCTACCCCGACCGTCCCACGGTCCAGATGTCGCTGCCTTATTGCTTCATTTCCGATGAGGTTCTGTATCTGACCCAGTTGGGCACCTTCGCCCATTACCGTCCCGATCCGCTGCCCGGCACCATCTTCGGGGGGCGCTTTCCGGTGAACATCTGGCCGCGCCCGCTGATGTGGGCGTTCGAATGGCACGATACCGACAAGCCGATCGTCCTGCGCCGGGGCGAGCCATTGTTCTATTGCCAGTTCGAGGGCAACACGCCCGATCGCCCCATCCAGATGGTCGAGGCTGAACTTACCCCTGAACTTGAAACCTATATGGAACAGCTCTCCGGTGTGGTGAATTACGTGAACCAGACATTCAGCCTGTTCCAGGCCGCCGAGAAGGTCCGCCCCGAACGGCTTCTCAAACCCAAGGGGCGCTAGGCAAACTTCAGGCCAGAAGCCCGTCCGCCACCATAATCTCGCGTTTTCCGCTGCGATATTCGGGCATCCGGCGCAACTGGCGGATCGCCTCGTGCATCAGGGCGCTGCGGCGCGTGACAGGATCACCGTGGTCCAGCGGAAGCTGGCAATCCACCAGCACGCGACCGCTGTCCGAGGTGATGGCCACATGTGCGCGCATCATGCTGTCATGATTCTCGATATTCAGTCCTGCAATGTCGATCTGCGTGATGAACATGTTTCGCTCCCGGCTTGAACACATATCCCGTGTAGCGTTTACCAAGGGCGGAAATTTGACCGTCGCCGGATGAAATAAGGGCTTTTTTCGGAAGCGGCGAATTTGCGCCTGCTTTGGCACTTGAACAGGTTGCGCGCCGCAACCATCTTTGACCTGAGGCCCGAAACAGGGTGTGCCGCAAGGGCGGGCACCGCGATACTCGGGCGCTTGGAAAAAGGAGAAAGACCATGGACTTGAGCAAGTTCACGGAACGGTCGCGCGGTTTCATTCAGGCCGCCCAGACCATCGCGATGCGCGAAAACCATCAACGTCTGGCGGCGGAACATATCCTCAAAGCCCTGCTTGACGACGACCAGGGGCTGGCCAGCAACCTGATCACCCGGTCGGGCGGCAATCCCGCACAGGTCACGCAGGCCCTCGCCCTCGCGCTGGGCAAGATCCCGAAAGTCTCGGGCGATGCAGGGCAGGTCTATCTGGACAACGTGACCGTCAAGGTCCTCGACGAAGCGACCAAGCTGGCCACCAAGGCCGGGGACAGTTTCGTACCGGTCGAACGCATCCTCATGGCGCTCTGCATGGTCAAGTCACCTGCCAAGGACGCGCTGGACGCCGGTGCCGTCACCGCGCAGAAGCTGAACGAGGCGATCAACGACATCCGCAAGGGGCGCACGGCTGACACCGCCAGCGCCGAGGAAGGGTATGACGCGCTCAAGAAATATGCCCGCGACCTGACCGAGGCCGCCGAGGAAGGCAAGATCGACCCGATCATCGGCCGCGACGAGGAAATCCGCCGCGCGATGCAGGTCCTCAGCCGCCGCACCAAGAACAACCCGGTCCTGATCGGGGAACCCGGCGTGGGTAAGACCGCCATCGCCGAAGGTTTGGCGCTGCGGATCGTGAATGGCGACGTGCCGGAATCCCTGCGCAACAAGCGTCTGATGGCGCTGGACATGGGCGCGCTGATCGCCGGTGCGAAATATCGCGGCGAATTCGAGGAACGCCTGAAAGCCGTGCTGAACGAAGTGACGGCAGCAGCGGGCGAGATCATCCTCTTCATCGACGAGATGCATACCCTTGTGGGCGCGGGCAAAGGCGATGGCGCGATGGACGCCGCCAACCTCATCAAGCCCGCTCTGGCGCGCGGCGAGTTGCACTGCGTCGGTGCCACGACCTTGGATGAATACCGCAAATACGTCGAAAAAGACGCGGCTCTCGCGCGGCGGTTCCAGCCGGTGATGGTGTCGGAACCCACGGTCGAGGATACGATCTCGATCCTGCGGGGCATCAAGGAAAAGTATGAGCTGCACCACGGCGTGCGGATCAGCGACTCGGCCCTTGTGGCGGCGGCGACGCTCTCGCATCGCTATATCACCGACCGTTTCCTGCCCGACAAGGCGATCGACCTGATGGACGAGGCCGCCAGCCGTCTGCGCATGGAAGTGGACAGCAAGCCCGAGGAACTGGACGCGCTGGACCGTGAGATACTGCAAAAGCAGATCGAAGCCGAGGCGCTGCGCCTCGAGGACGATGCCGCCTCCAAGGATCGTCTGGGCACGCTGGAAAAGGATCTGGCCGAGCTGATGGAGCGCTCTGCCGAGATGACCGCGAAATGGCAGGCCGAGCGAGACAAGCTCGCCGGTGCGCGTGATCTCAAGGAGCAGCTTGACCGTGCCCGCGCCGAACTCGACATCGCCAAGCGCGAAGGCAATCTGGCGAAGGCCGGGGAGCTTTCTTATGGCGTGATCCCCCAGCTTGAGAAGAAGCTGGCCGAGGCCGAGGAAGTGGGCAGCGACGGCGTCATGGTCGAAGAGGCCGTGCGCCCCGAACAGATCGCGCAGGTGGTGGAACGCTGGACCGGCATTCCGACAACCAAGATGCTGGAAGGCGAGCGGGAAAAGCTGCTGCGCATGGAAGAGGAACTGGGCCGCCGCGTGATCGGTCAGAAAACTGCCGTCAAAGCTGTCGCCAATGCGGTGCGGCGGGCGCGTGCGGGTCTGAACGACGAGAACCGGCCGCTGGGGTCCTTCCTGTTCCTTGGACCGACGGGCGTGGGCAAGACCGAACTGACCAAGGCTGTCGCCGAGTATCTCTTTGACGACGAGAACGCGATGGTGCGGATCGACATGTCGGAATTTATGGAGAAACACTCGGTCAGCCGCCTGATCGGCGCGCCTCCGGGCTATGTCGGCTATGACGAGGGCGGTGTCCTGACCGAGGCCGTGCGGCGCAGACCCTATCAGGTGGTGCTGTTCGACGAGGTGGAAAAGGCGCACCCGGATGTCTTCAACGTGCTCTTGCAGGTGCTGGACGACGGGGTGCTGACCGATGGGCAGGGCCACAGGATCGACTTCAAGCAGACGCTGATCGTGCTGACCTCGAACCTTGGGGCGCAGGCGCTGAGCCAGTTGCCCGACGGATCGGATGCCTCGGACGCCAAGCGTGACGTGATGGATGCGGTGCGGGCGCATTTCCGGCCCGAGTTCCTGAACCGTCTGGACGAGACGATCATCTTCGACCGGCTGTCGCGCAAGGATATGGACGGGATCGTCGAGATCCAGCTGCGCCGGTTGCTCAAGCGGCTGGCAGGTCGCAAGATCGTGCTGGAGCTGGATGCGGCGGCCAAGACCTGGCTGGCGGATGAAGGCTATGACCCGGTGTTCGGGGCGCGGCCGCTGAAGCGGGTGATCCAGCGGGCCTTGCAGGACCCGCTGGCCGAGATGCTGCTGGCGGGCGACGTCAAGGACGGTGCCGTGGTGCCGGTGTCCGCCGGGCCGGACGGGCTGATCATCGGGGACCGCGTCGCCGCGTCGAACCGGGCCAAGCCGGATGATGCCGTGGTGCATTGATCGGGACGGATCAGGATTGATCGGGGCTGGGGCCGCAGGGGAGACCTTGCGGCCCCGGTCCTTTTTGGGCCTGTCCCATGATGGGACATTTCCCGGATTGTTTGTTTTCAGAGGGTTATGCGGCCGCGTTAGGGATATTTTAACGATCTGCCCGCAAGACTGCTCTGATGGGCTGTCTGATCCGGCGGCCTTGGGGCTTTGCGGGGATGGGCAATGCTGTTGCAGGTGAATACGCACCATCGCCAAAGAGCGTTACCGGAAAGCCTGCGAGAAGTCTTGAAAATACACCATTATGGTGTAATCTGATGGACAGAAGAAAACCTGCCTACGATCTTGGTGCAATACAGTCCGCCGCGCGTGCTGGCATGAGTGTCACGACTGGCGCGTTGCGCGGTGCCGCTGCCATGGGGATGACCCGCGCTGACATGATGCGTGTGATCCAGGAGCTGACCCGCCGGGATTTCTACAAGTCGGTGACGACCTATCGGGATCATGCCATCTGGATGGACGTCTATCATGGGCGGGCGGACGGCTATGAAATTTATATCAAGTTCGTGCAGGATGTGGTCACGGAATTCACCTGCACGTCTTTCAAGGAGAAATGACATGGGGCAAGGCGACCGCACGAAACAGCATCCGGAAACCGGCGCGACCCTTGTCCGTGGGGTCCGCCGTGTCACGCTGTCCTTCCGGTCGCAGCGCGAGACGATTGATCTGCCGGGGTGGTATCCCGCAGATGATCCGACGGCAGAGAATGGTCTGCATGACGCCAAGGACATGCGGGTGTCGGATCGGGCGATCAATGCGATGAAGGCCCGTGATGCCGGTCTGCTGACGCCCGATCAGATCCGCAAGGTGCGCAAAAAGCTGGGCCTGTCGCAACGCGACGCGGGGCAGATCATCGGCGGAGGGCCGAATGCCTTTCAGAAATACGAGGCGGGCGACATTCTGGTCAGCAAGGCAGCGGATACGGCGCTGCGTCTGCTGGCCAATGATCCGGCAAGGTTGGCTGAACTCGCAGACGCGGGCCAGACGGTGTGAGCCGGGCGGCCCCCCCTATCACTCCCCCGTCTGCAACCAGTGTTCCACCAGATCGAAGACGTCATCCACCAGCCCCGGCGATTTCGCCATGGGGCCGGTCAGGCGGATGATCCAGCCGTTGTGCGCGCGGGCGCGGGTCAGGGTCATGCCCTGTCGCAGGGTCAGGGCGTGGCGGGGGCGGTTCGATTTGGGGCCGGGATCGGTCACAGGTTCGGTCAGGATGGTGTTGAGGATGGGGCGCAGCGCCTCCCATTGCTGGGGCAGGGCATGGGCCGGGGTGGCGTTGGCGGCCAGTGTCGCGATGATCGCCGGTCCGCCGCCAAGGCGCAGGGCGGTGGCGAGGCGGTCCATGCGCGCGATGGAGAGCGCCTCGGGCGTGCGCAGGCGCGCGTCCTGCAGCGCCTCGACCACAAGGTGAAAGCCGCGCAGGCGGGCGCGTTGCTGCCGGCTTGCGGCGGGGTAGAGGGCTTCGACAGCGCGGCCCGCATCGGCGAAGGCCCCGTCCTCGACCAGCCGGAGGATCAGGCGGCCCTTCTCCCAAGGGGAGATCTGGGCGCGAACCTCGTTCTCGGTCACCATGGCGGCGAGGGCGGCGGGAATGTCGGCGGGGTTGCACAGCAGGGCCGGTATCGTGGCGCGGCCAAGGGCGCGGAAGACCATCAGGCGGCGATAGCCCGAGATGAGGCCGTAGGGATGCGGCTGGTCTTCGCCCTGCATCAGGCCGAAGACCTCGACCGGCTGGCGCAATCCGATCGCGGTGATGGAGCGTGTCAGATCATCGAGCGCCGCCGCATCGGACCGTGACCGGTCCCGGGGCAGGATGTCGGCCGCGATATCGGACAGCGGGATTTCGGCAAGTTGCATCGGCACCTCCTGCGTGTGGCGGGGCCAGTATGCGGCAGGTGGGGTGCTGTTGCGCTTTCACCGCGCGGGGCGCGCGGTGGTTGGCCCGCCGGATGGGCGGGCCTTTGTCGTGTCTGGGGTCAGCCGACGACCAGATCGCCGGGATCGAAGGCGAAGATGAAGTCGCTGCTGTCGATCAGCGCCGCGTCCACGTTGTCCAGCGTGACCGAATTTCCGGCGTTCACGCGGATTTCGGTGGCGGTGCCGATCTGGGTGATGGTGAGCGCGGAGAGATCCAGAAAGCCCCAGGCCGAGACATCCAGAAGGTCGAGACCGTCCTGAAAATCGGTGATGCGGTCGTTGTTCATCCGGTCTTCGAAGACGAAGATATCGGCACCTGCGCCGCCGGTCATCAGATCCTCGCCGAGGCCGCCCGCCAGCGTGTCGCGCCCGGCCCCGCCGTCCAGCGTGTCCTTGCCCGCGCCGCCTTCGAGCAGGTCGAGGCCGTTGCCGCCGAAGAGCCTGTCGTTGCCGCTTTCGCCGATGAGAGTGTCATTGCCGCCATCCCCGTAGAGCCGGTCGTTGTCGGCCCCGCCGTGGAGGAAGTCGCTGCCGCTGCCGCCGTAGATCAGGTCATTGCTGGCGTCGCCATAGATGATGTCATTGCCGATGCCGCCAAAGAGCCTGTCTGCGCCGGAGCCGCCTTCGATCGTGTCGCGGCCCGCGTCGCCGTAGAGTTGATCCTCGCCCGCGCCGCCGAGGATCATGTCGTTGCCGCCGCCGCCGCGCACCACATCGCTGCCGCCGCCGGCTTCGATCACGTCATTGGCGGCGGTGCCGGTCAGCGTATCGGCCCCGCCGGTGGCAATGGGTGGGGGCGGGGCGTCGTCGAGGATGAAATCCGCGGCCGTCAGGCTGGTGGCGTCGACGCCCAGCAGTTCCACATAGGCGCCGTCGCCGAGGCTAACCCGTGTCTCGCCGGAGCTGTCCGAGATCACGAGATCCGCGACATCCCAGATGCCGTAGCCGCGCAGGTCGATGCGGTCGGTGCCGGTGGTGAAATCGGTGATCGTGTCGCGGCCGGGATCGCTGCGGAAGACGAAGGTGTCCGCGCCTGCGCCGCCGGTCAGCATGTCGTCGCCGCTGCCGCCGTCGAGGATGTCGTCGCCCGCGCCCCCGGTCAGCAGGTCGTTGCCCGCGCCGCCCAGAAGCAGATCGGCCCCGTCGCCGCCGTCGAGCAGGTCGTCGTCATTGCCGCCGTCCAGCAGGTCGTCGCCCGTGTCGCCGAAGAGCGAGTCGCGGCCCGATCCGCCGTAGAGCGCGTCGTTGTCCGCGCCGCCTTCGAGCCGGTCATTGCCGCTTTCGCCGAGGATGGTGTCATTGCCCGCGCCGCCGCGGATGCGGTCGGAGCCGCCGCCTGCCGCCAGGCTGTCATTGCCGCCCAGAAGGTCGAGATTGTCGGAGTTGCTGGCGCCGATGAGGATGTCGTCGCCCTCGCTCGGGCCTGTGGATGCGACGGGCAAAGGGTCGCCTTCGAAGCTCAGGCGGTATTGGAGGGAGGTCGGGCCTTGCACGTTGATGCTGTATGTGCCGGTGGTCAGGGCGGTGAAGGTGATCGACGTGGTCGTGGGCAGGTCGCCGAGGTTGATGAAATTGGTGATCTCGCCGAATTCCGCGCCGTTGTCGTAGCTGAGGGTGTAGTTGCCGACGCCGCCGCTGGCGATCAGGCCGAAGGTGTAGGTCTGCCCTGCGACCAGTGCGGCGGTCGCGGTGTCGCCGAAATCGCCTACGGTGATTTCCCCGGCGAGGCTTTGGCCGGGGGCAAGGGCGTAGAGCGAAGTTGCGCCGAACGCGGCGTCATCGGTTTCGACGAATGTGGTCATCGGGCACTCCAAGGGAACTGGTTAAAATGCGACGGAACGGGAAACGGACGGATTGTCTGCCGTGACAGGAGTCCCTTGGAGGTTAACGGCTGCTTTCCCCTGGGGCAAATGGAAGGCTTTGTCTGGGGCGGAAATCTTGCAAGATCATGGCAGAACCATGGCCGACAATGAAAAAGGCGGGCAACAATGCCCGCCTTTTCCGTAGATTGTTGTGCGATCAGCCGAAAATCACTCGGGCAGAATCACAGCGTCGATGACGTGGATCACGCCGTTCGAGGTTTCGATGTCGGCGGTCACCACATTGGCGCCGTTCACGGTCACGCCGCCTTCGGTCATGATGGTGACGTCGGAACCCTGAACGGTCGGGGCCATCATGTTGTTGGACAGGTCGGTGGACATCACTTTGCCCGGCACGACGTGGTAGGTCAGGATCGCGATCAGCTGGTCCTTGTTTTCGGGCAGCAGCAGGCTTTCGACGGTGCCTTCGGGCAGGGCTGCGAACGCGTCATCGGTGGGTGCGAAGACGGTGAAGGGGCCTTCGCCCTTGAGCGTTTCGACAAGGCCTGCGGCTTCGACAGCGGCGACCAGTGTGGTGAAGCTGCCTGCTTCGACGGCGGTGTCCACGATATCCTTGGACATGCTGCCCGCGAAGGCCGGGGTCGCGAGCAGGGCGGCGGCGGTCAGGGCGAGGTAGGTTCTGCGGAACATGGTTTTCTCCAGATTGTGTCAGGCGACGCCGTCAGTGGCATCGAGAACAATACTCCCGCCATGCGACATTGGTTCACCGGGGTTTCCCGCCTATGCCGGTTGACGAAAAACGCCGCAGCGCTAAGCCACGGCGTTTCGCGATTTCCACTGATAACCTTGTGATACGGCGCGAGTGAGCCGTGATCAGATCCGCTTCTGATTGCGCAGGCTCATTGCCCGATCGCGGACCTTGCGATCGTGTCCAGCAGGGCCTGCACCTCTTGCATGGGGCCTTCGGGATAGCTGCGGTAGCCGATCATCGTCTGGTCCGGCGTATCGGGCGAGACCGCGACGAAGATGTCATAGGGGCAGAAGACGATGTTCATCGGGTCGGCCTCCATCACCTTGCGGGACACGGCGGCGGAGCAGAAGCTGTAGACATCGGCCTTGAGGAAGATCGTCACGTCGGATCCCACATCGCCCTTGGTGCGTTCCAGCATGTCGCCCACATGGGACGTGCCGTCGATCACCAGACCCTGGTCGATGATCGCGTTCTCCAGTCCGAAGATCACATCCTCGAACGACTGGTCCGTTGTATAGGTGATCATCTCCTGTGCCTGAAGGCTGGTCGCTGTCAGCGCCGCCATGCACATCCCGATCATAAGCTGTTTCATCGTGATCTCCTCCTGTTTGCGCCGCGCTGTTTGCGCTGAAACGCGCGAGAGCGGCAAGAAGGTGTCTTGCCGCTGATTCATTATCTGACCACTCTAGACCTTGAGCCGCCGGCTGCCTTGATACAAATCAAAAGGATTGAATGTATGGATTTCGCGATGAATGCGCTGCTGCTTCTGGCGCTGTTGTTCGTTCTGGTGCTGGGCATCGCGGTGCTGGCCGTGGCGGTGTTCTTCATCGCGGACAGGTTGCAGACCGGCGATGCGGTGCGGCGCAACTATCCGGTGATCGGACGGTTCCGGCATCTGTTCACCGCGCTGGGCGAGTTTTTCCGCCAGTATTTCTTTGCCATGGACCGCGAGGAAATGCCCTTCAACCGCGCGCAGCGGGACTGGGTTTATAATGCGACCAAGGGGCAGGGGAACACGGTCGCCTTCGGATCGACCCGGAACCTGTCGATCCCCGGCACGCCGATCTTCGTGAACGCGGTGTTTCCGCCGCTGGATGACCAGTTCTCGGTCACGCAGCCGATGGTCATCGGGCCGACGGCGGCCATCCCGTATCGCGCGAAGTCGATCTTCAACATTTCGGGCATGAGCTATGGCGCGATTTCCCGCCCGGCGGTCGAGGCGCTGAGCCGGGGGGCGGCCAAGGCGGGCATCTGGCTGAACACCGGCGAGGGCGGGCTGTCGCCGTTCCATCTGACAGGGGCCTGCGACATCGTCTATCAGATCGGCACGGCCAAATACGGTGTGCGCGATGAGCATGGCAACCTGAGCGACGCGAAGCTGCGCGAGGTGTCGGACCATCCGCAGGTCAAGATGTTCGAGTTGAAGCTGGCGCAGGGGGCCAAGCCCGGCAAGGGCGGCATCCTGCCCGGCGAGAAGGTGAATGCCGAGATCGCGGCGATCCGG
>Ga0209345_10001126_pt1 | contig 32812 bp, 22 predicted proteins | sample Cruoilmetagenom7_FD_187294 | JGI IMG/M metagenome (GOLD analysis project Ga0209345, IMG submission 187294) | Oil polluted marine microbial communities from Coal Oil Point, Santa Barbara, California, USA - Sample 7 (SPAdes) (version 2) | ecosystem: Environmental > Aquatic > Marine > Oil seeps ...
CCCCGGACTTGGCGTTCTTCGATATGTTCTTCCAGCATGGCCTCATCGCCGATCGCCAAGTCCGGGGTGCTCTCTACACCGACCAGTTCCTCCAGCTCGGCACGCAAGGTCTCGCGTTCCAGATCGCTGTGGAAAGGATCTGCGGTTGGGTCGTCCCTCATACGGCTTAGGATGTCAGCGGTGGTCGGCGGCAACCTGTCGACCACGCTCTCCTGCCGATCAGCCTCCACTGCCCCACTGTCTTTGAGAACCTCACCATCGGCCAACAAACGGCCCAGATCACTGTGTACCTGGTCGAGACGGTCGATCGCTTTCTCGAGCTCATCGGCGCGAGACAGGTCAAAGCCTTCTTTCTTGGCAATCGCCTTCATATCCTGCCCGAGCCACTGCCGCTCCAGCGCGGCATTACCCGCGCCGATTTCGACGCGACGCGTCACCTCCCGTGCATCTATGCCGGTGCCTTTCAAAGCCTGTTCAAGACGTTCGGCAAGAGCTGGATCTTGCAAGGCTCCTTGGGCCTCAGCCTGAATGTTGGCAGCCGAATAAATCCCGCTCTTGGACGCGTCTTCGAGCAAGGTGTGGGACTGCGTTCCCATTGGGCTCAGATGTGACAAAGAGCGATAAATGTCGTTCAGCTCATGCTCCAGCGCGGCACGCCGCTCCACTGGGGCGGCCGCAACAATGCGTTCGGCTTGGTTGATCTTGTCGTGGAAGGCATCCACGACCTCATCAAACGAATGCTGCTCTTCGGCCATGCCATATACCTTTCCATCTGCTTCAATCGGATTGCCTTGTGCGAAAAGCGTCGCAGCCTTGTTCAAGGCCGCTGCAATGTCGTGCTGGTTCTCGCGCGAGGCTTCGGCAGCAAGGCCGCGATAGAGCTGCGCGTTCTGCGCCACTTCGGCCAAGGCACGGTCAAGCTCTGGCCCTACGCGCTCGCGCTTGGTCAGCTTCTGGCCCGTGGCTTCTGCGCGGCGCTGGTCTACATCGCTCGGCCTCTTCGTCGTGACCCCGCGCTCAAGCTTTCGGGTCGCCTCGAGCCGCAGCCCATAGCGGTCCGACACCTCAACCATCGCCTCGCGAAAACTGTCGTAGTTGAAGTGGTGCCCTTCCTTCAGAAAGAAGAACTCCCCGTCCTTGCTGCGCCGGTTGAGGACGATATGCGCGTGTGGGTGATCCCGGTCCTCATGCACGGCCGCCAAGTAGTCGAAGTGGCTGCCTTCGCCCTGAAAGAACCGCTCGCAAATCTCGCGCGTGATCTCGGCAACATCCTCGCCGCGCGTGCCAATTGGGAAGGCCATCAAGAGATGTGAGGTATGTCCCAGCTTCGGATGGAACCCCTCATTCCACTGCGCTGAAAACCGACGTGTGACCTGCTCGATCTCTTTGGCTGACAGGACGCTTTGGCCGTCATAGGTGCCACGGCTGTCGATGATAAAGCTCGACTTGGTGGTTAGGTATTCCAGCTGATTGCGCAGCTGCGCTTTGTTGTTCGTGCCGCCGTCGCGAATGGCTTTGAAGATCGCGGGTGAATGCCCCATGGCCGCGCGTGCCATCTGCTTTGCGCGGGCGCGCGGGACGCTTCCGCGAATTCGGCTCCAATCGCGATCGAAGAAGACCTCCTGCGCGGCGGCAACGGCGCTATTCCGGGCCATCGGCAAAGCCTCCCAGAACGCGGGCAACCTCGCCGGATAGAGCACTTCGGCGACGCTGCGCCATGTCCTGAACCTGGTCCGCGATGTCGAAGATCAGCCCGGCCAATGCGCGCACCTGACCATGGGCAGAATTGCCATAGGGCGGCGCCTTGCCCTGCCGCTTTGCCTCGTTCAGGCGCTGCGCAATCTGGTTGATATTGTTGCCGGTGCGATTGAGCGAAGCCGATAGCCCCTGCATCTGGTTTGCCAGTTCATCGTCAGGAACAAAGAGATCGCTCGACGCATGGATCAGTCGCCGCAGCCCCTCCGCCCGGCTGGTGATATCATGCCGCGTCAAGACCGTATCAAAGCCCGCCAGCTCCTTGGGCGTGAGCCGGACATTGACCAACTCGGAGCGCACGCGCGCGTCGAGCTTGCGACTTTGATCGGCCTTCAAGGTGTAGAAGATGCTGCGGGTCGTGACGCAGAATTCGCGGGCCAGATCCTCGATCGGCACCCCTTCGGCACGCTTGCGCACGATGGCAAAACGCTGGCTCTGCGTCAGTCGCTTGTGCCGTGGTGCGCGCGGTCGACCCATGTGAAGTAATCACCCCTATTTCTTGCCAGCATCATACTGGCAGCTCTGTTATGGCACTTCGCCATAATTGATTCAATATTATAATATTGCATCAACTGCCTGTATTCCGCTTGGAGCAGCCATCGGCTGCGACCGCCGGGCAAAGCCCGGCGCTATGCGCAAGGCATGGCTCCACTCAGTCGTGGTTCCATGCCTCAGCATCGCCAAGCATTTGCATCGCAAGTGCGCGGGCCGCGCCTTCGGCGCTAGCATAGGTTTGATGATCGGGCAGCTCGTGCAAATAAAAGGGCTGCTGCGGGTCGTCCGGCGTCTCCGCCCGGACATAAATCGCCCACCCATCGATCAGCGCCGGATCGTCACAATACTCCTGCCCGCCATCGGGCAGATTGCAGAACCCATGGAGATGCACGCTGACGCGGCCCTCTCGGGCCGCTTGTTTGATGTCAGAATACTTCATGGAAAACCTCGGCGCTTTCCTCTATGAAAAATTCGTCGGGCTTGCCATTCAGGCGGGTGCCATCCTGACTGGTCAAACCGATAGCTGACCCATTCCGCGTGAAGGTGATAAGGTACTGCCCCAGGCCATCACGCGTCACCACATAACTGCTATTGGCCCAGTGAACGCGGTTGCCCGCGTCCACTGCTGCTTTGATCTCTTCCAAGGTCATCGCAAGGCCTCCTCAAGGATTGCGAGGGCCCCAAGGCAATCGTCGATGTAGGGCTGCTCTTCGCCTTCCAGATCGTTCAGCTCCAGCCGGTTCAACACCGCGTAAAGCGTGGCGCGCGCTTCACGGGCGGCGCTTCGCAAGCTCATCGTGTCTTCCAGACGCGCGGTCGCAAAATCATCACTGTGATAGTCTAGGATCATGCTGCCACCTCCTTGCCTTGACCCGCTGCATGCAAAACAAAGTCGGCAGCTTTCTGCGCTTCGGATGCCGCGCGAAAAATCGCCCGCTTGTCTTCTTTGAGAGCCTGTAGCCAGCCCTCAACGTAAGCGGCGCTTTGGTTGAACTCCGGCGCAACGCCAATCTGCGCACCAAGGAAACAAGCGCCGATTTCCGCCACCAGTTCTTCAAAGGCATAGGCTTCTCGGTTCGCAAACGTCTTGATCCGCTCCAGCCGCTTTTCGTTGCCGGTCCAATGGATCACCTCATGGGCCAAAGTCCCATAATAGCCTGCCGCATTGTGAAAGGTTGTTATCGGCGGCATGTGGATGTGATCTTTCGTGGGGCTGTAATAGGCGCGCGGGTCGTCGCTGGTGAGGATCTCCGCCCCAGTCCTGCTGAAAAACGCATCCAACTCCGGATCTTCCTCCGTGCCAAGGTCGCGCGGGGCCTGGGGCCAGATGTAGTAATCCTCGGGTAAGCCTTCGATCTGATCCGCGTTAAACACACGGTAGGCGCGCGCATAAGGCAGCTCTTCTTCAACGCCCAGATCGTTCTCTCGGGTGAATGTGCCATATTTGACCACAGTCGACGACGTCTCGCCTTTGCGAACCTGTCCGCCCAGCTCCTGCGCCTGCTTGTAGGTCATCCAGCGGCTGGACACGTAGCCATGCTTGGCCGCCATAACCCAGAGCATCAGGATGTTAATCCCGCGATACTCCTCGCCGTTGTGGCGGGTCGGAAGGGCAATGCCGGACGCGCTCCCGGTCCACGGCTTGCGCCATGGCGGCGTGCCTGTCTCAATCTCTGCAATAATAATGTCGGTGACATGGGCATAAACATCAAACTTTGGTGCCATTTGTGGCCTCCTCGATCAAAGTGAAGCGGGTGAGGCTTTGCGCCCCCTTCCGCCGATGGGCTGCGCCTCGGCCACCTGATCTGACCGAATACGCATGTATTCGGCGGAACAGAGTGGGAGAGGGCAAAGCCCGACCCATGGCCCTGAACGGGGCTGTCAATCGGCCACATTTGCGAAGAAAATGTCTGCGCCAATATCAGACGCCAATTTGCCGCGCGAGGAATGGCTCGCCCGCGAGACAGGGGAAATTGGTGACTGATTTTGGGGGTGGACTAAGGTTGACCGCCACGGTCAGGGATGTTGGGCGGACCAAATCAGATGAAAGATGCCTGGATTGGGGTGAGCGGGCCAAAGGCCCGTTAAGCCTCGGTGCTGTCTATTGGGAGACTTTGCCCGCGCGCGCCAGCGCGGGCTCAATTTAAGGCAAATACAAGTATCTGCCAGTTACAATGCTTGCATAAATCTATCTTCGCCAAGACTCCTAGTTGCGACAGCTGGAAAAAGACAATCACACCGAGCATTTCGATTGAACACCACTTGACTCCCCGCTATCGTTCAGACAGCACAAAAAATGTGCGGGTACATTAATCATACGCGCCAATTCGGGAGTGCGAAGTGGAAAACGGAAAATCGGATCTTCGTTGGGGAGTCGCGCAGCGTCTCGAGTTCATCGAGTTTCGATTGTTTTGGGAGGGGCATGTGAACCGCAGCGACTTGATGGAGCAGTTTGGATTATCGGTCAACCAAGCGTCCGCCGACCTGAACCGCTATATCGGTCTGGCTCCGGACAACATCGTGTATGACAAGAGCGAGCGGGCCTATGTTCGTGGACAGGACTATTCTGCACAGTTCCTGAAGCCTGACGCCACCCGTTACCTCGCACAGCTACGGTCTTTGGCCGATGGCATTATGGAGAGCGATGATGCTTGGATCGCTGAACTGCCATCCTATGATGCTGCGCCGACCCCGGTCCGTGGCGTGACCCCTGTAATTCTGCGATCCGTTGTCGGTGCCATCCGTAGATCCGAGGCCATCGAGGTAAAATATCAATCCCTTTCGCGCCCCGAGCCAAGCTGGCGCTGGATCGCACCTCACGCCATCGGTTTCGATGGCTTTCGATGGCACGCCAGGGCCTTCTGTAAGACTAACGAGGCCTTCAAGGACTTTTTGCTGTCGCGCATCCTACAGACACGCGGTGTAGAAGCCAGCGGAACCACGGATGCGGCCGATGCCGATTGGCAAGAGCACGTCACGCTCGAGATTGCCCCCCACCCTGAACTCTCCGAGAACCAGAAGAAGGTGATCGCGCTTGACTATGGGATGCACGACGGCAAGGCGAAGATCAAGGTTCGACGCGCTCTCCTTTACTATGCTCTGAAACGTCTGGGGCTCGATACCGATCCAGACGCTAGGAAACCGCAGGATCAGCAGATTGTATTGTTAACACCTCACACGGAGTTGAACCGTGCTGAGACCAGAGTTTGAGGGGGCCTCGATGCTAGGGCTTAAATTAAGAGATGAGTTCTTGGGGCGGCGCTTGAAGGGCACGGCTATCGAACTCTCAAACGAGGCGAATACTGGCGCTACTCAAGTACCGGCAGAGAATTTTCTGGAAATAACGTATCCAACTTTGGATCTTCTGAAGGGGATTGCGGCTGTCGGTCCCAGCCAAGGACGTCCCGTCGTAGTGATCGGTGAACGTGGGCTCGGCAAGTCGCACCTGATGGCAGCGCTATATCATGCCGTTAGTGACCCAAAATCGACCCATGCGTGGCTATCAGATTGGTCAGGCAAACTCAGTGATCCACAAATGGGCGAAATTCCACTTCGTGAAGAAATGCTGGTGATCGGAGAGAGCCTGCATCGCCAGCGTTACAAATTTCTGTGGGATATTCTTTTTGATCGCCATCCTCACGGAACATATATCAAGGGCAAATGGGAAGGAATGGGTTCAGCCAAGCCGGACATCCCGTCCGATCAGCTGATTCTCGAGCTCCTTCGTCACACCCCGATGATGCTTCTTCTGGATGAATTCCAGACTTGGTTCGATGGGCTCACCAACACCAAGCAATATCCTTGGAAGAATTGGGCGTTTAACTTTGTTCAGATATTGTCCGAAATTGCGAAGGAACATCCTGACCTACTTGTCCTTGTCGTGTCTGTTCGAAACGGAACCAGTGATGCGTACCAGCAGATCCATCGCGTAAACCCGGTACAAGTGGACTTTCGCGCTGGAGGCAGTCCCGACAAAATTCAAAATGATCGCCGCAGAATGCTGCTGCACCGACTATTTGAAAACAGACTCCAAATTGACGACTCGGCAGTGGATGGCGTTTTAGCAATCCATGTGGCTGATTTCTTTCGACTGCTCAATGTCCCTCCGGCAGAACAAGACCGAAAGCTCCATGAGTTTAGAGAGTCTTGGCCATTCGCGCCCCATCTTTTGCAGCTTCTCGAAGATCAGGTTCTCGTAGCCACTGACGCCCAAGAAACGCGGGACTTGATCCGCATTCTTGCAAGTCTTTTTAAGAGTCGTGGAGAGAACACCCCAGTTTTGACTTCTGCGGATTTCAAACTGAACGATGAAGCTACCGGGATAGGCGCTTTGCTCGACTCGGTCGCAAACCAGCAGCATCGTGCCCTGCGAGATAAAGCTCGGCGAAATTTGATATCGGTTGTTGAGGCGGTTCCAGACCACACAACCAAAGCGCCTCACTTAGAGGATATAGTTGGTGCCCTTTGGCTGCGATCAATCGCGGTGGGCAATATGGCCGGAGCGGAACCTGCTGTCCTCCAAGCGGACATCACAAAGACCAACAATATCGATGACAACTCTTTTCAGGTGGAACTGGCGACGATCATCGAGAACAGTTTCAACATCCATCAGGATGGAACGCGACTTGTTTTCAAGGAAGAGGAGAATCCTCAAGCCAAGGTCATGGCATCGGCAAGGAATGAAAAGCTCTTCACCGATGGCACCGACTTGGTGCAGCTGGCGAAAGAGATCCGATACGTTATCGGCGGCACTGAGGAGGTCGCGAAAAGTTTTCGCGTCATCGCGCTTCCAAGGGATTGGTTGACTGATCCATGGACTGACCTGGACGAAGGAGAACATCCCGACAAGTGGGACGACAGACTTCCGATTCTAGTTTTGCCAGAAGAGCCCGATCGTCTGAATGAACGGCTAGGTCAATGGCTGAAAGACCACCTTCAGAAACGGCGCAATACAGTACGTTTCTTGCTGCCACGCTCAGGATCTGCGAACGCTTTTTATGATAGAGATCTGCTTATTCTCGCTCGCGCAGAAATGAAGGCTCAGGAGTGGGGTTCGCAAAACCCTGAATACCGGAAGCTGCAGACGAAGTACCAAGGCGAGCTCCGTGACATCCTTAAGAAACGCTTCGATCGCTTTGCCGCCCTGCACCGGTGGAACTTCTCTGATACGTCGCAATGTGTTTTTCACATTGAAACGCTTAAAGAACAGGGCTCCAAAATCCCTGATGCTATTGAAGCTTCACTTACAAGCGATCTGTTCGTGCCCGAGGATTTCCAGGATCTAGTTTTGGAGGCCGCGAACAATAACAGCTCCGTCGGAAAGCTGTTAAAGGAACTGCAAGAACCCCGTCCTTCTGGACAAGACTGCATTCCCTGGCTTGGGGAAACTGCTATGAAAGAAAGGATCATTCGGCTTTGCGCGCGCGGGAAGGTCGCAATAAATCTTCGGAGCATGGAATACCTGCAGGCTCAAGCGGGGGAAGATGAAGAAACCGCCTGGAAAAGACTTCGGTCCAAACTTGGATTAACGGGGCGTCAACTGGATGAAGTCTTCCTCCTAAAGCCATCTGCGGTTCCTTCGACAGGCGGATCCGCACCAGTAGCGCCGCCCGCTGATCCCCCGCCGGCTGAAGGGCTTTTCGGAGAACCTGGCACGGGAGGCGAGCCGACTACGGATGGCCCAAATGGGACAGGACCGGCCGACGACCCCGGGGGCACAGGGCCAGCGCCGGGCGGGATTTTTGGTGGCGGGACGAACGGTGGGCGCACACCATTGTTCAGCCCGCCCACATCGCCGCTCAATCTAATCGGAAAGATGGAAGGCTGGGGCATCGGCCCGGCGACACCGGTGAAGGAAGTGTCTCTGAAAGTGTCCGCAGCAACCGGTGCTCAGCTCAAAGAGATCCTGAAGAAGCTTCCTGACGGCATGACGTTTGAGATTTCGTTAGACAAGGAGGATGGCTAATGGCGCTCGACACCCGGCACCTCGGTGATCTGACGAAAGCGACCGATGAAGAAGCTTGGCGAGCGGTAATTGATCGCGTGCTGGAGACTTGCTGCGCGCCCTTGAGCGTCAACAATGCATCGGCCGAAGTCACACGTCGTGACCGCTCGATTGGAGAGCTAGACCATTTCCTTTCTTCAGTCGCATGGGATCTTTGGGAAGCTTTCGGAGATGTGGTTCCGCGCAACGCCGATCAGGTCAGCGAATGGTGGGGCAAGCCGTACAGTAAGAAGGCAGTCCTGATTCTAGACGGGCTCAGCTTGCGGGAAATGCCCTGGCTTATTGAGGGAGCGAAGGAGCGTGGCTTCACCTTGCACGGATCTGCGGCCTATGGGGCGGAGATCCCGAGTGAGACGAACGCGTTTGCCAAGGCGCTTGGTTTCAACAGCCGCAGCCAGTTGCAGAACAACGGTGGCGGCATGCTGCATCGGCTCGCTCCTGCGCAAACCGAATGCATAGACCTTCCCTGGAAAGATTGCGGCGACCTGATCGATGCTTCGCCCAACTGGATCTTCTGGCATCAATGGCCCGATACAAAGCTGCACGCCACCGCCGGGGCTGGACAAGGCCTCAGCGTTCTCACGAACGATATCTCCGCGCAGCTTACCAGCGATGACTTCTGGGCATTCTTGGAGCGATTGGCGACAGGCCGCCGTCTCCTCATCACGTCTGACCACGGCTATGCAGCGACTGGCGAATTTTTTGATGCCGCAGACGAACAGGCCGCATTCCTGAAAAGTGCTCTGAAAAGCGGTCGGCTCGTGCCGGGCGATCACGACCCAGGGCCATTTGTTCCTCCGGTGGCGCTTCAGGCCAACAGCCCGCATGGCCCGCACCTGCTCGCTCTCGGTCGTTGGAAATGGCGAAGCCAGGGCGGCTACCCGACGCTGGCGCATGGCGGCCTCTCCCTGCTCGAGATGCTCTGCCCCTTTATTGAATTGACGAAGTAAGGATTTACCGCTCATGGCGACGAAGAAAGAACGCATTGCACAAGAAGTCGCTCGAGCCGTTGGAGCCGGAAAACCTGTCGCCATGGAGACGGTGGATTTCAGCGATCCGAACCGCCCGAAAACCTGCCTTGAGGTCGATTTTCCGATCCTGCCGGTGAATCAGGTCGCGGTGATCGAGGGGAATGCAGGTAAGCCGATCTATCAGATGTCGAAATGGTGGGCGCGGAGGCGGTCGAGCGTCTTTCGCTCCATGCTCATCGCGGCGGCGACCAAGGCTCCGGACGATCCGTCTCATGCAGCCAAACTGGTCTGGGACAACTACTACGCCAACCATCAGAAGAAGGGCGCGTTCAAGCACCTGAAGGTCGCCGACATCTTCATGGGCGGCGGCACAACGTTGGTCGAGGGCTCGCGCCTTGGCATGCAAATGTCGGGCAACGACCTGAACCCAGTCGCATGGTTCGTGGTCAAGCAGGAATTGGCGGATGTCGATCTGGATGAGGTAAAGCGCCTGCTGGCCGACATCGAAGCCGAGGTGAAGCCGCAGATCATGCCGTTCTACTACTGTGACGGCCCAAATGGCGAAAAAGGGACCTGGACGCATAAGCCAACCGGCGAAGTGATGGGGTCAGATTTCGATCCGCTGGCGCTAAAGCCAGAGGAGCGGAAAGACTACGACTACGACGGGCCCGAGATCATTTATACCTTCTGGGCCAAGCATGGCCCCTGCCAGGCGACGGGCTGCGGCCATCGCACGCCGATCATGACCAAGCCAGTTATGGCTGTGAAGTCTATCTCAGTGAAAAGTTGGGCGCATACCTGTCACGCCTGTGCGACTGAATTCGACATAGAGGCAGACGAAGCGCGCATGGCACCTGATGTGCCACTCTTCGTCGCCCCCGAGGAAAAGCCATATTCAATCCTTGATTCAAAAGGGCGTGTTGCCTGCCCCTGCTGTGGCCGCACCGAAATGATCAAGCTCGGCAAAGGCGCGAACAAGAAGGTCGAGCTTTCTCTGCTCTTGCATCCCGAGTGGTTGAAAGGCAGCCCGAAACAGGACGCGGACGGGAATGACTTTGGCGGATCAGCGAAGGATGATGTCGCCTCGACAATTCGGTGGAATACCGAAAGGGCCAATCATCTTCGCCTGTTGGAGGTTCGCGGTAAACTGCCAGAAACAGTGACCTGTCCGGAGACAGGCGTCACTTTTTCGACAGGTAGTATGGGGGGGACGGTCCCTAAGAAATCGACGTTCACATGCCAATCTGACGGCAGGGAGAACGATGTTCTCGACGCAATCAAGGCATCTGGCAAAACAGGACCCATGGCTGGATACGCTGTTCAGGCGTTCTCACCGGGCCGAAAAGAATCTGGCGCACCATACGGTGGAAGGTATTTCCTTCCCTTCGATCAGCGAGCCGCTGAGCAATACAGTGCTTCACTCCTGGAATGGGAAGAACGCAAAGAAAAAGACTTGGCGCACTATTGGCCACGATCGGAGTTGCCTTATGGTTTCATGACCCACCATTTGCAGGGTGGTGTCCCCAATCATGGCTTCACGCATTGGTGGACGATGTTTAATCCCCGCCAGCTTTTTGTTCTTTCTCTGCTGCTAAAGGCAATAACAGAAAACGGGTGCTACTCGAACAGCACCAGAGAGTATGTGCTGGCGGCGGTTCAACAATACACTCGAAACCAAAATCTATTCACTATTTGGAATGCCGCCGCTGACAAAATGGAGCCACTTTTCTCCAACAACAACTTTCACCCAAAATCTACAACAATTGAAAATTGCGTTTTTGCCGATTTGGGCCGAGGAAATTGGAAATCTAGCTGCGCGAGCCTTGCAGACACCTCTAACTGGAAGGATTCTCCTTGGGAAACCGTTGCTGTTTCCAACCTTAAATCAGCAGAAATAGACGTGGCGTCTGAGATTTCTGGGAAAAGCGCAAAAGTCTTCCCGAATGACCGCGTCCAAGGGGCCGAGGTAGCGCAATGCTCTTCCACAGACCTTGCCCACTACGACGCCGGATCGATTGATTTGGTCATAACCGATCCCCCTTTTGGTGGCTTGCTGCATTATTCCGAGTTGGCGGATTTCTTTCACGTCTGGCTACGGCTCCCCCTGAAAGACAGACACCCCGGAATTTTCAGCCCCGAATACACTCCAAAATCTATGGAAGCTGTGGCCAACAAAGCTCGCGAGCCAGAAGACCCCGACGGATACTATCAACGCTTGCTGACGGCCTGCTGGGCAGAGGCGCATCGTGTGTTGAAACCCAGCGGCATGCTCGCCTTCACATTCCATCACAGCGAAGATGCCCCGTGGGTTTCCGTTTTGGAATCCCTGTTTGACGCAGGTTTCTATCTCGAAGCGACCTATCCCATCCGCTCAGATGAAACCAAAGGCGACGGTGAATTCGGTTCCAAGACCATCGAATATGACATCATCCATGTTTGCCGAAAGAGGACGGAGGAACCAAAAGAGGTCAGCTGGGCCCGGATGCGCCGCGAGGTCCTAGCCGATGTGCACCAGCTTCAGGGCATGCTCGAGAATCACTCCCGAGCTGGCCTGCCCGCCGCTGACCTTCAGGTTATTCGTCGGGGCAAAGCGCTCGAATATTTCTCGCGCCACTATGGCAAGGTTTATGTCGACGAAGGCCGCCCGATCTCGGTCAAGGACGCTCTGGTCGGGATCAACCAGCTGATCGATGAGGATGCCAACAAGGCCTCTGAACCGCCCCCCGTCATCGCAGAGCCCATCACCCGGCAGTTCCTGCGCATTTTCGATGGCAAGACCGAGCTCGCCCGCGACCAGATGCAGAAGCTGCTGCGCGGCTCAGGCATCGCGCCCGATGAATTCGTCAACCGAGGCTGGTGCAGCGAAGAGAAGAAAGTGTTCCACCTCGCCGATCCGCTGGATTTCGCCCGCGATTGGCAGGGTAAGCACCGGCGCAAGCTAACGGCCGATCTGGATCAGGCATTGGTGATCGTCGGCGCATGCTATGACGGTAGTGGCATTAACGCGGCGGATACCCTGAAGAACGAAAACTTCAAACCGCACGCCGCCCTGAAAAGCCTTCTCGAATGGCTGAGCAAGCGGGGACAGACGCAACCGATGCGAAACGCCGCTTCGCGGGCGCTGACAATCTACAACAACTGGGCTGCCAGCAACAAAGACCAGGTCCGGCAACTGTCCCTGTTTCAGGAGGACTGAGCATGAAACAGCTGCATGACACTGTCTGGCAAAGGCGCGGCGTTAGTTGGATCTGGGAGAACGATGCCTTTTCCGAGGTCACCAAGGCCGGAGAGGTTTTTAGTCTGCGCGAGATGATCCGCACGTCCAATTGCTGGCCCGACGATCTGCCTAGCAATGGCGGAAACACGCTGGTCGTTGCGGGGCTCGATGCTTGCCTTGATCTTTTGTCCCCGGCGAACGCGGAAGAGTGGCTCGCAGACACGCTCAAGCACGTCATCCTGTCCTTTCAGGACTACTATCAAGGTGATGCAGCGCTGGTGTTCTGGCTCCCTGGTGGTCAGCGACGATTGCAGATTCAAACCGCGAGCGATGCTGTCAGATGGAAATGTTCCGCTCCGTTCAACGGGGAAACGCTGGATTTCGGCAGATTGCTCTGGGGCGAAGCACGTGAGTACCCACAGGAGATTTTTCTCGCGAATGGCAACAAGCCTGCCGGGCTCTTTCACCTGCGGATCACCTGATTATGCGAATTGAAGAGGTTACATACTCCCCTGGCGAGCGGATCACCCACACTGATCACGGTGCAGGCGTCGTTCTGGAAGCGCCCCGGGACGGCTATCTGCGCGCATTCTTCAGCGGAGGTGAACGCCGCGTTCCTGTCGCCAGCATCCAACGTGAACTATCGCGAACCGAGCGCATTCTGCGATCCGTTGAGGGAACCGATGATCGGGCGAAGAAGGTTTGGCTGTCTTATGAGGCACATGCTTTGCCCGCGATGGAAAGCGCTTCGGCTCTTACCTCAGCAAGGATTGATTTGCTGCCCCACCAGGTCGTTCTGACCCACCGGATCGCAACCGCCTCCCCCCGACGGTTTCTGATTGCTGATGAGGTTGGCCTCGGCAAGACCATTGAAACTGCACTGGTCCTTAGAGAACTGGCAAGTAGAGGTGAATTGAATCGTGCCCTGATGGTGGTTCCCGCCGGACTTGTGAACAACTGGCATGAGGAATTGAATGATGTCTTCAATCTGGATTTTGAAGTCTTCGGTTCCGAAGGCGACATTACGGACCGAAAGACAAACGCATTCGCCAAACATGACAGGCTAATTGCCAGCATTGACACTTTGAAACGTCCCGCACGCATAAAGCGGCTTCTCGACGCACCTCGATGGGACCTGGTGGTTTTTGATGAAGCCCACCATCTGACGGCACACCGCACGGGCGGAAAGATCAGAAAGACCGAGAATTATAAGCTGGGTGAAGCTCTCAAAGGTCATACTCGCGACCTGCTTTTGCTCTCTGCGACACCACACCAAGGCAACCACTTCCAGTTCTGGATGTTGGTACAATTGTTAAATCCAACCCTTTTCAACAATCCCGAGGATATGCTTGAGAACCGTCATCGCTTGAATACCGTGATGTTCAGGAGAACAAAGGCAGACGCGTGCAAACCAGACGGAGATGCCTTGTTCGCTCGTCGCTGGGTGCATACCGAGTCTTTCCTGATGGGAGAAGAAGAGCGCGGTTTTTACGAAAAGCTCAGAGAGTATTTGGAGGATGGCTTTGATTTAGCTAAGCGGCAGGGAAATCAGGGTCGTGCGCTTGGATTTTTGATGGCGATCTTCCAAAAGATTGCAGCATCAAGTTTTGCGGCCGTGCGAAGGACGCTGAAGCGCAGAATGCTCATGCTTACCTTGCATGAAGCACTGCTACGCGACCGAGAGCTCGATATTGAAGGTCGGGAACGACTGTACGACGAAGCCCGTGAGTTAATCCACGCAGAATGGGGATTAGAGCGGGATCCGATCAGCAGAAGTGAAGTTGACCGGGTCATGGCGGATTTAAAGCACCGATTGGCGAAGAAGTTGGACGAAGAAGCTCTTGAAATGGCTTCCGACCCATATGGCAGCGAATTTGCCTCGTCTCATGTCGAGGACATTGCGTCCGCAGCGGTAGAACTTCATCTGCCTGAAGAGCGGTTACGCATCGCCGATCTGCTTTCTTGTTTCCCAAGCCAACGCGAGACCAAAGTTCAGAAGCTGCTGGATGGGCTTGGTGTACTTTGGAGGCAGAACTCCAACGAAAAGATCGTAATCTTCGCCACGTACCTAGGCACCGTTGATCTGCTTGCTCGCGAAATCGAAGAAGTATACCCGGGGCAAGGCGTTGCGGTGCTACGAGGTGGCGATCATGGCGCAAAAGTTGCAGCCGAGCGTCGCTTCAAACAGAAAAATGGTCCTCGAGTGCTTGTCTGCACGGCGGCAGGTAGGGAGGGAATCAACCTTCAATTTGCACGCATCTTGTTCAATTTTGATCTCCCTTGGAACCCGATGGACATGGAGCAGCGGATCGGCCGAATTCACCGCTACGGCCAATTGCACACCGCACAGGTCTATAATCTCGTGTTATCCGACACGATTGAAGGACGGATCTTTCTGCTGCTCGACGATAAGCTTCAAGAAATTGCCCGTACTCTCGGCAAGGTAGATTCCGAAGGGAATGTGGCGGAAGATCTTCGATCGCAAATACTCGGACAGCTCTCCGAGCGCTTAAACTACGACCGCTTGTATCAGGAGGCGTTGGGCGATCCGGAGCTGAAGAGGACGGCCGTGGAATTGGAGGCCGCTTTGTCCAATGCGCGCGAAGCGAGGGAAGTGGTATTTGACCTGTTCCAAGATCTCGATGGCTTCAGCTTGGATGACTACAAGCCCTTTTCCGATGTCATGTCTGGTTTGGGACGTCTGGTTGATTTTCTCTCAACTGCATTTGCAGGACGCAACCTCAACGTTGTCATGGTTGATGAGAAAACCATAGACCTTGTTGGAACAGACGGAGCCCGCCAGAATAGGTTCACCCTCAACCGAGAAACAGCTACGGCAAGCGAGAACCTCGACCTCTTGGGGTTGGATCATCCCGTTGTCCAAGAAGAATTGGGCCGCTGGCGCAGTGTCCCTCCTGAGGAGCTAGGCGTCTCTCTAGATGGTTCAGAGTTTGGCCAGGGGGTGCTTTCGGTTTGGATGGTTGAAGCTTCTAATAGCGCGGGAGAGCGGAAAACTACAATTCAACCGATCGCAGTGAACTTGGATGGGCAACGGTTGCCAGCTGCTGAACGCCAAGTAGAAGCTGTTCTTCGCGCCAAGACGCTGCCTCCCATCATGAGTATTGAGCAACGACTTGAACTTTTTCACCGGCATGTGGAGCCTACTCTGCAGAGAGAATTGAAACACAAGGGCGCAGCTAGTGGTGATGGAAGCTATTCTGCTGAACTGATTGGCTACGTTGAGTTTTGTTGAGGTTTGCCAATTTAATTGGTCTGCGACCACAAGGCCTTTGTCGTATCTCTTGAAAAGAGCAGTTTTTTGCAGTCAGTATACGCGGTAACCAAATGATTAATAATGGTAAAAAACCTCTACATTCAAGCCATGGACGCATCGCTCCGTTAGTGACCACCAATCCAGTGACTGGGGCTACTCGGTTTGTGACCAACGATCTGATACGCGAGGCCTACCTCACTCCTGAACCAGTTGATTGGGATCTAGCCAAACACTTGGAAGGTAAAAACGCACCTTGGACGGAGAGTTTTTCCACAGCACGCGAGGAAACCACTCGCGCAGTTGAAGCCGGTCTCACATCCGTCGCCCGTGCAACCAAGTTCCTCGACCCAGATGAGATCGACGTCTCGCCCCTAGAGGAAGGGCGCGCAAAAGTACATTTGACGGCACTAAAGCAGCTGTGGCTCGATTTGGGGCGACTGCCCGAGCCGTTGGCAACTTGGTCACATGTAGTGGCCTGCTCAAGTACAGATGCTCTGGAACCGCTTCCAATACTTGATTCTACCCCATGCCCTTTCGCTGACCCTGCGGAGGGAAAACTGGCTGCGACGCTCGAGCGACATCATGGAAAAGCGCCAGAGAAATCGCTCAACACCTGGCGCAAGCGGCAAACGCCAACTGAGCCAACCGCACCAGGTACGTTGGGCCATATCCAGCGAGCCTTGGGCAGTTCTGCAAATAAACTTCCACGTGATAAAACGATTTCCTGTTTCGGCTTGCGCGACCCTCGAGAAGAAGCTCAGTTCGCCGCCGCGCATGCCCAACGGATGCTGGACGATCAAATCGTAGATCAACCGCAGGACATCGGCCTATTAGTCCCAGATGATGCGACATATGCGCTAGCGTTGCAGGAGGCCTGCGATCAGCTAGGTCTTCCCTTGTCTGGCGGCCCACAAGTTCACGCGGCACGGGATTTGACCGGCGAGTTGCTGTCACTCCTGCTTATCCTGTTGTCTGCACCAGCCCCCCGAACAGCGCTGGCATCACTTTTCATATCACCCTTGATGATTTGGTCTCGCGACGTTGGCCAACGCATGGCGCGTGAAACGATGGACTATGGTTGGTCTCGGACCGCGTCTGAACTTGAAGGACCAGCACGAGAAGTCTTCGAAGCGCTGCAGCCGTGCCATACGCCAGAGCAGCTCTTTGCGCGTCTTGGAGTTATTGCGAGTGCTTTGCCAACAGGGGAATTGCACCCACGCATAGCACCTTTGCGCGCCGTTACAAAAGACGTCCTGGATTGGCCACTTCTGCACAAGTTGACGGCGCCGCAGATAATCCCGGCCTCGGGGCATGATCGCTTTGTTGAAGGGATTTCACTGTTCACCGAAGCCAGCGTTCCATGGCGGCCTGTCCGCCAACTGATCGCTCTTGGACTAACAGGACGCCACTGGCCTCGCCTCCCAGGTTCTGACCCGTTCTTCACGGAAGCCGAGGTTGCTCTGATCCGAAACGAGACAGGTCTGAAACTCAAAGGTCGGCGTGAGAAACTGGCAAGGGGCATGGAGCTCTTTCGCCGCCAGCTCTGCGCCGCGACAGAGGGCCTTACACTATTGGCCCCGGCGATGGATTTGCGCGGTGAGCGTTTGTCACCCTCAATCGGGCTCGCGTTGGTTTCAAATATGTTGGGCGCAGAAAAGCCAGCTGATCTGGTGCAGAATGTTCGCTCCTTGCCGCGCGAAACATGGCCAGTTTCTCACCATCTAGCCGACGTGCTGCCGAATGGCGGCACCCCGGTTCTGCCCAAGGATGGCATACTGCATCTGAACCGCGGTCTTGGCACGCCAGACAAACCCGGTCTCGATCTGCTGCGCCTGCGCCAAGACGAAAAAGGCCATACGGCACCGCAATCTCCCTCGCGTCTAGAAACTCTGCTTGTCAGTCCTCTGGCATGGCTCCTTGAGGAACTAGGCGCAAAGGATCGCACTTGGGCACCAGAAGCCTTAGACGTGATGACCTTAGGCACGATCATTCATCAGGTCCTTGAAGATGCCTTTCCTGAAAACTCAGCTGTTGCGTCAACTGGCGAACTCCAAGACAAGATCCCAGATATCCTAACGTCAGCGATAGCTCGCCATGCTCGGTGGCTCTCTGGTCCATCATGGGCAACGGAACGCCAAACGCTTTTGCGAGAAGCGCAGGACGTTGCCCGAACATGGTCGGGCTTTCTCAAAGCGGCTGGCGCAGATGTTTTGCACAATGAGGTCACGCTAAGCGGAGATCACATCGGTTTGGTTTTGCATGGAAAAGCTGACTGCCTCTTGCGCCTGCCTGATGGGCGCATCTTGGTGGTTGATCATAAAAGATCGAGCGCGGGCAATCGGCGTGATCGGATGTCCAAAGGCTGGGACCTTCAAGTCGCTCTTTATAGGGCCATGCTGGAACGACCCAGTGAGGAAACAGCCCTTACGCGATTGGTAGAGGACGGCGCGCAGATAGTAACGGCTTACCATACGACACGCGATGCCTCAGTGTTGTCAGACCCCTCTGGCGTGGGTCTTCCACGCGTCGAAGCAGCACAGAGTGACGTCTCGTCGGAGGCGATGGCTTTTCTTGCCGCCACAGTCGCTGAGGTCGGAGCAGGTACAGTGCGACTAAACCGGGAGGGAGATGCCAAACAATTCGAAAAGGAACGCGGAATCAAGGCTTACGCCTTGGAGGAAAATCCTTTGGTTGCCGCCTTTACTGTTTTCGAGGAGGATCCCGCATGACCCACTTGTCCCTCGTTCCAGCTGGTGCAGGTGCCGGTAAAACACATCACATCAAAGAGAATTTGGCCGACTGGGTTGCAAGCGATGAAATTTCCGCAAGCAAGATTCTCGCCGTAACGTTTACCGAGGCTGCAGCATCGGAAATGCGAGACAGGGTTCGCAGCGAATTGATGACGCGCGGCCGGATCCATGACGCGTTGGAAATCGATCGTGCATATATGGGCACTATCCACTCTTTGGGGCAACGCCTACTGACCGAACACGCGTTTGCCGCAGGTCGGTCTCCAGAAAGCCGTCTCCTCAGTGAGCCTGAACGCGACTTGCTGATCCGGTTGGAGATGTCGCACTGTGAGGCTTTGCGCCCCCTTATGTCGGATCTGGCACGCTTTGGATATGCTTGGGACCCGCAAACGGGTTTGAGTGCCGAGGACAAATTTCGGGCTAAAGTGCTGCAGACCGTCGACCTAATACGTGGCTTGGGCGAACGCGGTGTGGTGCCGGACATTCTGGCAACCGCAATCTCGGCGCTGACAGAAGGGTATGGCCCATGCGAGGCCGATAGCGGATCATTGACGGAGTCACTCCGCTGCGCTGTCACAGCGCTTCTGGACGCATTTCCTGACAACCTTGGGCCTCATTTTGCGGCAACTAGGACCGTCGCCGATACATTCTCAAAAAATCACAGAGAGCTGCGTCGTGCTGCTGAGGATGGGGTATTAGGACGAGATTGGGCGCTATGGCAGAAACTGCGTAAGCTGCGTCTTTCGAATTCTCGCTCGAAAACCCCGGAGGGGTATGACGAACTGGCCGAAGCTGTCATCAGCGCAGCTGACGCTTTGCCCCACCATCCCGGCCCTCTGGCTGACGCTTGTGCGCATATAACTGCGCTCGTTTCCGGCGCGCAGGAGGTGCTTGAAGCCTACCAGACTGCCAAGCGTGAGGCAGGCCTCATCGACTACGCCGATATGATTGTAGAGGCGGAAGCCCTGCTCAGAACGCGGCCGGAGATATTAGAGGCCGTCATGGGCGAGATCGATTGCGTTGTCATTGACGAATTTCAGGACACTAACCCGGTGCAGTTCGCCTTACTTTGGAGGCTTGCCCGAAGCGCCAAACGCGCCCTCATCGTGGGGGACACCAAGCAGTCGATCATGGGGTTCCAGGGAGCCGATGCGCGCCTCTCCAGTGCGTTGCAATCTGCCAATCCAGATGTCATCGCGCCTCTCGACCGGAATTGGCGCTCTGATCCACGAATAATGGATTTGGTAAATACGCTTGGTCCCGTTCTGTTTCCAGATGGGTACGTTCCACTGACCCCGCAACGAAGTGCCACCGGAGTGACCGCGCTTGAAGTGATCAAGTTGCCGAGTAGCGCTTTCACAAAAGGTCCGGAATCCATTGCCAATCATATCTCCGACATTCTGTCCGATGACACACAGGTATTTGACAAACTATCCAAGGGCCTTCGCGCTGCCCAACCAAATGACATCGCAGTTCTTTGCTACACCCACGGGCACGCGAGCCTCGTCGCGGCTGCTTTGGAGGCCCACGGCCTGCCAGTGCGCATTCAGCAAGGTGGTTGGCTCAGATCACCCACGATGCGCGCCGCCCGAGCCGCGTTGGCCTATGCCGCCGATCCAAATGACCGCTATGCCGCCCTCACGTGGCTCACTCTAGGCCCACCGCAAATGGTGCTGGAAGACGCACTTAGGAATGCCGCCGACGGCGTACTGGACACGCATCAAGCACTAGAGACTTTGCGATCATTGAACCCGGAAGTTGCCACTCTGCCAACCGCTGATGCGATGGCAAAAGTAACAAGGGCAACCGGCTTGCGGGATTGGGTAGCCAGGTTGAGGGCACCCGCTCAAGCTGTGGCCGATCTTGCCCGCCTCGAAGCAGAGGCCCGGGAATTCGATCGGATGGTGCCTGGCTTGCGCGCCGCAGCTGGCTATCACGGCAACAGCCTGCAGGTGTTTTTGGGATGGATCGCGAATCAAACAGACAAAGACTGGGATCGCCACCCCGATTCTGATGCCTGGTCTGGCACGGGCATCGAGATCTGCACCTGGCATGCCGCGAAAGGGCGCGAATGGCCCATTACCGTGGTAGCTGGACTAGACCAGAAGATTGCTGAACGTCCTGGCACGCTTCGGGCAGAGTTTGAGCGTTTTGACGATTTGGATCACGTGCTGGATCATGCCGGCCTCAGCCACTTTCCTGATTTTCACGCACCAGAAAGCCAACAGATTTTTTCCGATGCGCACCATCCAGAAGACGAAAAGGAAGCGGCTCGAAAGCTCTATGTGGCGCTGACCCGTGCGCGCGACAGGCTCATTCTTGCGCTTCCAAAAGAACGGACGACTTCACGAGACAGGCCTGAGCGTATGGTGGACTTGCTGCGTGATAAGGGAGGGATCGTGATGTATGAGAATGGGCTCTCCCTATGCGGCCGCGACTTTCCTGCACGTATTAGTGAAGGGAACTCGGACGAACCTGAAAGGCCAGATATTTCAGAGCCGCTGGCTCATGCGAGCTTTGGCGACCGCCGCCCGCTCGATCTTGCTCCAAGAACGGCTTGGAGGCGCAGTCCTTCGACCTTGGAAGGCGAGCAGGCTGTCCCCAGCAACAAGTTGAACACAATCGATCTCGGAGCGCCGGTGACGGACACTCGGAATGTCGAGGCGACCATGCGGGGTACAGCCTGGCACCTCGCGTTTCGCGTCTTGATTCAGCGACCCGACAGGGAAGCGCAATTGCGCGCCGCGACTGGCCTTTCAGAAGCGACGCTCAAAGAAATCGCGGCACAGGCCGAACTGCTAACTACATGGCTCAGCACGCGCGGCTACGATCACCTGCATTTTGAACTTCCGTTGCAAGAAATGGCCCCAGACGGCTCTGAGACAAACGCCATTGTCGATTGCCTGGCCGAGGGTCCTACGGGATTGCTGATCATCGATCACAAATCCGGGGCTTGTCCTGATCCAGAGGCACGTTTCGCGACGTATTTACCACAGCTCACAGCCTATGCGGACCTAGTGCGCCTAAACTGGCCAGACAAGCGACTAGACGGCATCGCGATCAATTGGATGAGCGAAGGCATGCTGTCGGTGTCCTCCGTCACCGAGAAGGAACGCGCCTGATGTCCTTTCTCGCATGGATTGATTTTGACCAAGCCGATCGTGACCGCACTCGTCGGATTATGGATTTGTTTGGTCAAGAAGACAGCCGGGACGAGCTGGGGCTGGGCTCTGTCCGCGACACGCTGGCAGACCTGATGTTTCCTGGCACTTCCACCATCCAAACGCGTCTCAGATACATGTTTTTTGTACCTTGGATTTATCAGATTGCGGGCCAGAATAACGGAACGGCATCCATACGACAGGAACTGGCGCGTGGATTGGAGTTTCGTCTGATTGAAGCGCTCATTAGTGGTGGTGAAACGCAGAATGTCATCGGACAAGAGGCGCGGGAAACGCTGAAACGTCTCCCAAGTGATGTTTACTGGGCGGGTCTATTTACTCTGGGCATTCGAAAGTTCCATGGAAGCCGAAACGCCTGCTTCGAAGCCTCGCCGGGAGAGGCCCGGTCACTCTGGGCTGCGGGTATGCCAGCTGCTCCTGATGGCTTTCTGGAGACCTTGGAAAGCACCGTTACTTTCGCGTTGACGCCCTATGAGGCGGGGTTCATTCGGGATCGTTTGACGCATCAGGCCCCAAAGAGTCTGTTGACGCTTTTGGCACGAGAAGAAACCGCTCCAGATTGTGACATGATTTGGCAACACCCTGGACGTTCCGACTGGCCAGCAGATGTAACGGCCATTGTCGATCATGCGCACTTGTTTTCGGATTTGATGCATGGCGCGTCTTTGCTCTATAATTTCATGCTTTGCGATAAGGCTGCGACGATGCTGGGCAGTGATGGCTCCGCATGGCACGACCGCAGTGAGAACTACGCGAAACGCCTCGAGGATTGGGCGCAGTCTCTGCAGATCACCAAGCTCGTTGATTGGGACCTATCCAATCTGTGGGATCTGTCACGGGACACCATGCACAAAGTGAAACCTCCGACCAGTCGTTTCATTGAAACATGGCGCGATATCGTTGTGCGCTCGAAGGGCCTCATTTCAACTGACACTGAAGCGCGGGCGTTGATCAAAGATCGTGAGATGAGACTTAAAGGTGGCAAGTCCCGCTTTCGAAATGAAGGTGCTCTAATACGCTGGCGTGGCGCATCCGGTACAGCGCCTCTGAATTACAGGTGGCAGCCTGTTGTCTCCAACCACATCAAGGATCTTGTAGATGCCGGATAGCGCCGCGCTCGATCCGGAGAACCGCGCGCTATATGGGGAGATCCTGCGCGCACCTGCAGGTTATGAATTAGACGCGGCACTGGCCACGACCTACTCCCTTGATTTTGAAACCGCGCTTGTGGTTCCGGCGACCCTTGCGTTTCACGCCGCTGAGACCCGTCAAGAGACCCTCGACACGCCGCTTGCCCTTCTGGAAGGTTTGGAACGATTGTCATCGCGTATCGCAATCTTTTGCGAGGCGGGCCGGATCAAAGCCGTACCAAGAGGGGCCAACCGCCTAACAGCACTTTTGGAAGAGACCGTGACAGAGGTTAATGCTCCACGTGGTGGTGCGTTTCACCCCAAGCTCTGGCTGTTGCGGTTTAAGCCCTTTGGTGGACAAGGCCCTTCGAGGCTACGTATCGCGCTCTTATCGCGCAACCTGACAACCGACGCGTCCTGGGACCTGTCATTGTCATTGGACGGGGCAACGGAAACATCGATAAATCCCGTAAATGCGCCGCTTGTTTCCCTGATCCGCGCCTTGCCGAGCCTGTCTTCCGGCCGTTCAACACCGGATCGCGTTACGCGTATGGTGGATTCGCTTGCCGATGATCTGGCACAAGCGCGCTGGATACTACCCAAACACGTGCGTGATATCCAATTTGCCGTCAACGGGCTCACCGACAGCGTTTGGCATCCAAAAATCGGCAAGAGCCTTGGGATCGTCTCCCCATTTGTTACAGACAACGCTTTGACGAAGCTTGCAGGTAGCGTCGCGCCTGAAAAAGCGTCTTTGCTGGGGCGCAGCGAGGAGTTGGCCCTGCTGAAGTCCGAAACGCTTGCACATTTCGGCACTGTCCGCGTTCTTGATGAACTAGCTGAAACGGAAGATGGAGAGGACGCGGAAGAAATCTTCGACGCCACTGTTCCGGCACGTGGCTTGCACGCCAAGGCTTTCATCACCGAACGTTACTCCAGCACGGAAATCACAATGGGATCCGGGAACGCAACAACTGCCGCCCTACTCAGCGGCGAAAATGTGGAAGTTTTTGCGACGCTTTCGGGCTACACGCGCGACTTGGGCACAGTTGAGGAACAGCTTTCGCCTGAACACTTGGGCCGGTACTTGCGCGATTTCGTGCCTTACGTTCCAGAGGATGCTTCGTCTGAAGAAGCGGCCGAGGGACGGCTGGATGAGATACGTAAAAAGCTGGTGCACGCTCATCTGCAAATGCGCTGCGAGACTGATGAAAATGAGTTAATCAGCCTCTATCTGTCGACTGTAAATCCTGTGCACATTCCTGAAAGTGCGGAGTGCCGCATTTGGCCTTTGGTCGCCGGAAACGCGTTCGGTATTGAGCTTTCGTCACTGGATGAAGACGAACATATGTTGGCTCGGCTGCCACTCAAAGATGTGACGCGGTGGATCGGAGTTCAGCTAACCGACAAAGCGACAGATCTCGAACAGGGATTCACCTTAGGAACGGAACTCATCGACCTGCCAGAGACCCGGACCTCAGAAATCCTCCGCGCGCTCATTGAAAATAAGGAGGCATTTTTACGTTATATCCGGCTTCTGCTTGGAGACGTTTCAGAGGCCGCGAAAGCCTTGTTTGCAGCAGGTCGAGGTGGACCATTTTCCGGCGAATTCTCAGTCTTCGGCGACGCCCCACTCCTCGAAGACATGGTCCGCGCATTAGCTGGAGACGGCAGGCAGCTGCGCGACATTGAACGGCTGGTCACTCGATTGAGCGATCCCGACAGTGGGGGAAGCGAAGTTATCCCATCTGAATTCATGGAACTCTGGGAGACGTTCCGGCAAGTCGCACCGAAGGAGCCCAAAAATGGCTGAACGTTTCGACGCCGAGCGCGCACTCCGCCCGCTGAAACCATTTCAGCGCACCACCGTGGACTATGTGGCGCGCAGACTTCTAAGTGATCCCGATGCAGTCCGACACTTTCTTGTGGCCGATGAAGTGGGCCTCGGCAAGACCATGGTTGCGCGTGGCGTGATCGCCCGCACCATCGAAGCGCTACAAGACACAGTGCCAAGGATCGATATTGTTTATGTCTGTTCAAACGGTGCAATTGCCAAACAAAATGTGGCCCGCCTGAACGTTATGGGAAGCGAGCGCGCTCGGGTCTTGCCGACGCGTTTGACAATGCTTGCGCTAGAACTGGCACGTGCCGGAGGCATCAAGGAAAAGGGCGTAAATTTCTTCAGCCTGACGCCCGGAACATCTTTGGATTTGAAACAGGGGGGCGGGATGAAACAGGAACGCGCCCTGATCCTGCGGCTGATTTGGGATCTCCTCAACGACCGTCGTGCCGTCGCTAGTATGCTTCAGGGTTACGCAGGAAAAGACGGCTGGCGTTCCACGCGCCGCTGGATCGACCTGCAACCCATAGAACCACATATTTCCCAAAGGTTTAGGGCCGCGATCACCAAGCGACCAGACTTGCTTGCCGAGCTCGACGCCTGTGCCCAGTGTTACAAAGGCCTGCGGCAAAACGATCGGGAATTGAACCGGCGGCGCGAAACCATTGTCGGTAAATTGCGCACGATACTTGCACGCGAAAGTGCCGAGGCGCTCGAGCCGGACCTGATCGTTCTTGACGAATTCCAGCGTTTCACAGAACTCCTGCACGGCGAAAGCGAGGCCGCAGAACTCGCCCATAAGCTCTTTGACGCGGTGGACCCTGCTGGCAACCAAGCCAAGGTTCTTTTATTGTCCGCCACGCCGTACAGGATGCTGTCGCTTCGCGAAGATGATGCCGACGCGGGAGATCACTACCGCGAGTTTCTGGATGTTCTTGATTTCCTGTTTGGGGAGCGCGGTGCAGAGGTTCGTGCTGAGTTAGAAACCGAGATGCGGCACTTTCGCAACGCTTTGCAGACCCTTCCCGGAAGCTTCAACAGGGCCAAAGACATCAAGTCCGGAATTGAGGGGACACTGCGTCGCGTCATTGCCCGAACCGAACGGGTCTCAGAAACTACCGATCGAGACGCCATGATGCGGGACATCGAGGTTCCAGTCACTGTCGAACCCAGTGATCTCATCGAAGCGCGCGCTGTGGCGCGTGTCGCAGATGCCGCTGACTCACCGGACACCGTCGAGTATTGGAAATCGGCACCTTACCTTCTCAGCTTCCTGCGGGACTACAAGCTCGGGCAGCGGTTGGAGCATCTCAAGGATACGCCGCCCGAGGCATTAGTTCAGGCCATCAAAGACGCAAAATCTGCGCAAATCGACAAGCGCGCTGTAGAGGCCTATCGTGCTATTCCGGATAACAACGGCCGTATGCGCGCACTCAAACAGATCGCCTTTCAGAATGATATGGCCAAACGGCTCTGGATGCCGCCAAGCCTTCCCTATTTTGGTGAACGCGTAACGACCAGCAAGCTGCTCATTTTTTCGCAATGGGCAATGGTGCCAGATGCGATCGCCGCGCTGCTTTCATACGACAGCGAGCGAGCCATGGGTATGGATCAACTCGGGCACCAGTATTCCGACGCGTTCAGAAAGCAAACACAACCTTTGAACTTCCGGAAGACCAGCGGTCGCTTGACAGGTTTGCGCGCTTTGACATTGGTTATCCCTTCTCCGACGCTTGCAAGAGCCGTAGATCCTTTGGCAATCTTCCGTAGTAATGAGCCTGTGCCTGACGCGCCAGCTATGCGTGCTGTCGCAATGAAACAATTGATGCCGCTCGCAAAAATGATTGGAGAAAAAATTCGACCTCCGGAGCGTGGTGGGCTCTTGCAAAATCTGGCCGATAGACTTGGAGAGGAACGCAGTGGCACCCGCGTTGAGACCTGGGAATGGGCCTGTGCGGCATCTCTTGACCAAGACTATGGTCCTTTCGGGTCGTGGCTTGCTGCCGGGCGTATCCTAAACGATGAAATTCGCGAAGACGGTCTCGAAAATTGGTTTGAACATATTGCGGCCCTCAATGGCGCATCGAGTGCAGAGCACCTCTGGGGAAACCCGGAGCACGACCGGCTGGTTGAGCACTTGACTGACTTGGCACTGGGCAGCCCAGCAACTTGCGCTTTGCGCGCCCTTCGCCGTATCGCGCCCGATCTTTCTTACGACGATCCAACACTTTTGAACGCCGCAGCGCGAGTCGGGATGGCTTTTCGCGGGCTTTTCAACCAGCCTGAAAGCCAAGCGTTATTGCGTGGCGAAAGTGACGACTTCTATTGGCAATCGGTCCTGCATCATTGCATCGACAATGACCTTCAATCCGTCTTGGATGAGTATGTTCACGTTCTATTCGAAGCTGAGGGCCAAACAGATGCAAACCAGTCTGATGCGGTCACCGTGGTTTCGAAGGCTATCGACGAGGCCCTGTCACTCAAACCAGCCCGCATCGAAATCAAACGGTACCAAGCCCGTCGCGGCCGCATTCATACGTTAACACCCTTTGGCATGCGGGGTCGGTTTGCGACCCGTTTGATAGCCAAGGGCCAAGAAGACAATGCTGCACAGCGAACCGATACAATACGTACCGCCTTCAATTCACCATTCAGGCCGTTTGTTCTCGCCTCGACCTCCATTGGCCAAGAAGGGCTAGACTTCCATCTTTATTGCCACCGCCTCGTGCACTGGAATTTGCCGTCCAACCCGGTAGATTTGGAGCAACGCGAAGGCCGTATTCACCGCTACAAAAATCACGCAATCCGCCAAAATCTCGCGCAACGTTATTCTCAATCGAAAAAGAAGGTCGGTTGGGGTCAGGATATTTGGGCACAGATGTTTGACGCTGCCCAAGAACACACTGAGCGCAAGGGGGGGCTTGAGCCCTATTGGCTGTTGGAGGGCCAAACCTCCATCGAGCGCTACGCTCTGAATTTGGCTTACAGCCGCGAGACCTCGCTGATGGGGTGGCTTAGGCGCTCTGTAGCCATCTACAGGCTCGCCTTTGGCCAACCGCGCCAAGACGATTTGCTTACATTTCTAGGCAATTTGAAAGACTCTACCGAGGAGATCGATATCCAAGCGTTGCAAATCAATCTCAGACCGTGAGGGATGGTTCGATCCCAGCGAACGAAGGTCGACCTTCTTAAGGTACTAACCGCCAGGACAGGAAACCTGCCCTGGCGTCGCTGTCTGAGCTACTCCCCATTAGTTGGACAGGTTATGGCGTAAATTAAGCTACACTTTGCACCTGCTGATCTGGGTTGGTTGTTTCACTTCGTTGCCAGTAGACCATGGCAGGTGGTTTGCCGCCAAGTGCAGAATGCGGGCGCTTGTGATTGTAGAACTCCATCCATTTCCTGACGCCAGCTTTTGCCTCTGATCCGGTTTCCCATGCGTGCAAGTAGACGCATTCATATTTCAGCGACCGCCAGAGCCGTTCGACGAAGATGTTGTCCAAGAAGCGGCCCTTGCCGTCCATCGAGATGCGAACTGCTGACCGTCGCAACCGATCCGTCCACGCAAATGAAGTGAACTGGCTGCCCTGATCCGTGTTCATGATCTCGGGCGGGCCAAATTTATGGATCGCTTCGTTCAACGCTTCGACGCAGAAGTCCGCCTCCAGCGTGTTGGAGATGCTCCATGCCAGAACCTTGCGCGTGTGCCAGTCCATTATGGCCACCAGATAGAGGAAGCCGCGCCGCATGGGTAGATAGGTGATGTCGGCACACCAAACCTGATTGGCTCGATCCACCCGCAGGCCACGCAGCAAGTAGGGGTAAATCTTGTGGCCCTTTGCGCCCTTGCTGGTATTTGGCTTTTGATAGATCGGCATGAGGCCCATTAGCCGCATCAAACGTCTGATCCGCTTCTCGTTGACCAGATGATCCTCGTTGCGCAGGTGCCAGGTCATTTGCCGAACACCGTAAAACGGCGTTTCCAGGAACTGCTTGTCGATCACGCGCATCAGATCGAGGTTCATCTCGGTCTCGCCTTTCGGCTCATAGTAAAACGACGAACGCGAGATCGACAGCAGCGCGCATTGTCTGGCCACAGATAAGCCGGGCAGGTTTGGCTCAATCATTTTGCGCCTCACTTGCCGGTCCAGGGTTTGAGCTTTCTGGCCAAAAAATCATTGGCGACGGCCAACTCCCCAATCTTGGCGTGCAGGTCTTTGATCTGCTCTTCTTCGACCTCCGGTGCCTTCCGGCTGCCGCGCTCAAATACACCAGACGCGCCTTCAAGCAGAGCCCGCTTCCATTGATGGATCATCGTTGGATGGACCCCGAACCGACTGGCCAACTCGCTAACCGTCTCCTCGCCCTTCAGCGCTTCCAACGCGACCTTGGCCTTAAACTCTGGGTGATGTTGCTTTCGTTTCGACATTCCTGATCTCCTTCGGGTTGAAGATCAGCAGACAACAAATCGCAGCTTACGTCAGTGTCCGAATTTCGGGGGGTAGCTCAGACCTTAACCAGGTCGAGCGAGTGGATATTCGCTGCAGGCTGGCACCGCACATTCTTCCAGCGCCATGGGCGCTTGCTGTGACAGGTGTCTCGCCGGATCAACTGATGGACTCAGCCCTTCCATCCTGGTTCGAATTTTCACATCAGATAAGTGATCTAATCAAACGCTGGGCTCCAGCGACATGGGCCGGATACAACACACTTGCTTTTGATGAGGAGTTTCTCAGGCAGTCGTTCTATCAGAATCTTCATCCCAACTTGTATCAAACCCAGTTTGACAACAATGACCGCCTAGATCTCATGAAGTTGATCTACGCAGTCCGGGATCGCGAGCCAGACGCCCTCGAATGGCCAATAGATGAACTTGGGCGCGAAAGTTTCAAACTAGATCGCCTCGCCCCGGCAAACGGATTTGCCAATCATGACGCCCACGATGCCCTCGGCGACGTAGAGGCAACGATTCATATCGCATCACTCATTCGCAAGCGTGCCCCTGCGGTTTGGGATCAATGCTTGTTGAACCGCGACAAACACCAGGTTGATCGATTGCTAAAAAGCGGGCATCCCGTGCGCCTGATCGAACGGTTTGGGGCGGCACCACCACGATCCTATTTCGGTGCATACGCAGGCACAAACCCGCAGAACAAGAACTCTTTAGCTTTCCTCGATCTGGACCTCTGCGATGCGTCTATCATCGATGCCAACGATCGAGATCTTGCCAAAGCGGTTGCTGCATCACCCAAGCTGATACGGACGATTGCGATAAACAAAGTCCCGAACGTATTTCCAGTAGCCAACCCCAGCGCTTCTCATAGTTCTTTCGCCCAATTGGTTTCTGCGCACCCTGAATTTCATAAACGAGTGGGGCAGGCTTTGGCCGATCGCTATGCGGATAAAGAGCCAGTTCAACACGTTGAACAGTTGATTTATGACGGGTTCTACAGCGCCGGTGACAAACAGGTCCTTGAAGATTTCACCGTAGCCAACTGGCATGACCGCACTCGAATTATCGCTGAACTGGACGACATCCGCCTCAAGCAACTAGGTATGCGGCTTATCTTCTCCAATGCCCCAGAGTTTGCATCCATGAACTACCGGTCAGCAGCAAGCGCTGCGATCCGAGACCGCTGGCTAACCAACGAGCCATCCACTCCTTGGACGACTAAGGCGACGGTCGAAGAACAACTCCATGAGATTGTCAGTGGTGAGGTGCTAGACCAAGATCGGATTTGTGCACTTCAAGACTTCTATCACGCAAGAATCTCAGAAATTGACGCATAAGTTTGCGCCAACGGCTACGGCGCGTCATCTCTACCGCCCCTGATCTCTAGTGTGGGTCTTGGCTCACCAAAAGCGCCGTAGTGAATTAGCCCCAATCACAAGAACGGTGGAGCGCTTTTTGCCATTGAGCCAAAGCTTGACTCATAAATCCAGATTACAACACACGCCTGGATTGATGTAGAATTTTTCACACTCCACCACCTTAGCTTTAATCGGCATATACTTGAAATTTATATGGAAAATCAATATACAGCTAAAATTCTTCGCCTTGGAGAAAGCCAGGGCGGGAAACCCGCCCCGGCGAGACCGTCAATCAGTGACCGGATCTTCATCGCGACGCGGGAAAGCAACCATTTCGGCGTCAGGGAACATGCTGTGTTTGACGTTAATCGAGGTGATGTTGCCGCTGTCGTCAGTGTTGACGAAGAGTACACCGCAGCGGTCCCAGAAGTTCTTGCCGTCTTTTTCGCCGGATTTGACGTTCAGTTTCAGAGTTTGAGTAGCCATTTTTTGATCCTCACTTTGAATGTTTCGATGAACATGACCAAAGCTGGCACCAAGGGGCTGTCAGCGAGAAACTTGCCTCGCGAGGAATGCGCTGGCGCAGGGGAATTTTCTTGTTGAAGCGGGGATTACCCGCGTCTGACACGGCTGCCCGCTTATGTTCAGCAATCAGAAACACGGCGTTGAGGATTTGAGTTTGGCCATCAGTCTTTGGGCTGGCCCGTCAAAGCTGGCCTAGAACGTTGCAACTGCTGTACCGAGCCTGCAGATTGCTCTCAGTAAACATGATCTACCGATCATAAAGCGGAAAAATGATCTGCGGATCATACGGCATCAAAGGCAGCTGCCCGACTTCGAATGCCAGCAGCAATGGCTTCCGCCAACGGCTGCGGGAACCCGTCCGGCAGGTCTGCGAGTGTCTTGTCCAAGGCGGGTTCTAGCTCCGTCGCGATGTCCGACAAAACCTCTTCCGCCAGCGCCACACCAAAACCTGCCGCCTTCGCAGCCTGCAGGAAATGGCGGGGCACCACCTCATTGATCCGGTAGTGTCCGTCGACGGCCATCGCGAGGCGCATCCGGTTCTGGCGAATTTGACTGTCGTCCACGGCTTTCTGGGCACTCAGCACATCATAAAGCGGGGTCATGCGGAATCCTCCAGGGCGCAATGCAATGCTAAAGTTTTTGGCGTGCCCATCCGTCGCCCCCAAGAGCCAAAACAGCACCTGCGCGTGGAAGAAGAAGCGCTGATCTGACTCTGGGTCATCACTACCCTTCAGCAATCCGATCCCTTCGGTGATCCCCGGCCCGCCATCCATTTGGTATTTTTGGCTGGGTGGGACTGTCAGCGCTTGGCAAAAGTCTTCTTGCGGGAGGCGGATCAAGCGGCCATCCTTGGTCCAACGCCGATCAAACCGCGTCACGACAAGGCTCCGCACGTCTTCAAAATCGGCAATCTCGACCTCCGCCACATCCATGCCCATTGCGCGGCAGAAGCTCATACAGAAGAACTCGTTCTCGACGCTATCGGACAAATCGATCCCTGCAGGCAAAACGCCAAGCTGGGTCTTGAGGATATGGGTTGTTGGGGTGAGCCCTGATGGACGGATCCACGCGCCCTCGTGGCACAACAGCGCGGTTTTCTCCTGCGCCCCTGCGATGGAAATGCGGAAGTCGTCTTCCTCATCCAAGCCTAGCGGAGCGCTTGCGAGGTTGCGCAGCATATCCGCAATCTGCGCCTCAGATACGGGCGCTCCCTCGAGTGCGCCAACCTCGGGGATCTCACCCGAGACGAACTGTAAGGCTCCCACACAGTCGCGCCCGATCTTCTCCAACATGTGCCATGCATCCGTTCCGCCAGCACGCACCCGAGCGGCAACGCGTTCACGTATCGCCTGATTGTCCGGCAGCAGGTTTTCAAGGTAGGCAATGACAGGACCGCCCTGATGCGCCTCTTCGCGCAACGGAAGGGACAGCGAGATGGGCATGGCGTGTTCCCACGACAGCCAGTCTTGATCGTAGGTAAAGTTGATCGCGCCTGAGCCTGCAAGACGCAAAGCCCCAACCAGCCTTCCATTCAGAAGCACCTGCATCGTGCCACTACGCCCGCGTTTGGCCATCAGAAGATATCCTCGATCTCAAGCGAGCCACCGCGCTCCACCAATCGGAACTCAAGCCCAAGTGCCGCCATGACAGCGAGCACCGTGGCGAGCTTGGTTCCCGCGTCGCCATTCTCCAGCGACGAGATCGTCGCGACGCGCAAATTCGTGCGCGCGCTGATATCGCTTTGGGTCCAGCCGCGCGCTTTGCGCGTCCTACGGAGTGCCTCGCCGATCTGCTCGGCCGTTCGTGCTGTGAGGTCCATGACTTGGCTCCTTTTACGGCACAGCGTAAATCAAAACAA
>Ga0209345_10001127_pt1 | contig 32804 bp, 25 predicted proteins | sample Cruoilmetagenom7_FD_187294 | JGI IMG/M metagenome (GOLD analysis project Ga0209345, IMG submission 187294) | Oil polluted marine microbial communities from Coal Oil Point, Santa Barbara, California, USA - Sample 7 (SPAdes) (version 2) | ecosystem: Environmental > Aquatic > Marine > Oil seeps ...
CTGGTCTGTTGCAGCAAGGAGTCGGCCTGTTGCTGTAGTTTTTGTACCTGCCGCAGCTGGCGGCTGCCTTTGAGTCCCTGTCTTATCTCGACACCTATCGCAAGCAGCACTAGCAGCGTCAATAGGCCGAAAGCGCCTCCCAGCAAGGGATGAATGGATGTACTCCAGCTGATCAGTCGGTACAGCTCGGTACCGATGGCCAAACTGAGCAGTGTGCCCAGAAGGGGCATTAGCCAATGTCTACCGCGTTTATTGCGCTGCGGTGGCGATGGAGGTAGCTCCAGAGAGGTGTCATCTTCAATAGCCTGGGTCTTGTCCAGCGGGATCTCTCGGGCTGGCTGGTGCGGGGGGTGTTCGGCTGGATCGGCCGCCATCGTCTCGGGTGAGAGCTGGATTGGACGCTGCCATTTGGGTGTGTCATGCATCAGAACAAATCTCCCAGCAGGTATTCGATCGCCTGATCAAGGCGGATATGGTGCTCGGGCTTCAGTGGGCCCACAGGCAGTGGCCGCGGGGCAAAGTCGACAAAACGGAAACGGTCACTGTTCCAGTCCTCGGCACGGGGCAGTTCAATGGGTACTTCGCCGGGAAAAAGGGCAATCTCTTCGCCTGTATCCTTGCGATGGCCACGCAGGCAGGAGAGGTGTTGGCCATCAAGGTGTGCCTGCGCGGCTTCAGTGGCGCGCAGGGATGACAGCGCAAGGCAGCGGGTGTCGACCTGTTCGAAACGCATCTCTCGCTGTGCGGTTTCAATCATCAGGCGCACGAACTGGTCCAGATTGTGGTGCTGGTTGGCGGTTACATGGTCTGCCTTGGTGGCGGCAAACAGCACGCGGTTGATGCGAGGCCTGAACAATCGTCGCAACAGGCTGTTGCGGCCATACTGGAAGCTGTGCAGCAGGGTTGTCAGCGCCAGCTGCATGTCATTGAAACAGGCTTCGCCGCTGTTAAGTGTTTTCAGGCAGTCAACCAGCACGATCTGGCGGTCAAAGTGGCGAAAGTGGTTTTGGTAGAAAGGACGGACGACCTGTTCACAGTACTCGTTGTAGGCCTGTTGCAGTTGTGTAAACAGGCTGCTGGGGGCCGCGTTCTCGGGCTCTTCGGGCCAGTTCTGGATAATCGGAAACAGGTCAAGTAATGAACTGCCCGCCAGCTCTGCCGGCATGAGCAGGCGGCCAGGCTGCAGCAGACTCAGGTTATGTGGCGGCTCACGCAGTTGCTGCAACAGTGAACGGTAGTGCTCAGCCAGTCGGTGTCGTTGACCCTCTGAGGCCGGGGCGAGCCAATCGATCTCGTGTTGGCACGATATCCAGTCAGCGGCTGCTTCTGCACGCGGGGCTGAAGCAAACAGGGCTTGCTGCTGTTTGCACCACTGCTCGAAACTGAGTGTTAGCATGGGCAGGTCCAGCAGCCATTCTCCGGGGTAATCGATCAGATCCAGATAGAGTGTAGAGTGTTCGCCCAGCACCCGTCCCAGTCCCGGCTTGCGACGATAGCGCAGTGCCAGCCGGATCTCCGACAGTGCTTCGGTTGAGTCAGGCCAGTGCGGTGGAGAGGCCTGAAGCCCCGTGAGGCTTTGTTGCAGCGGAAATGGGCTGGCGGATTCCGTGCTCAGGTCACGGGTACCGATAATTCGGCCTTCGGCAGCCGCCGCAAAAAACGGCAGTGAGCGGCCCTGATCACTCTGCAACAGGTGGAGTGCCAGGCTGCTGATGAATACGGTCTTGCCGCTGCGGCTTAACCCTGTGACGGCCAGTCGGACACGTTGCTCAAGGCCTCGTTCCATGCTCATCCTGAACTGCTCGGGCCAGTCGGGCAGGCCGCTTTGTCGGATCAGTCCACCCAGTTTTTTCGGTATGCTCATGTACGGCTCCGTTTGGGGTATCAGGCTATTCTGTCATCCCTGAGCTGAAGTGTGGCTGAAAAACTCCGTTTCCGGGTAGGTTCTGCCACCATTTCTACGAGTTGACCGAAGATCCTGTTGCTGCAGCCTGGAGCTGAACCAAAAACGGGAGCCGCAATGGCTCCCGTTTTCGTTCATGGCTGGATCAGTTGCGGTTGAAGTACTCTCGCGTCAACTTGAACACCACTGGGCTCAGAAGGGCCAGTGCGACCAGGTTGGGGATCGCCATCATGGCGTTGAGGGTATCGGCAACCAGCCAGACGAAGTCCAGGCTCAGCGTTGCGCCCAGCGGAATGGCCAGAATCCAGAGGATGCGGTAGGGGGTGATCGCCTTGATGCCGAACAGGAACTCTACGCAGCGCTCGCCATAGAACGACCAGCCGATAATGGTGGTAAAGGCGAAGATGGCCAACGCAATGGCGACCAGATAGTTACCCAGACCGGGCAGGGCTGTAGCAAAGGCCTGGCTTGTCAATGCTGCTCCGGATTCGCCGCCGGTCCAGGCGCCGGAGCTGACGATAACCAGACCGGTGATGCTGCAGATCACCAGCGTGTCGAGAAAGGTGCCCAGCATGGCAATCAGACCCTGGCGTACCGGATCGTTGGTCTGAGCGGCTGCGTGTGCGATGGGGGCCGAGCCGAGGCCTGCTTCATTGGAGAAAACACCGCGAGCAACACCAAAGCGTATGGCCGCCCATACGGCTGCGCCGGCAAAACCACCCTGCGCGGCAATTGGTGAGAAGGCGTGGGTGAAGATCAGATCCAGTGCCTGCGGCAGCAGATGCGCATTGATCGCCAGTACAACCAGTCCGGCGATCAGATAGGAAAGCGCCATGAAAGGCACCAATGCCCCCGCCACATGACCGATACGCTTGATGCCACCCAATATGACCGCGCCCACCAGAATCATCATCACCAGCCCGCTGATCCAGGTGGGAATGCTGAAGTTGGCATGCAGTACATCAGCGACCGAGTTGGACTGCACGGTATTGCCGATACCAAAACCCGCAGCAGCGCCGAAAATGGCAAAGGCTACACCCATCCACGCCCAGTTCTTGCCCAGGCCGTTCTTGATGTAATACATGGGACCGCCGACATGCTGTCCCTTTTCATCGGTTTCACGGTATTTCACCGCCAGAACGGCCTCGGAATATTTGGTTGCCATGCCGATCAGGGCCGTTATCCACATCCAGAACAGTGCACCCGGCCCGCCCAGAAAGATTGCCGTGGCAACCCCGGCGATGTTACCGGTGCCTACCGTAGCGGACATGGCGGTCATCAGTGCCTGAAAGGGCGGGATTTCACCCTCTTTTTCGTCACCGGCGCTGGCGGTACGCCCGCCCCAGAGCAGCCGGAAACCGGTACCGATCCTGAGGATAGGTACCAGTTTCAGGCCGATGGAGAGGAACAGGCCTACCCCAAGAATGAGTACAAGCATCATGGGGCCCCAGACAACCCCGTTAATTGCCGAGATAAATGATTCGATTGCAGCCATCGTAAGATGTCTCCGTGTTGTAAACCTGAAGGGGCCTGTGCCGGCTTCAGGAGTGAGTCCAGAATTCTCTGCCGAGCCATATTGCATCGTCTCGTGCAGTGAAAGTACCCAAGGCTATAGCAGATCTCATGCCACTTAACGTGATAGATGGGCCAAGCCTGGGTATTTATGTATTATTTTGCGAAAAAATCCTGTTTCAGATTATTGATACAGGAATAATTTCTGATTAAAAAGATTGCTGTCTGTTCATATGTGGGGCGAAGCGTCAGTCTGTGCGCTGCGGCTGTGCTCGGTGCACCGAAAATGCTCAGGGCAGTGACCGTATGAACGGCAGTCCAGACGTGGAGGATGAGGGCCGGCATCAAGCCGATAGGGTCGGGTCATGTTGCGCTCCGATGGTATTGTTATTGTTGGATGCGTTTCATGGAATATATTAGAGGCTTTCTGACGCTCAACAAGGTTTTTTATTCTGTATTACTGGTTTATGTCAGAGTAATTAACTACTGACATCAACCGGCAGTTGAGTCTGTTCTTTCACTTCTTCCATCACGATATAGGACTTGGAATTTTTCACGCCGGGCAGCGTCAGCAGCATGTCACCCAGCAGTTCGCGGTACTGTGACATGTCATGCAGGCGTGCCTTGAGCAGGTAGTCGGCATCACCGGATACCAGGTGACATTCCAGAATGTAGGGTAGCGTACTGACCGCCCGGTTGAAGCGCTCGAATGCATCGGGTGACTGGTAGGAAAGGGCAATCTCGACAAATACCAGCAGGTTGTAGTTCAGCATTTGCGGATTTACGCTGGCATGGTAACCCGTGATGAATCCGTCCCGCTCCAGTCGCTTGACGCGCTCCATGCAGGGGGTTGTAGACAGTCCAACCCGATCCGCCAGCTCGGTGTAGGAGATGCGTCCTTCCTGCTGCAATATCGTCAGGATGTTGCGGTCGATACGGTCGATCTTCTTGACCTTCTGCTGTAGTGCCATTGTCTGGTGATTCCATCTATGGATTGACTTATAAGTATAGTTTTAACCTGATTCAGGCATGATGCAACGTATAAATGGCTGTCAGCTGTGCCTGTTCAGCCGTATCGGCAGTGGGGCGTTGAGCATTAAAGCGTGGTAATATCGGCACCCATAAATGAATGAACCGACCGGATGAATGAGGCAGCATGAGCTATCAGGTTCTGGCACGAAAATGGCGCCCTAGACGTTTCAAGGAAATGGTTGGCCAGGAACATGTTCTGAAGGCGCTGGTCAATGCGCTGGATGATGACAGGCTGCATCATGCCTACCTGTTTACCGGTACTCGTGGGGTGGGCAAAACCTCCATCGCGCGCCTGTTTGCCAAGTCGCTCAACTGCGAACAGGGCATCTCCTCCGAGCCTTGTGGCCAATGCAGTGCCTGTGTTGAAATTGCCGAAGGCCGGTTCGTTGATCTGATTGAGGTGGATGCGGCCTCGCGCACCAAGGTTGAGGATACGCGGGAACTGCTTGAAAATGTGCAGTATTCACCAACGCATGGGCGGTTCAAGGTGTACCTCATCGACGAGGTACACATGCTGTCCAACAGCTCGTTCAATGCGCTGTTGAAAACACTGGAAGAGCCGCCGCCGCATGTGAAGTTCCTGCTGGCGACCACTGATCCGCAAAAACTGCCGATGACGGTGCTGTCCCGCTGCCTCCAGTTCAATCTTAAAAACCTCACCGCCGAGCGTATTCAAAACCATCTTGGTTTTGTGCTTGGGGAAGAGGGCATTGAGTCTGAAAATGCAGCGCTCTGGCTGCTGGCGCGCTCAGCCGATGGCTCCATGCGTGATGCGCTCAGCCTGACCGATCAGGCGATTGCCTTTGGTGCGGGCGCGGTGCGCGAAGCTGATGTGCGCACCATGCTGGGCACCATTGATCAGCGTCTTGTGTACCGGATGCTGGAACAGATCGCCCGTCAACAGCCGGCACAAGTGCTGGAGGCGGTGCGTGAACTGTCGGAGTTTTCACCCGATTACCTGACTGTGCTGGGTGATATGGTCAGCCTGCTGCATCGTATTGCGCTGGCACAGGTGATGCCGGCTGCCGTGGATAACAGTCTGGGGGATCGCGAGCAGGTGCTGGAACTGGCAAGGCTGCTGCGTCCGGAAGAGGTTCAGCTGTATTATCAGGTCGCGCTGATGGGACGCAAGGACCTGCCTCTGGTGCCGGAGCCGCGCGAAGGGCTTGAGATGACGTTGCTGCGCATGCTGGCGTTCCGCCCGGCTGGCAGCGAGCCGCTTTCGGGGCTGAACCCGACAGCCGCCACGGGTGTTGAAACCGTGCCAGAACCTGTCGTTGCTGCCGTGCCCGAAGCCGCCGAACCTGTTGCACCGAAGACCTCGCCTGCGCCTGCCGAAAGGCAACCGATGCCTTCCGCACCGATGCCGGAGGACATACCCCCGTGGGATGACTTGCCGCCGGACCTGGCTGAGGACTCGCCAAAAAAGCCTGATCCGGCTGCGGTGTCCGATACCCGGCCGGAGCCCGCTTCGATAAGTGCCGCGCAAGCGGAACCGATGGCCCCGGTGCGGACTCCAACTTTACAGTCATCGACTCCGCAGGAGGAGGTCAGGCCGCCGGTTGCAGGCTCGGTTGCAGGCAATGGCGACTGGTGTGATCTGCTGCCGCAGCTGGGGCTCAGTGGCATGGTGGAAAGCCTGGCGCGTAATCTGTCGCTGGAAGTGGGTGACGCCAACCGCATGTTGTTTCATTACACCCCTGAGCAGGATGCACTGCTGAACGAGGATCGCCGCGAGCGCATTCGTGCCGCGGTGCGTGGCGCTCGTGGTGAGCAGGTTCAGGTTGAGTTTGCGCAGGCGCTGCAGACAGTTGAAACCCCCGCTCAGCGTATCGAACGACTGCGTGCCGAGCGTCAGGCTGAAGCGGTTCAGGCAATTGAAACAGACCCGTTGGTACAGACGTTGATCGAACAATTTGGCGCGCGGATCGAGACCGAATCGGTCCGCCCGCTGGACCCGGAACACTGATATTAAAAGAGGAATCCGAACATGATGAAAGGTGGCATGGGGAACCTGATGAAGCAGGCCCAGAAAATGCAGGAAGACATGCAGAAGGCGCAGGAAGAGATTGCGCGTGCTGAAGTTACGGGTGAATCCGGTGCCGGTCTGGTCCGCATCACCATGAACGGACGCCATGATGTGAAAGCGGTTCAGATTGATGAAAGCCTCATGGAAGAAGAGAAAGAAATTCTTGAAGATCTGATCGCCGCAGCCGTTAATGACGCCGTACGCAAGGTTGAACAGAATACTCAGGACAAGATGTCTAAAATCACCAGTGGCATGGGCATGCCACCGGGCTTCAAAATGCCGTTCTGATCATGAGCTTCAGTCCCTTATTGCAAAATCTGATAACGTCGCTGCGCGCTCTGCCCGGTGTTGGGCCCAAGTCGGCACAACGCATGGCACTGCATCTGCTGGAACGTGATCGAGAGGGCGCACGCACCTTGTCCGAGTCTCTGCTGCAGGCGGCTGAAAAGGTTGGTGAGTGTCAACGCTGTCGTAACCTGTCCGAAGAAACATTATGCCCTGTGTGCGAGGATGACAGCCGAGACCATCAGCTGATTTGCGTACTGGAATCGCCGGTGGACCTGATCGCTGTAGAGCAGACAGGCGGGTTCAATGGTGTGTATTTTGTCCTTAAGGGGCACCTGTCCCCCATTGACGGGGTCGGTCCGGAAGATCTGGGGCTTGATCAGCTGTTTGAGCGAGTGGACAGTGGAGGGGTACGAGAGCTGATACTGGCGACCAACCCCACGGTAGAGGGCGAGGCCACGGCCCACTTCATCGCCGAACAGCTGTATGACTCGAATGTAAATATCACCCGCATCGCCCATGGCGTTCCGGTCGGAGGCGAGCTTGAGTTCGTCGACGGCGGTACGCTGGCCCATGCCTTTGCAGGGCGGCGCTCCCTTAAACGGAGTCAGGATGACTGAACTGATACAGCGTTATGACTGGCGCCGTCTGGAACAGGCTGCGGCCAATCCGGTCTGGATCAACGATACGGCTACGCTGGCTCGCCACTGTCAGCAGTGGCTGCAGTTGCCGTTGATCGCGCTCGATACTGAGTTCATGCGCACCGAGACCTTCTACCCGATACCCGGTCTGATTCAAGTGGCGGATGAGCAGTGCTGTTATCTGATTGACCCGCTGCAGGTTGAGGATATGTCGCCGCTGGCAGAAGTGCTGCGCGCACCTGGTGTGCTCAAGGTTCTGCATGCGGGCAATGAAGATATGGAGCTGTTCCGCCACAGTTACGGTGTACTGCCGCAACCGCTCTATGACACGCAGGTGGGTGCCGCCTTTGTGGGTTGGGGGTTCAGTATGGGCCTGCAGCGGATGGTGGCGTATGCGCTTGATATTGAGTTGGGCAAGGGTGAGACCACCTCTGACTGGCTGCAGCGCCCACTGACGGCTGAGCAGGAACACTATGCGGCGCTGGATGTGGCCTATCTGCCGGTTCTGGCTCTGATGCAGCGAGAGCAGCTTGAGGCGCGCGGGCGCCTGGCCTGGGTCATGGAAGAGTGCGAGAGTATTGGTGCCAGTGTGATGGTGGCTGATGAGGCAGACCCGCAAGCCTACTTTCAGCGTTTCAGTCAGGTGTGGCATCTGGATGACGTGCGACGTGCCTTGCTGCGTGATCTCAGTGCCTGGCGGGAGCAGACCTGTCGTGAACGTGACGTTTCCCGTAACCGTTTGCTGCGTAACGAAATGCTGCTGGAGATTGCGGAGCGCATGCCGCAAAACGAGCAGCATCTGGACGCCATTATCAAGCGTGGTCGGATCATGCGTGAGTATGGGCAGATGATCATGGCGCTGATCGCAGCAGCTCCTGAGTCGGCCCGGAGCAATCCGCCGGCCGAGATCGACCGGCCGTTGCACTATGTCTGGAACAAGCGGCTCAAGCAATTGCGGGCAATCGGCCGCCAGGCGGCTGATGCGCATGATCTGCTGCCTGAAATACTGCTGCGCAAGCGAGACCTTGACGCGCTCATACGCTCGCGTGATGCCGAGGGGCATTACCATCTGCCGCCTTCTCTATCCGGCTGGCGCAAGCCGTTGGTAGGGGATGCCCTGTTGAACCGAATTGAACAGTTTGAAATGAGTTGATGATGATAATTTTGAGTATCTTCAAGAGTCCGCGCAAGGATGAAATGTATCTCTACGTGGATAAGCGTGATCAGCTTGAGCGGGTGCCTGAGCCCCTGCTGGAGATGTTCGGTAAACCGGTTCATGTGATGGATATGCCGATGCTGCCGGGCCGAAAGCTGGCGCGTGTCGAGAATACGGAAAAGCTGCTTGATGAGGTCAACGGTAAGGGCTATTTCCTGCAAATGCCGCCTCCGAAGGAAGACTACCTGCTGGATCTGTTCAAGGACCGGCCTCAAACCGGGGTGCGCTGAGCATGGCGCAGGAAGTATTCTGGCGCCGCAAGGGCCTTAAGGAGATGACGCCGCGTGAGTGGGAGTCGCTCTGTGACGGTTGTGCCCTGTGTTGTCTGCACAAGGTGGAGGATGAAGATACTCAGGAGGTGTTCTACACCACGGTGGTATGTCACCTGCTGGATCTGAATGACTGTCATTGCACCGAATATGAAAAGCGCTGCCAGCTTGTGCCCAGTTGCATCAAGCTCAAGCCCGAGGATGTAGAAAGCTTTGACTGGCTGCCGCCCAGTTGCAGCTATCGCCTGATTCACGAAGGCCAGGAGTTGCCGGACTGGCATCCACTGCTGACGGGTGAGCGCAAGTCAGTGATTCATGCCAATGCGTCGGTATTGAGCGTTTATGAAGTGCGTGATAACGAGATCAGTGATGATCAGCTGATCGACTTTGTGCTGGATGAGGATTACTGACCTGTTTCCAGATCCACTCGGAAGTGGTGTTGTTTTTTCACTCATAAGGCTTCGCCGTACACCTGTTGTTCAAGTCCGCTCATCGTTTTTTGAATGTAATCGAGAAAGGCCTGCATGACCGGTGTTGGGTGTTTGGCTGCAGGGTGTACCGTGCACCAGGAGCGACGCAGCGGAAAGCCTTGCAGATTCAGACAGGCCAGTTCACCCAGTTTCAGTTCGGGGCGTACGCTCAGCCGGGGTAGCACCGCGACACCCAAGCCTGCCAGAACACCATGCTTGATAGCGGCATTTGAGCCGAGCTCCATATAGGGGTTGAGCAGCAAGCGCTTTTGATGACACCACTGCTCCAGCGCCTTGCGGGTACCTGAGCCTTGCTCCCGAATCAGCAGTCTCGAATCAAGAAAGGTCTGAGTATCAATGCGTTTATGCTCCAGTAGTGGGTGACCAGTACGGACAACCGGAATCATGACGTTATCCAGAAAGGGGGTGCTGTGCAGCGCTCTTGACTCGGGAGGCATCCCCATAATCACCAGATCATCCCGGTTCTCGGTCAAGCGCTGAGTGGCCAGCGCACGATTGACAATTTCCAGGCGTACATCCACCTGCGGATACTGCTGTAGAAATCCCTGTAGCAGATAGGGCACGACATATTGTGCGGTACTGACAGCCGCCAGCCTCAGCTCACCCCGAACCTGCCCCTTCATCTCGGCCAGCTCCATTTGCATGCGCTTCAGATCAGAGAAAATCGAGCGGATCACGATCTCAAGCCGCTGTCCGGCAGGCGTGATATACAGCTGCTTGCCGACATATTCAAACACAGGCTGCTCCAGTGCCTGTTCCAGCTGCCGTATCTGGGAGCTGACTGCGGGCTGAGTCAATCCCAGCTCATCAGCTGCGCGGCTGTAACTCAGATGCTGGCATACAGCATGAAACACCTGAAGCTGACGAAATGACAGGCGTGTGAGTAATCGAGCAAGCGAATAGGGCATTGTGTAGTGCTCTAAGTCTATGATTGTGAATTAAAGAAATTTATCTATAAGCAATACCTTATGCCTGATAGAAAAAATATCAATTTTTTCTTTTTTTCTGGCTGCTCTACTGTGCATGGACTGACCGATCTGCTCAGCAGGGGGATGATCCATGCTCAAGAAAATTTTGATAGCCAACCGTGGCGAGATTGCCGTGCGTATCGTGCGGGCCTGTGCCGAAATGAATATCCGCTCGGTGGCGGTCTACACTGAGCCCGACCGGCATGCATTACATGTCAAACGTGCTGATGAGGCCCACTGTGTGGGTGAAGACCCGCTGGCGGGCTATCTGGATGCGCGCCGCTTGGTCAATCTGGCGGTAGAAGCAGGCTGTGATGCCATCCATCCAGGTTATGGCTTTCTGTCAGAAAACAGCGAATTTGCCCGTATTTGTGCTGACAGAGGGGTGACCTTTATCGGCCCATGTGCTGAGGTTATTGCCGGCATGGGCGATAAAACTGCAGCCCGTTCAAGCATGATCGCGGCCGGTGTTCCCGTGACGCCGGGCTCGAAGGGGAATCTGCCCGACCTGGCTGAAGCGCTGCGCGTTGCAGCAGAGATTGGTTACCCCGTCATGCTGAAAGCCACCTCCGGTGGTGGTGGGCGCGGTATTCGCCGCTGTGACTCACCAGCAGATCTGAAAGCTCAGTATCCTCGCGTGATCTCCGAGGCCACCAAAGCCTTTGGTTCAGCGGAAGTGTTTCTCGAAAAGTGCATTGTCGACCCCAAGCATATCGAGGTTCAGGTACTGGCTGACAGTCAGGGCAATGCAATCCATCTCTATGAACGAGATTGTTCGATCCAGCGCCGTAACCAGAAGTTGATCGAAATTGCACCCAGCCCCCAGTTGACACCTGAGCAGCGCAACCATGTCGGTGAGTTGGCTGTTCGTGCGGCCAAGGCTGTTGGCTATGAGAATGCGGGCACGGTTGAGTTTCTGGTGACCGGAGAAGAGATCTATTTCATGGAGATGAACACCCGTGTACAGGTCGAACATACCATCACCGAACAGATCACCGGCGTGGATATTGTACGTGAGCAGATTCGAATCGCGTCTGGCCTGCCGCTGAGCTACCGCCAGGAGGAGATCAGTTTCCGGGGCTATGCGCTTCAGTTTCGCATCAACGCCGAGGATCCGAAAAACAACTTCCTGCCCAGCTTCGGGCGCATTACACGCTACTACGCACCGGGAGGGCCGGGTGTTCGCACCGATACGGCGATCTATACCGGTTACACCATTCCGCCACATTTCGATTCCATGTGCTTGAAGCTGGTGGTCTGGGCTCTGAACTGGGAAGACGCACTGGATCGTGGCGCTCGGGCTTTGTCCGATATGCGTCTTCAGGGGGTCAAGACAACGGCGCGATACTACCAGGAGATCCTGCAAAGCCCGGAGTTTCGCAGTGGCGAGTTCAATACCAGTTTTGTACCCAACCACCCCGAGCTGCTGAACTATTCGGACAAGCGTGACCCCAGTGAAGTCGCACTGGCAATTGCGACTGCGATTGCAGCCTATGCCGGCCTTTGATCGGCGGCCACGAGGAGAAATGAAATGAGCAAGATCCAAGTTACCGATGTCATTCTGCGAGATGCCCACCAGTCCCTGATCGCCACCCGCATGCGCACAGAAGACATGCTGCCGATTTGTGACAAACTGGATCAGGTCGGCTTCTGGTCGCTGGAGTGCTGGGGCGGCGCAACCTTTGATGCCTGTGTGCGCTTTCTGAAAGAAGATCCTTGGGAGCGTTTGCGTGCGTTGCGCGAGGCGCTGCCCAACACTCGTTTGCAGATGCTGCTGCGCGGCCAGAACCTGCTGGGTTATCGTCATTATGCCGATGACGTAGTTGAGGCCTTTGTTGCCAAGGCGGCGGAGAACGGTATTGATGTGTTCCGGGTGTTTGATGCCTTGAATGATCTGCGCAATCTGGAAACCGTAATCAGGGCGGTCAAGAAAGCAGGCAAACACGCACAGGGCACCATCTGCTATACCACAAGTCCTGTGCATACGGTTGAATTGTTTGTCGAGCAGGCTCGAGCCCTTCACCAGATGGGAGCGGATTCCATCGTGATCAAGGATATGGCAGGGTTGCTGACGCCTTACGCCACATACGATCTGGTCAAGGCGATCAAGGAAGCGGTTATCCTGCCGGTATTCATTCACAGCCATGCTACGGCTGGTCTGGCGGCGCAATGTCAGCTCAAGGCGATTGAGGCGGGTGCCGAACATATCGATACCGCGATTTCCGCTTTTGCCTGGGGGACGAGCCATCCTGCCACGGAGTCTCAAGTTGCAGCTTTGCGTGGGACAGAATGGGACACCGAACTTGATCTGGAATTGCTGAACGAGATTGCCGATTATTTCCGTGAGGTGCGCAAGAAGTATCACCAGTTTGAATCAGAATTCACCCGTGAAGACGTGTCTGTGCAGATTAATCAGGTACCGGGCGGCATGATGTCCAACCTGGCTAACCAGCTCAAGGAGCAGAATGCGCTCAGTCGTATACGTGAGGTGTTTGAAGAGATTCCGCGTGTGCGCAAAGATCTGGGTTATCCACCTCTGGTGACGCCAACCTCTCAGATCGTGGGTACTCAAGCGGTTTTGAATGTACTCACCGGTGAGCGCTACAAATCCATCACCAATGAGGTCAAGCGTTACCTTCAGGGTGGTTACGGACATCCGCCTGCCGAAGTCAATCCGGTTGTGCGGACCCAGGCAATCGGCAATGAAGCCATGATTGAAGGTCGCCCTGCCGATCTGCTTCAACCTGAGCTTCAGCGTCTGCGTCAGGAGATTGGTTCGCTGGCCAGAAGCGATGAGGACGTGCTGACCTTCGCCATGTTCCAGGATGTGGGTAGACAGTTTCTTGAAGAGCGTGAAGCCGGCACCTTGACACCTGAGCCGCTATTACCGATCGAAAAAAGCGACCGCTCGGTCGGTGAGGGAGTTGCAACCGAGTTTAAGGTGGATGTGCATGGAGAGACATATCAAGTGACGATTACCGGTGTCGGCGGGCATGATAGCGGCAAGCGACATGTGTATCTGACATTGGATGGCATGCCAGAGGAGGTGCTGTTTGAACCGTTAAACGCCTATATTGCCGCTGGTGCAAGCGGCCGCCGTCAGGCCAGTGCTCCCGGTCACGTGACGACCAGTATGCCAGGCAATATCGTTGAGGTGCTGGTGTCAGAGGGGGAGGCGGTTCAGGCTGGTGAGCCCGTATTGATTACTGAGGCGATGAAAATGGAGACTGAAATTCAGGCTCCCATTGCCGGTCGTGTTGTTGGCGTACATGTGGGCAAGGGTGACAGGGTAACACCTGGGGAGGTGCTTATCGAAATCCAGTAATCGGGTTATACAGATTTCAATAGACGGATTGGCCGCTCAGATATTGAGCGGCTTTTTTTCAACGGCCGCAGGCAGATAACGGGTGTCAAATGAGTGGCGTTGAGATGAAAAAAAGGGGCGCCATCGGCGCCCCTTAGTGTTGCAACTGAAGAGGAAAATCAGTTGTTCTGGTTGGCCATCTGCTGCTTGATCAGATCGCCGATAGTGGTCGGCCCCGGAACTTCAACTTCCTGGTTGCGAACTGCACTGATCGCTGCTTTCTCTTCAGCCTGATCTTTGGCGCGGATCGACAGGTTGATGACGCGGTTGCGACGGTCAACAGCTGTGATCTTGGCTTCAACAGTTTCGCCCACTTTCAGAGCGGTAGTGGCGTCGTCGATACGCTCGGCAGCGATCTCGGATACTTTGAGAGTACCTTCGATGCCTTCAGCCAGTTCGATAACAGCGGCTTTCGGCTCAATGCTCTTCACGGTACCGGTTACGATGGTGCCCTTGTCGTTAGCGGCCAGGTATTCAGCGAACGGATCGCTTTCCAGCTGCTTGATGCCCAGAGAGATGCGCTCTTTCTCGGCGTCGATGGACAGGATGACCGCTTCAACTTCGTCACCTTTCTTGAACTGACGCAGTGCAGTTTCAGGATCGGCTTCCCAGGAGATGTCGGACATGTGAACCAGACCGTCGAGGTCGTTGTCCAGACCTACGAAGATACCGAAGTCAGTGATGGTCTTGATGGTGCCGCTGACCTTGTCGCCGGCAGCGTGCTGCTCGGAGAAGGAGATCCACGGGTTGATGGTGCACTGCTTGATACCCAGTGAAATGCGGCGACGCTCTTCGTCAACATCCAGGATCATCACTTCCACTTCGTCACCGATGTTAACGATCTTGGACGGGTGGATGTTCTTGTTGGTCCAGGACATTTCAGACACGTGTACCAGACCTTCAACACCATCTTCGATGGAGGCGAAGCAGCCGTAGTCGGTCAGGTTGGTGACGCGTGCAGCAACCTTGGTGCCGGCCGGGTAACGATCCTTGATATCATCCCACGGATCTTCGCTCAGCTGTTTCAGGCCGAGGGAGATACGGTTGGTTTCCTTGTCAAACTTGATGATCTTGACAGAGATCTCATCGCCCGGGTTCAGCATTTCGCTCGGGTGAGAGATGCGTTTCCACGCCATGTCAGTGATGTGCAGCAGGCCGTCAACACCACCCAAATCGATGAACGCACCGTAGTTGGTGAGGTTCTTGACGTAACCCTTGGCGATCTGACCCTCTTCCAGGGTGGCCAGAAGCTCTTCGCGCTGAGCGCTGTTGGCTTCCTGCAGAACGGCACGACGAGAAACAACGATGTTGTTGCGCTTCGGATCCAGCTTGATCAGTTTGAAGTCAAGCTCTTTGCCTTCCAGGTGGTCAACATCACGCACCGGACGAACATCAACCAGGGAGCCCGGCAGGAAGCCCTGAATGTTGTTGATGCTGACAGTGAAGCCGCCCTTGACCTTGCCGGAGATGTAGCCTTTAACAGTCTCTTCTGCGTCGAATTTCTTCTGCAGAACTTCCCAGGCTTCAGCGCGCTTGGCTTTTTCACGGGACAGACGGGTTTCACCGAAGCCGTCTTCAACCGCTTCCAGTGCAACCTTGACGGAATCACCAACCTGAATTTCCAGCTCGTTGTTGTCGTTCAGGAACTGTGAACGGGGGATAACGGCTTCTGATTTCAGACCAGCGTTGACTGTAACCCAGTCGCTGTCGATGTCGACAACTTCACCCATCACGAGGGTGCCGGGGGTCATGGCAATGTCTTGCAGGGATTCTTCAAACAGATCAGCAAAGCTTTCGCTCATGAAAGTATCCTATATTGTCGCTGCCGGTTAGGTGTGTGGCAGCTTTCCAGCCTGTATGCCAGCTATACAGGGTCGGTTAGCGATAACCATCTCGGCGGACACTGGGCTGGCGATGTGTCCGCGAAATGGGAAAATATAAAGTTGCAAAATTATACAGAGGGTGGCTGGCTTTTGCCAGTGGCTGCCTAGTATTTATCCGGCAATGATCTCGGGTAGTGAAGCTTCAAGCTGTTCGCGCAGAGGTTTTTGGCAGGCGGGAAGCAGTTTGGCCAGATCTTCGTCCAGGGCTGTTGGCAGGGATATGCTGTCGGGCTGGTTGAACCAGTCGATCAGCAGGCGTTCTTCAGCACGGCTATTGGCGGCAAGCTCTGTGGCGTTTCCAACGCAGAAGGCAAAGGCGGGCAGGTGCTCGCTGACAATCTTGCCGCGCTGAGGCTGTTCCAGCATCAGGCGGTTGGTGCTGACAAAACGCCGGTACTCCTGCATGCCGGCGGCGGCCATGATTTCAAGGCGGATGTTGCTGAACTGATCAGCCTCAGGCATTCGGGCAATAATGGCCTTGAGTTGAGCCTTGGTGCGGATCAGCTCATCTTCGAAGGTTTCGGGAGCGAAGTGCTGGTTCAGGCGCTTGTATTCCTGCAACTCAGTGATCTGCTGTTTGAGCGCATCAATTTCGCTCTTGAGAGTATCCTGCTCGGCCAGCAGGTTCTCCTTATCCTGCATAAGTCCGCGGATCACGCGCTCGGTGGGGGTGAGTTTCTTTTCCGCAAAGGTGGCCGGAAGTTGCTCGGCGCCCAGAGCACCTGTGCTTTCAGTGTACGTATTGCTGGGGACCATTTCGTAGCCAAACTTTTCCAGGTCCGCCAGATTCAATTCATGCTGGGACTGCATTTTCTGGTAGGCGAAGTAGCTTGCGACCGCGGCGATTGCCAGCAACATTGGCACCAGTACCAACAGCAGAATACTCACCTTGCCCAGTTTCATGCGTTTACTCCACGGCCTTTCGATTCGATATATGGTCCGGCAGGGCGGCAGTGTGGCTCAGGGTCAGGTCGATCAAGTCAAGCAGGACCTCGCCGCTTTCGGCCAGAATCGCTTCTGACTCGGGATTGATCGGGCGGCCCTGTTCATCCTTGGGCAGCGTGTCATCAACCTCCGCAAGTGTCTTCACCGGCGGCAAACCAAGGCCTGCTCGGCGCTCGTTCTCGACGCTGAGCAACCAGTTTTCATTGCTCTCGCGCTCCTGCTGCAACTTGTCCTTGTTGAGTGAGATGTGCGTGATTTTCTTCTGTTTCTCCAGGTGCTCTACCTGCTTGCGCATGAAGATGAAGTCTGGGTCCGCTTCGGTCCGAGCCTGATGTCTTTCAAGCAGCTGCTGCATGAAGGGCGTCAAGCTGGGGAAGCGGCCATGCCGGACCGGCCGCACCTGATCCCAGGGCAGTGCCTTGTCCAGTGCGCTTTCACCAATGTCCTCAACCGTATACAGGGAAGGCAGGCGAATATCCGGCTCTACACCACGGTGCTGAGTACTGTCGCCGGAGATGCGGTAAAACTTGGCATGGGTCAATTTGACCTGGCCGTGTTCGATCGGCTGCAGGGTCTGGACGGTACCTTTGCCAAAGGTTCGATTGCCGATGAGGATACCGCGATTGTAATCCTGTATGGCACCGGCAAAGATTTCAGAGGCTGAAGCGCTCAGGCGGTTGACGATAACCGCCATGGGGCCATCCCAGGCTACCTTCGGGTCGAAGTCGCCAAGGATATCAACGCGGCCGGAAGCATCACGGATCTGCACAGTGGGGCCACGCTGTATGAAAAGGCCTACCAGTTCGTTGGCTTCACGCAGCGAGCCACCTCCGTTGTTGCGAAGATCGACAATCAGCCCGTCGACCTTTTCTTCACGCAGCTCCTTGATCAGTTTCTCCACGTCGCGGGTGGTGCTTTTATAGTCGGGGTCGCCGCTTTGCAGGGCTTGAAAGTCGATGTAGAACGTCGGAATCTCGATGACGCCCAGTTTGAACTCTCTGCCGTCACGGTTCAGCTCCAGAACTCGCTTGCGGGCGGCCTGTTCTTCAAGCTTCACCTTGTTGCGCTCGATCTTCACGATCTTGCGTGCCTGACGGTCGACTGCATCGGCGGGGATTACCTCCAGCCGCACCAGTGTACCCTTGGGGCCGCGAATCTTGCTGACGACATCATCCAAGCGCATACCCACCACATCTTCAATGGCACCTTCTTCACCCTGTCCGACCCCTACGATGACATCAGCGGGCTTCAGCTGTCCTGTCTTGTCAGCGGGGCCTGCAGGCACCAGCCGAAGAACCTTGGTTTGGTCATTTTCCGACTGCAGTACAGCCCCGATGCCCTCCAGTGACAGGCTCATGTTGATCTGGAAATTCTCGGATCCCTGCGGGGAAAAGTACTGGGTATGTGGGTCAAACTCATGTGTCAGCGCGTTGACGAAGCTTTCAAAAACATCATCACTTTTGGCCTGGTCGGTGCGCTGTTTCTGGTTCTGGTAGCGTCGCAGCAGAACATCCTGTGCCTCTTCGGTGGTCTTGTCGGCCAGTTTCAGGCTCAGCAGTGAGCTTTTCAGCTGCTTGCGCCAGAGCTGCTGCAGTTCTGCATCGGTTGTCATCCATTCTGCTTCCGAGCGGTCACCTTCCAGCACGTCGTCACGGTTGAAATCCCAGCTGTTACTCTTGTCCTCAAGGGTGGTGATGATGTAGTCCAGCCGCTGCAGGCGCCGTTCTTGATAACGATTGAATATCTCGAATGCGGCTTGAGTTTCACCCTGCAGAATCTGGTCGTCGAGCTGATGGCGCCATTGCTCAAACTGTTGAATGTCACTGGCCAGGAAGTGGCTGCGTTCAGGATCAAGAGTTGCCAGGTACTGTTCCAATATGGCCTCAGACAGCTGGTTGTCGATCTCGACCCGGTTGTAATGCCCCTGTTGCAGCGATGTCACGACATCCAGCATCGTCTGGGTATGGATGGGTTCGGGAGCAAGATTTGCCTGCGCAGGGGCGATGCCCAGCGAGAGTGTCAGTGCCGTGACGAGTGTCAGAAAATGAGGCTTGAGCATGAGGGGCGGATCTCCGGATCATGTGGCTGGAGCTGAACTCCACCGCTGGAAAAACATCCTGGATCAGGCGGTGGCTCCTTCTGTGACAGGCACTCTGGGCTCCGAGTTCCGTCAGCTACAGCTTTGTGAGTGTAGTCATGGTGCTGGGTAATGTAAAATCATTGCTTTACACCTGTATGTACGGAGAGTGTGAGGATGCAGATCTGGAAATCTCTGGTTGTGACGTTGGCACTTGCCGGCCTGCTGGCCGGATGCGGCGAAGACCCGGAAAAGGAACGCTTTCGTCAGGAGCTGATCGACAAAGCGCTGAACGATGAAACGCGCAAGGCCGGAACCGAGTTTCTGGCCAGCAATCGTGAACGTGAAGCGGTCGGGGTGATCGAGTCGGGGCTGCAGATCGAACATCTGCGCAAGGGTGACGGGGCCAGTCCAACCGCACGCGATACGGTGGTTGTTCACTATGAGGGTACGCGGGTGGACGGAGGCGTTTTCGACAGTTCCTACGCGCGAGACAAGCCGGCTACCTTTCCACTGAATCAGGTGATCCGAGGCTGGCGTGAGGGGCTGATGCTGATGCAGGAAGGCGGTGAAGCGATGCTCTATCTGCCCCCCGAGCTGGCATACGGTGCAACCAGCCCGTCCCCGGATATTCCGGCAAATTCCACGCTGATTTTTCGGGTGGAGCTGATGGAAGTGATCAAGGGTGAGGGCATACAATGAAACAGCAGGCTGAATTCAATCAGGATCTGATCCATTTTCTGGATCAGGCGACCACCCCATTTCATGCTGTGGATCAGATGGCGCAACGGTTGCTCCAGGCTGGCTTTCACGAACTGGATGAGGCTGAGCGCTGGCGACCTGAGCCGGGAGTAAGCTATTTCATTCGTCGCAACGGATCTTCAATCATCGCCTGGCGTCAGCCTGAGCAGGAGGCCGCTGTTGCTCAGGGGTGGCGTCTTGTTGGGGCGCATACCGACTCTCCCTGCCTGAAGGTCAAACCCAACCCTGAGTTGCACCGCAAGGGCTACTTCCAGCTCGGTGTCGAGGTGTATGGCGGAGTGTTGCTCAATCCCTGGTTTGACCGTGACCTGTCGCTGGCCGGACGAGTCACCTATCGCAGTGTCGATGGTGACGTGTGCAGCGCGCTTCTGGATCTGCGTCGGCCGGTTGCGGTGGTGCCGAGTCTCGCCATTCATCTTGATCGAGAAGCCAATTCCAGCCGCACCATCAATGCACAGACTTTTTTGCCGGTACTGCTGGGGCAGTCAGATGACAAGCCGGATTTCCGCCAGCTGCTGGCTGATTGGCTCATGGCTGAAGGGACGGATAACCTGGCTCAGGTGCTGGACTATGAGCTCTGCTTTTATGATACCCAGGGAGCTGAGCTGATAGGGCTTGAGCAGGAGTTCATTGCCTCTGCGCGGCTGGATAACCTGCTCAGTTGCTATACCGGCCTGCAGGCGTTGATCGATGCCCCGGCGTCAGGTGTCGGGCAGGTGCTGGTCTGTAATGACCATGAAGAAGTGGGTAGCCTCAGTGCCTGTGGGGCGCAGGGGCCGATGCTGGGGCAGTGGCTGGAGCGCCTTATGCCGGATGTGGATAACCGCAATCGGGCGCTGGCCCGGTCCATGCTGATATCCGTCGATAATGCCCATGGCGTGCATCCCAACTTTGCGGACAGACACGATGATAACCACGGACCGCTGCTCAATCGCGGTCCGGTTATCAAGGTCAATGCCAACCAGCGTTACGCGACCAACAGCGAAACCAGCTCAACCTTCCGCCACCTGGCGGCTCAGGCAGGGGTGCCGGTGCAGAGTTTTGTGGTGCGCTCCGATATGGCCTGCGGCAGTACCATAGGGCCGATCACAGCCGGAGAGTTGGGCGTGCGCACGCTGGACGTCGGCGTGCCCCAGTTTGCCATGCACTCGATCCGTGAACTGGCGGGCAGTGCCGATGCACACGGGCTTTACCGTGTGCTGCAGCGCTTCATGGCAGAGCCTGGACTGTAATCATGGTCAAAGCCGGGTGTTGGCCTCGCTGAAGCTGTTCAATTGCGCCAGCAGGGCAGGGAGCTGTTGCATTATATCGGCCTGGGCCTCGCTGGCACTGGGCTTGTCCTCGCTGCGACAGGCGGATTCGACCTGTTGCAGTTGCGCGGCCAGTTGATCACAGCCGATGGTGCGGGCGCTGCCCTTGACGCGGTGTGAGGCTGAGCGTGCTGCCTCCAGGTCGTCTGCGTCCAGCGCCTGCTGCAGAATCTGCAGCTCGGCACGCAGCGTGTTTGCAAAATCGCGCACCAGCAAGGCGGCTGACTCGGCATCACCGACCTGCTCAATCAGGTTGTCACTGTCGAACCATTCGGATGCGCTGGGCTTGAGTTCATGAACAGAAGGAGTTGCATGAGCCGCCAGGGTGCGTGCAATCACCTGCTGCAGATCCGCGAGCCGTACCGGCTTTGCCAAATAGTCATTCATGCCGGCGGCCAGGCATTTTTCACGATCTCCGGCCAGCGCATCGGCGGTGACGGCGATAATCGGAATGTCCCGCTGGGGGCCGGGCAGATCACGGATGCTGCGGGTGGCTTCATAGCCATCCATGTTGGGCATGTGCAAGTCCATCAAAATCAGGTCGAAATGTGCACCTGACTGCATTGCCTGAATGACTTCAAGTCCATCACTGCACAGGTGCCAGGTCGCACCGGCACGCTGCATCAGAATCTCCATCATCTTCTGGTTGATCGGATGGTCTTCCGCGATCAGGATCGACAGCCCGTCTGTGATTGGCTCTGCAGTGTGTTCCGGTTCCGCGGGGGCGGTATTGGCTGTCGCTGTTTCCGGCTGAACAATTCGACTCAGAGTATCCACCAGTTGCAGAGGGGACAGCGGTGGCTGCAGCTGAGCGGTGACGGGGATAAAGGCCTGAGCCAGGTCGCGCTTTGACAGGCCGATCAATTCACCGTTCCCGCCCCGCTGTTGGATCCAGCTGCGCAGGCTATCGGGGGCCAGTTTGAAGCGGCGATCATCGGCGAGCAGCATGGAGTACTGGCCTGTTTCGGGTTCTTCTTCCAGTGGTCGGAAATGACAGTCTATCAGGTCGAAATGTGGGCTGAGCAGGTTGTACAGATATTCAAACAGCTGGTGTGAATTGGTGACGCAGAGCAGTTGCTGCTCAGACAGCGCATCCAGCTGCGCCAGTCGGCTGTTCAGCGTGACGGGGTTGGCAGGCTGCAGCGGCAGCTCGACAATGAAGCGCGAGCCTGTGCCCGGAGAGCTTTTGACATCGATGCGACCCTGCATCGCATTGACGAGATTGCGGGTGATGGCAAGCCCCAGCCCGGTGCCCTGATAGTGACGGGTGATGGAGTGGTCAACCTGACGGAAGGCTTCAAAGATGATCGGAAGATCACGGCTGTCTATGCCGATGCCTGTATCCTCGACGCTGATCAGCAGGTGGGCGCCGACCGCTGCCTCGGCGGTGCGCTGGCTGACATTGAGTACGACATGACCCGTTTCGGTAAATTTGATCGCGTTACTGACCAGGTTATTGAGAATCTGGTGCAGGCGTACCGGGTCGCCGATGATGTTCAGCGGAACATCGGGGCCATAGTTCAGATACAGGTCGAGGCCTTTTGCGGCCGCATTGACGGACGCGGCGGTCAGTACCGAGTGGATCGATTCGCACAGGTTGAGCGGCTCCTGCACCAGCGTCAGCATGCCCGCCTCGATTTTGGAGAAGTCGAGTACATCGTTGATCAGCCGTAGCAGGGTATCGGCGGCAAGGGACGCTGACTGTACGTAACCGGTCTGATGGTTATCCAGCTCCGTTGCTTCCAGCGAGTCCAGCATGCCGACGACCGCATTGAGCGGGGTGCGGATTTCATGGCTCATGGTGGCCAGAAAATCGCTCTTGAGGCGGTTGGCATGTTCCGCTTCATCTCGGGCCAGCAGCATGCGCCGTTCCGACTCTCGCTGTGCCCGCTCAATGCGGAAGGCGTACATGATGCCGGTAATGGCATCCGTTAGCGGGCTGAGCCACTCCACCAGATCCTGGTCGTAGGCGTCTGCCCGGTTTGCCAGGCCGTACATGCCCAGTACTTCGCCGCGGAACTTGAGCGGAATGCCCAGAAAGGAGTCGAGATCCGGGTGTCCGGCCGGGCAGGAGCCTGCGCGATGGATCGGATCGTGGTGGTTGGAAATGACCACTTCGCCGGTCAGCAGGGTATGCCCGAACAGGTTGTCGAGGCTGTGGAAGTCGATGCCCTGCTCAATGTTATCCACATACAGGTTATGGGAGGGCTGATCCCAGGCCAGATTGGTGATGGCATAACAGCGCATGAACGGTTTGCCATCCTGCTCCATGCGTTCGCTGATAAAGCCCATGGGAGAGCCGGTCAGCTCCTTGAGTGTTTCCAGCAGCTCGCCGAAACGTCGCTTCGGGTCCTTGTACAGCAGAAAATTGTTGTTCACCCGCGATACCGCTGCCAGAACCAGATGGTTGCGCGCTTCCCGTGCCTGTTGTTTCAGGCGGTCAGAGACATCACGAAACATGAGCACACCGGTCGGCGAGTGTCGCTTGTGGCGGCGCTCGGTTCGAATGGGGGACAGGGTGCCTTCAAGCAGGATCTGGCGGCCATCACCATGGCGGCACTTGAGTTCGCTAAAGTGATGGCTGTCATTGCCTTGCAGGGCCTTGATGGATACCGGGTCGGCTGTCTCAAGCAGGTCAGCCAGTGACGTGCCGGCCAGCACTGCGCTGTCCTGACCCAGCAATCTGGCCCCGCTTTGGTTGATGCGCAGTATTTGGCCCTGACGCAACAGCATGATGCCTTCTGCCGTGTTGTCGAACACCAGTTCCATGTGCTCGCCGTGGATGTCACGCTCGCGCCGCAGACTGCGATAAAGTCGAAGCAGCAGGGCCGAGGTCAGCATGAACAGCAGAGTTGTCAGGCTGGTGATCAGCAGCATCAACTGCCAGTCTTGGCCTTGGTCTGTCATCCGTGTCCTCCTTGTGTTGTCAGATAGCGTGCGTACTGCTGGTCCTTGCCTGCAACGTGACGGTACCAGGCCTGCAGCAGTTGCTGATGTGCCATCAATGCCTTGGGTTTCTTTTTCTGTCTAATCTTGTTGGCCAGCATCTGTGTGCGCTGAAGAATCATGCCGTGCTCTGCTTGATGTGCAGAGAGGTGGTCAAAGTGATATTCGCGCTGATGCTGGTATTCCTGGCCGAACATTTCGGCACTGATCTGCTCAAGATCGTTGGTCATCTGTGCGGCCGTGTCATCGCTGCCAAAGCTGATCTCACGGCGTATGGCATCCAGCTGGTGCAGGATTTCGGTTAGCTGTTGCTGTTTCTGCTGTAGAAAGGGGTCGTTGCTGTTGCTCGGTACCAGTTCGGAAAGCGCCTGCCTGAGCCTGTCGGTATCGTTTTGCTCAGGTGGCATCTGTGTGTCTGCGGTGTTTGTTTCAGGGCTGGCCGGTACTGTTGGTTCGGGCGTTGGTTGAATCCGGTCTGCAGGTTCCGTGGCTGGTGGTTCATGGACTGGCGTGCGAGAGGTGGAAGGTGTGTCGGTCTGAGCAGTGGGCTGCCTGGGGCGCAAACGGCCATTGGCAGGCTTGTTGACGCCCACAGCCGTATTGACGCCAGTCGGAATGGAGCGGTAAACATCGGCATCCGCCAGGGTGATTTTCCTGCGCCGGGCTGCATCAATCTTGTCACTGAGTAATGCCACGCTGAGCGGTTTGCTGACGAAGCCGTTACAGTCCAGTCCCACCGCATTCATCACGTTGTTGCGATAGTTGTAATCGGTGAACATCAATACGCAGAGGTCGCGAGGCACCTTGGCAATATCGCCGCAACGGATCGCCTGCAGCAGCTCCAGGCCGTTGCCGGGCTGCATGTCGATATCGGTGAGGATCAGGTCGATGGCGGGCTCTCGGGTCAGGATCTCGATCGCCTCGCGGCCGCTCAGCGCCGAGAACACCTGTTTACAGCCCAGATGCTCAAGCACCTTGCGGCAGAACTCATCGATGATGGGCTGGTCGTCAACGACCAGCACCTTGAGCGCTGAGAGAGCCTTCATGTCTGTCTCTTCGGAGAATTGCCTTCAGAGTCAGAGCATTGCATAGATCTCCCGGGTTGTATATCACAGCAGTGCCAGACTCATCTGATGGTACAGAGGGATACCGATAATCACGTTAAATGGGAAGGTGAAGCCCAGTGATGCCAGCATGGCCAGGCCGATATTGGCTTCGGGAATGGCGGCTCTAATGGCCGCCGGCGCGGCGATGTAGGAAGCGCTGGCCGTCAGGCTGGCCAGGATCAGTGCGCTGCCGACCGGCAGTTCAAGCGCCACGGCTGCACCAAGACCAAACAGTGACAGCAGCAGCGGTGCGCAGCAGGCAAAGGCAAGCAGACGCCAATGCTTAAGCGGGATCGGGCGCAAGGTTTCGGCTGCCGTAAGACCCATTTCCAGCAGGAACAGCGCCAGCACTGCCTTGAAGGCGTTGGTGAACAAGTCCGTCACCGAGGCACCTTCCATCGGGCCGTAGAGGTAACCGATGATCACGCCACCGGCCAGCAGAATGACACCTCGGTTGGTCAGGGTCTCATGCAGGAGGCTGATGCGCGAACTGGTGCTGCTGTCGGGGGCAAATTTTCGATACAGCGCCAGACCCACCATAATCGCGGGCAGCTCGAGCAGTACCAGGTAGAGTGTAGCCTCTGGGCCGATCAGGAGCTGATGGGTTTCGGCAAAGGCCAGCGCGACGGCAAAGGTGCCGGCACTTACCGAGCCGTAATGTGCGCTGATGCTGGCACTGTCGGCCAGCGACAGGCCGATCAGCCTGCGCAGCAAGGGGAACAGCAACAGCGGAATCAGTGCGCCGATCACCATTACCAGCAGCATCTCTGGCACCAGTTGCCAGCTGAGGTTGCCGTGCAGTCCCATTCCACCCTTGAGGCCGATGGTCAGCATCAGCAGCAGGCTGAGGGTGTCATAGGCGGCCTTGGGAATGGTCAGGTCGGATTTGACCAGCCCGGCAACAACGCCGAGCAGAAAAAACATCACAACAATATCAGGCATGATTGGCTCCGTCTCTGAATCTGGCGCGAATTGTGCCGTTGAATGAGTATTGAATCTAATTAATTATTGGTGAACTATATATAGATAATTATCTATGTATAGGTATGTTCGTGCGGCTCAGGCATTTAACGTTTCGACTGTTGGAAGTATACGTGGTTGTTGTGCGCACCGGCTCGGTGACGGTGGCGGCTCAGCAGCTTCACCTTAGTCAGCCGACAGTGTCCCAGCAACTTAAAAGACTGACTGAAACGGTGGGTGAGCCCTTGTTGAGGGCGGGTAACAAGGGGTTTGAGCTGACCGATGTGGGGCGTGAATTGTACCGATCAGCCCAGGATGTCACTGGTCGATTTGAGGATTTTGCCGATTACCTGGCAGAGCTTCGAGGTGGTCATCGCGGCCGTTTCAGTATTGCGCTGGTGAACACGGCGCAATATGTGCTGCCGCGTTTGCTTGGCCCTTACAGTCAGGCGTTTCCAGAGGTCGAACTGACACTTGAGATCGGTAACCGTCAGCAATTGCTGCAGCGTTTTGAACAACAGCTGGATGATGTCTATGTGTTCAGTCATCCGCCAGCACTGGAGCAGGCTGTTGCGGCACGGTTTCTGCGCAATCCGCTGGTCATGATTGCGCCTCAGCAGCATCCGTTGGCGCAAAAGGAACGGTTGTCCATTCATGATCTTAAGCAGGAACGGTTCCTGTTGCGTGAACCCGGCTCGGCCACTCGTATGCTGTTCGAGAGCTGGCTGCATGCGCAGGGCGTGCAGTTATCCGATACGCTGCAGATGGCCAGCAATGAGGCGATTCGCGTGGGTGTCGCCTCCGGCATGGGGCTCGCGGTGGTGTCGCGTCATGTACTGCCGCTTCAGCACCCGGGCATTGAAGTGTTGCCGTTGCAGCAGTTTCCGCTCGACAGTCACTGGCATTTCATTATTCGACGTGACCGGCGTCTGCCCCACGCTGCGCGGGGGTTTCTCGATTATGCTGCCGGCTCACTGGAGCAGTGGTTGCCGGCAGAGTACGTCTGCAACGAGATCGAGCGGCTGTTCAGTCAAACTCGGGAAGAGAGGGTGTAACAACGGGTTTGTCAGCGGCCTGCCAGGCCTCAATGCCACCGGTGATGGAGGTAACGTGCAGGTATCCCATCTCGGCCAGACTTTTGGCGCTAAGGGCAGCGCGACCGCTGTTCTTGCAATAGATGACGATATTGAGATCGCGAGCGTTGAGCGACTCGTCGTTGCTGAACTTGAATTCCAGCAAACCGCGTGGAATGTTGACGGCACCTGAAAGGTGGCCGCTCTGGTATTCATCCGGCTCGCGCACATCAACCAGAAGATCGGCGGCTCTAATGGCTTCGTCAGCATGTTCGACGCTGACTTCGGTGATACTTTCCTTGGCGGCCATTACCAAATCATGGGCAGTTTTCATGCAGGGCTCCTGGGTCGGGTTTCGCAATGAGATACCATTTATATTAGATTTAAATAATACATGTTGCGATCAACAATGCCAAAGCCGGTACCAGCCATTTTGTTCGCTGATGTCCAGTGGCGTTTGGTACAGCGCTGACAGATTGGCGCCAGTCAGTACCTCCGCCTTGGGGCCGTCCGCAACCACGGCGCCTTGTGACAGTAATACCACACGCTCAATTTCCGGAATAATCTCGTCCACATGGTGGGTTGCGATCAACATGGAGCCATTTTGCTGGCAAAATTGCCGCATCTGCCTGAGCATCAGTGCTGCAGCGCCCACATCGAGTCCGTTCGCGGGCTCGTCCAGAATCAGGGCTTCGGGCTGATGAATCAGTGCCCGGGCCAGCAGCAACCGACGTTTCTGGCCTGTGGAGAGGCGCTGAAACATCTGCTGCTCCTGGTCAATCAGTCCGATCTGCTGCAGCAGGTTGACGGCTCTCTGGCGCTGCTCTGCAGTCGCCTGCAGATGATCATGCTGTCCGATCGCGCCGAACAACCCGGACAGGATGACATCCAGCGCACGGGTATAGGGTGTGTAATCCTCCTGCAATTCATGCGAGACGAAACCGATACGGCTGCGCAGTTCCCACAGGTTGACGCTTTCGCTGCCATAGAGCCGCACATGGCTGCCGTCGCGCACCACGGGGTACAATTCACGGCTGATCAGTTTCAGCAGCGTGCTCTTACCGGCTCCGTTCGGGCCGAGAATGGCAACGCGTTCGCCGCGCCCCACCTGCAGGGAAAAGTGCTGCAGTACAGGTGTTTGTTGCTGGTAAACGGTTACATCCTGAATATCAATCATGCGGGCTCACTTGCGCTGCTTGGCTTCGATCCACTGTGCCATATATTGCGTGCTTTTCAGAGTGTGGTGACGCAGCATGGCGCCGGTAAAGTTGCCCAGACGGTGTTGTTCAAGGTCAGCTCTGAGTTGGTGCAGGCGTGATATCAGCGCATCGGCATGGTGCTGGAACTGAAAATGGCGGTCGTGTAGCTCAAAGCCCTGCTGCTGGCACTCCCTCCACTGTATGGCGTTCTGATGAAGTGCAACGGCCGCTGTCGAGAACGCTTCTGCATCATCTGCAACGGGGGCTGGCCAGGTGTCGGTATCAGCCATCCCTTCTGCACCTACGGAGGTGGTCACGGAAGGTGTGCCGCAGGCCAGTGCGTCTACCAGCTTGCCTTTCAGACCGGCGCCAAAGCGCAGCGGTGCAAGGTTGATTCGCGCCTTGCGCATCACTTCATGGGCATCTTCTGCCCAGCCCTTCACCAGAAAGCCCTGCTTCGGGTTGTGCAGTGCTGTTGCCTTGGGGGGAGGGTAGGCGCCGTGGATATGCAGTTCTGCCTGCGGCAGTCGTTGACGAATAAGCGGCCAGATGGATTGTTTGAGCCACAGGACGGCGTCCCAGTTGGGTGCATGGCGAAAGTTGCCGATGGCCAGAAAGTGTTCGCGCTGCTCGAATGTCGGCAGCTGTTCGGTCGTCTGTCTGTTCAGTGGTGGCAGCATGAAAGGGCTGTAGTGCAGCAAACCAGGGTCGACCTTGAACGCTGAGGTCAGCAGGTCGATTTCGGCCCGGGAAATCATAAGGGTCAGATCACTGCGCAAAATGGCGGCGACCTCGCGTTTGGCATGATCCGAGAACAGCAGGGCAGGGCCGACCGTCAGGCTGACATCGCCGCTGTGTTTGCAGGCCTGATGACGCGCATGACGCAGGCAGGAAAGGTCTTCGGTATCCAGCAGGCGAATGGCCTCGGGGCAATGTTTTTCCACCCGCCAGCCGAACTGCTCCTCCATCATGAAGCGATCAAACATCACCAGATCGGGCTGCAGCGCACGGATGAAATCATCAAAGCTGGAGCAGTTCAGCGCGATGTTAACCTCTCGGATGCCACGGGTGGGAAGGTTTTCGCGATGGATGCTTTTTTCGGCGGGGCTGGCAAAGGTTACTGTCCAGCCCTGGTCCCGGAAGGCATCAAGCAGGGCCAGCATGCGGTAGCCAGCGGCACTGGAAGCGGGCTCGGGCCAGACATAGCCGATTACAAGAACATTCATGGGCAATCAAACACCTGTGCAGCGATCGAACTGGATGTGAGTGCCCATATTACCACTGGATGACGCCGCTACCCCATCAGCGCCAGAATCAGAGTCAGGCTAATAAAGGAAAGTGCGGTGGTGACCAGTAACATACCGGCGCACTGGCGACCATACCCGTAGTTGCCACCTATGATCGGAAATACACTCAGCATCGGCATGGCTGCGGCGAGTATGACGGCCTTTTCAAGCTGCGGGTCAAAGTCGCGCCACAGCATAACCAACAGCAGCATCAGCAATGGGTGTAGCAGAAGCTTGCCTGCAGCGACCAGACTGATACTGCCAAGGCTGTCATTGACGCGCGTACCGACCAGAGAGCCGCCGATTACAAACAGCGCCGTGCCTACTGAAGCCATGGCGAGCATCTCCAGGCTGCGGTCCAGTGCTGACGGTACCGGCAGCTGCAGGCTGGCACAGATCAAGCCGGCCAGAATGGCAATGATCAAGGGGCTGCGCAGAATGCGCACGAAGATGCGGCGCCAAACCTGTAGCAAGGGCTCGCCAGTTCCTGCGTCACGCTTGCCGCACTCGATCAGAATAAGGGCCAGCGGCAAAATCAGGATGTTTTCGACCAGCAGTGCCATTGTGAAGGGCTGGGTGGGAGCTGAGCCGAAGACCTGCAGCAACACGGGGTAGCCAATAAAGGCGCTGTTGGATGCTGACATCCCCATGCCACGAACACTGGCCTCGGCCAGGTCGACCCTGAAAAAAAGCCGGTTGAGGGCGATACCGCCCAGCAATGCACCAAGGGAGCCAAGGGCATAAATGGTCAGGAAGTCAAACTGGATGACTTCGCTTACCTGCATCTGTGACAGGGTACCGAAAATCAGGGCGGGCAACGTGAAGTAGAGTACGAATCGCCCCAGCAAGGGCATTGCTTCCTGTGGCATCAGGCCGGATTTGACCGCCAGATAGCCGAAGCCAATGATGATGAAAATCGGTGCGGTAATGGATAAAACGTCCGTCATGGTATCGGCTCCTCCATAAGAGGCGGCCAGTATACAGATTTATCGTGACGGTGATATGCGGGGATAACGGGATAAAAAAAGGATGGTCGGAGTGGAGGGATTCGAACCCCCGACCCTCTGGTCCCAAACCAGATGCGCTACCAAACTGCGCTACACTCCGACTTCGGTGGCTCCTCGAGCTGGACTCGAACCAGCGACCAATAGATTAACAGTCTACTGCTCTACCAACTGAGCTATCGAGGAAAACCGATTTACAGATCAGGAAGTTGGCTCCTCGAGCTGGACTCGAACCAGCGACCAATAGATTAACAGTCTACTGCTCTACCAACTGAGCTATCGAGGAACACCTGAACTGTGGGGGCGTATATTAGTGATGAGGCCCTGTAGCGTCAAGCTTTGGTGTTAATTATTTTCCTGTTGGATCAATACCCTAATGTCAGAAGGGGATTTGGCTGATCTGAAACAAGAGTTTCAAGCAGACTGTACTCCAGTACAGTTGCCCATTGTGCGTAATAGGTCTTTATTTGTAGGCAATCAAAACAAAAGACAGGGTTGCGGTCATGAGTACATCAATTGGTTCAGTATCATTCATTCAGGGTCAGGTCGTTGCCGTTGCAGCAGATGGCACCGAACGTGTGTTGGCCTTGGGTGATCAGGTCATGTCGGATGAGGTCGTACGGACTTCGCCGGATGCACGTATCGAAATTTCAATGGATGGTGGCGAGCTGGTCAGCATTGGCAACGGTGACAGTTGGGTGGCCGATGCGGCTTCACTTCCGGCTGCTGAAGGTGCAGTGGGTACTGTTTCGATGGTATCAGGCCAGGTGGTTGCCATGGCCGCTGATGGTACCGAGCGAGTACTGATGGCGGGTGACGTGATTCTGGCCGATGAAGTAATTCGCACAGGCCCGGACGCACGCGTCGAAATTGCCATGCAAACCGGCGAGCCGGTAACCCTTCAGGGCGGACAAAGCTGGTTGGTCAGCCTTGATACCTATACCCCGGTTGATCAGTTCGATGTCGATTCAGCTACTGCCGATGTAACTGCCCTGCAGCAGGCGATCCTGGCCGGTCAGGACCCTACCGAAATTCTTGAACCGACAGCTGCCGGTGCTCCCGCTGCCGGTGCCCCTGCTGCCGGTAACGAAGGTGCCGACTTTGTGACGCTGCAGCGTACCGGTGCTGAAACTACGCCCGAAGCCGGCTATGACACGATCGGTATCACCTCTACTGTATTAACCCCGGAGAGTGAAGAACCCGTATTGCTGGCGGATGAGCCGGAGGCTCCACCGGTTGTTAATGTTGAAGTGGAGGTTGAGGTTGAAACACCCACAAACCCTGATGACCCCAACGTACCAGAAGTGCCCAATGAGGATTATCCCGTCCTGGTCAGTGGCAATAGCGTCAGTATCCTCGAGGGGTCTGATGTTGAAAACCTCAAACAGGTCACATTCAATCTGGTGCTGGATAAGGTATACAATCAGGACGTAACCATCACCTATCAATTGAATGGTGGTACTGCTGTTCACGGCGAGGACTGGCTGGATGGCCCAAGCCCGGATCACACGTATACAGTTACTATTCCGGCCGGCGAGACAAGCTTTCCCGTTACTGTGTATATCGTGCAGGACAAGCTGGACGAAGCTGATACCGAGAACCTGGGCATTCAGCTATTGAGTGCTGAAAACGCGACCATTAATCCTGATGCCAGCAGCGGCACGATCACCATTTTTGATGACGATACGACGCCGGTGGCACGAGATGATGTTAACTCGGTAACCGAAGATGATTTTTCTGGTCAGCAGGAGCTGGTTTCTGTTTCCGGCAACGTTATTGGTGGGGCTGGTGCTTCGGCTGGTGATGTTGCTGATACTGATGACGATGGCGATACGCCTGTAGTAACCGTTTTCAGCAATGGTACCGATACGGTTGCAGCGGGTGCCGTTTTGGTTGGCTCTTATGGCACTTTGACTATTGCTGCAGATGGCAGCTACACGTACGAACTGACCGATAACTCCAGCGATGCTGTTCAAGGACTGGATGAGGGTGAAACCTTGAGCGATCAGTTCACGTATACAATTACTGATGGCTACAACGAACCACAAACAGCAACACTGTCTATTACGATCAAGGGCGAGGCTGATGGTCCTCAAGTTGATGTGGTGGCAGCCAACAGCTTCACCGAAGGCGAAGCCGCCGTGGGTGATGTTGCCTTCACCTATACCGGCAGCGATCCGGATACGGCCTTCGCTGATCTTGAGTTCACCTTGACCAACAACCCGTATCTGCAGATCGGCACTCCGGCAACGGAAAGCGATGCCGGCACGATCGTGCTGACCCAGGCCGGTGCTGATGCGATCAATGCGGATGTACCGATTGAGCAGTTGATGGCCGAAATGACGGTCAGCGACGGCGCATTGAGCGACGTGGACAGCGATACAACGCCGGTGACCGCGGTTAATGATGGCCCGACAGTTGATGTGGTGGCAGCCAACAGCTTCACCGAAGGCGAAGCCGCCGTGGGTGATGTTGCCTTCACCTATACCGGCAGCGATCCGGATACGGCCTTCGCTGATCTTGAGTTCACCTTGACCAACAAC
>Ga0209345_10001128_pt1 | contig 32801 bp, 31 predicted proteins | sample Cruoilmetagenom7_FD_187294 | JGI IMG/M metagenome (GOLD analysis project Ga0209345, IMG submission 187294) | Oil polluted marine microbial communities from Coal Oil Point, Santa Barbara, California, USA - Sample 7 (SPAdes) (version 2) | ecosystem: Environmental > Aquatic > Marine > Oil seeps ...
CGATCTCGGTGGACCTGACGCTCCGGCTGGCGGCCATTCGCGATTTTCGCGGCTACTCTGAGCGCTCGCCGCATGTCGCCAATCGCGCGGCGGTCGAGCGGATCAAGACCGAGGCCAAGCGCCTTGCCCACCAAGCGAGGCGCGCACGCAAGAGCGCGATGAGCGACGCTGAAATGGCCGCCCTTGCCTATCCCGATCGCATCGGGTTGCGCCGCAAGGGTGATCAGCCACGCTATGTGCTTTCTGGCGGCAAGGGCGCGATCCTGCCCGAGGATGACACGCTGGCCGCGGCCCGGCTGATCGTGGCCACCGATCTTGACGGCGACCCGCGCGAGGCCCGTATTCGTCAGGCGATCCAGATTTCCGAGGGTGAAATTCGCGGGCTTTACGCCGATCAGATCGCCTGGCATGATGTCTGCGACTGGTCGCGGCGCGAGCGTCGCGTGATTGCCCGGCAACAGGAATGCTTCGGCGCTTTGCTGCTTGATGACCGCCACTGGAAAGACGCACCGCCCGAGGCAATTGCCCGCGCCATGCTCGGCGGGGTGCGCGATCTCGGGCTGAACTGGTCGGACCCGGCGCGCCGGTTTGTGGCGCGGGTGTCGCTGATGCGCGACGCGGGCGAGGATTTGCCCGACATGTCCGACGCCGCCCTGCTCGACAGCCTTGAGGAGTGGCTTTTGCCCTATCTCAAGGGGGTCAAAACCGCACAGGACTGGAAGCGGTTCGAAATGCTGGAGGCCCTGCGCGCGCGGCTGAGCTGGGACCAGATGCAGGCGCTTGACCGCAAGGTTCCCGGCGCGTTCACCACCCCCCTGGGGCGCAAAATTCCGATTGATTACAGTGGCGAACACCCGGAAATCGCCCTACGCCTGCAAGAGTTGTTCGGCCAGATCAGCCATCCGATGGTCGGGCGCACACCGCTGCGGGTGACGCTTTTGTCGCCGGGGCACAAGCCGGTCCAGACGACGCTGGATATCCCCGGCTTCTGGGCCAATTCCTACGCCGACGTGCGCAAGGACATGCGCGGACGCTACCCCAAGCACCCCTGGCCCGAGGACCCGACCAAGGCCGACCCTACCCTACGCGCCAAGCCGCGAAAACCCCGGTGAAACGCCTTTAAACACAGGTGTGAATTGTAATATTTTGAATATACATTATATTCAGTCGCTAAGAAAAACAAAAAGACGAGCAGGTTGAACTTGGACATGACAGACGGATTTAAGAAAACATGGACCGAATTGGTCCAGCCAATTTTGCGTCGCCCGCGCCGACTTCAGGTCGCGGCGCTGTGTTACCGTGAAAACAACCCCGGCAAAGAGGTGCTTTTGATCACCAGCCGAGGCACCGGTCGCTGGATTGTGCCCAAGGGCTGGCCGATCGACGGTCTTAACGCGATCGAAGCCGCCTTGCAGGAGGCCTGGGAAGAGGCCGGCGTCAAGGCCTTTGCCCATACTGCGGAATCCGTCGGCAGCTTTGAGTACGAAAAATGGATCGACGCAGGCTATGAAACCCCTGTCGAGGCCAAGGTATTCAAGGTCAAGGTCGATGAGCTCAAGGATACCTACCCCGAGGTAAGCGAACGCAAGCGCCAGTGGTTCAGCCCCGCCGAGGCCGCCAATCTGGTGAATGAACCAGGGTTGCGTGACATTCTAAGGCAAATCTGACCTAAATCTGCGAACCTGAGACAAAAATCGTTGAAACAACGGGCCGTCCCCAGTACCCGCTTGATACGCGCGTAGAATCCGGGGGCGATCCATGGCCGACAAACTAGACAGCAAACACTGGACCACCCTTGACCGCGACCTGGGACGGATTTCTCAGGTCGAATATGCTGCGGCCTATGTCTCGCGCCCGTTGGTGGGACCGGGCATCGCGCTTGCCTTCATGATATTGGCCGGCCTTGCCGCCGCCCTGTTTTTTCATGCCTCTCCAGTTAACGTTATTGTCGTCGCGGCCGCGGTGATCGGCGCCTATATGGCGATCAACATTGGCGCTAATGACGTCGCCAACAATATGGGGCCGGCCGTTGGTGCAAATGCGCTGACCATGGGTGGTGCGATCATCATTGCCGCCATTTTCGAAAGCGCGGGCGCGCTTTTGGCCGGGGGTGACGTGGTCTCGACCATTTCCAAGGGCATTATTGACCCCTCGGGCATGGCCGAAATCCAAACCTTTATCTGGGCGATGATGGCCGCGCTTTTAAGTGCCGCACTTTGGGTCAATCTGGCCACCAAGGTCGGCGCGCCGGTCTCGACCACGCATTCGGTGGTGGGCGGGGTCATGGGCGCCGGCATTGCCGCCGCTGGCTTTGCCGCTGTCAATTGGCCGACGATGGGCGCAATCGCCGCCAGCTGGGTGATTTCGCCGGTGCTGGGCGGGGTCATTGCCGCCGCGTTTCTGGCCCTGATCAAAAGCCGCATCATCTATCAAGAGGATAAGATCGCCGCCGCGCGCAAATGGGTGCCCATTCTGGTGGCCATCATGGCCGCGGCCTTTACCAGCTATCTGGCCCTCAAGGGGTTCAAGAAACTCATCAAGATCGACATGCAGACCGCCCTTATCATCGGGCTTGTGCTGGGTCTGGTGACCTATGTCATCACCCGCCCGATGATCCGTCGCCAATCCGAGGGGCTGGAAAACCGTAACAAGTCGGTCAAGGTTCTGTTCGGCCTGCCGCTGGTGTTTTCCGCCGCGATGCTGTCGTTTGCCCATGGTGCCAACGATGTGGCTAATGCGGTGGGCCCGCTGGCCGCTATCGTCCATGCCGCCGAGGCTGGTGATTTCGCCCGCAATGTGGCCATTCCGATGTGGGTCATGGTGATCGGCGCGTTCGGGATTTCGTTTGGCCTGTTCCTGTTTGGGCCGAAACTGATCCGCATGGTCGGCAGCCAGATCACCAAGCTCAACCCGATGCGCGCCTATTGCGTGGCGCTTTCGGCGGCGATCACGGTGATCGTGGCAAGCTGGCTTGGCCTGCCGGTCAGTTCGACCCACATCGCCGTTGGGGGCGTCTTTGGCGTCGGATTTTTCCGTGAATGGCACATGGAACGTCGGCGGCGCAAGAACATGCCCGTTGCGCCCAAGTTGAAAATCGCCGCCGAGGAACGCCGCCGCCGCAAGCTAGTGCGCCGCAGCCATTTCATGACCATCATCGCGGCCTGGGTCATCACAGTGCCCGCCGCCGCCGCGATGTCTGCGGTGATCTTTTATATCCTCAACAGCCTGAGCGCCTGACGCCACCTTCACGGCCAAAGCCCGACGGCAGGTGCCACCGTGTTCTTTCTCCTGTTTGTGCCGCAAGCAAAACAGGAAAGGATCCATCGGCGCAGGTTTTGCGGATCAGAGCGGGATAAGCGCCCAGTAATCCAGATCGAGCATCACATGCGGCAGGTATCTGCCATCCTCACCCCTGAGCGTGAACGGCGCGCCTCCCTTGGTTGCCACAAGCCGCAGCCGCAGTGCGCCGACACCCGGCGCGGATGTCTCGGCCTTGTCGATCACCTCGGACCAGGCCTTGATCGTATCGCCGGAATAACAGGGATTGGCATGCGCCCCAGCGTTGAGCCCAACCACCATCTGGGCATTGGCCAGACCGTTAAAGCTCAACGCCCGTGCCATCGAGATCACATGCCCGCCATAGATCAGACGGCGGCCGTCGTCGCGCGCGCCAGCGTCGAAATGCACCTTGGCGGTGTTCTGCCAGAGGCGCGTGGCAATCATATGCTCGGCCTCTTCGACGGTCACGCCATCAACATGGTCGATCTGTTCACCGACCGCGTAATCGGCCCAGCGATGCCGCTCGCCCGCAAGGGCAAAATCATAGGTGCTGAAATCAAGGCCCTGTGGAATCGTAAGGTCACTGGCGGCCAAAGCCGGCGCAAGATCGGGGATCACCGTTTCGGGGGCGGGCGCATCAAAGTCGCCTTTGCGCACCATCACCCAGCGTATATAGTCGATAACCACCTCGCCGCGCTGATTGATGCCCGTGGTGCGCACATAGACCACGCCGGATTTACCGTTCGAATTCTGCTTGAGCCCGATCACCTCTGAAGAGGCGCTTAGCGTGTCACCGGGATAGACCGGCACCCGCCAGCGCCCTTCGGCGTAGCCAAGATTGGCCAGAGCATTAAGTGAAATGTCAGGCACGGTTTTGCCAAACACCAGATGAAACGCCGCCAGATCGTCAACCGGGCTTGCGGGCAGACCAGAGGCACGGGCAAATTCATCCGAGGAATAAAGCGCATGGCGCGCCGGATAAAGCGCGTGATAAAGCACGCGCTCGCCCCCCGACACCGTGCGCGGCACGGCATGCTGGATGGTTTCGCCAAGGGTGTAATCCTCGAAAAACCGACCCGGATTGGTCTTTGCCATGCTTACTGCTCTCCTAGTTTCATGTCGGGCGTATAGGTGCCCTCGGTGTCTTTCACCACTGCCTGACCACAGCGCATGACGCCATTGGCGTGATCATAGGAATAGGTCGGGCTGCCATGCAGGACCCAACCCTTGTTGAGCGCCGCCGTGACCTTGTGGCAAAACGCCGACGTGTCATCACCCGATAGGAACCGATAAAGTTTCATGTTGTTCACCCCGAAAACGGCGATACGCCAAGCCACATGTGAATGCCCGCGATCACGGCAAACATCACCAGCGTGATAATCACCAGGATGATATCCTTTTTCGCCGGGCCCGGCTCTGGGCGCACCCAGTCTTGCGAGCGGTTGATCACGATCACCTCAAGCACCGCCCAGCCCAGCAACCCGCCAAACAGGACGACCGAAGCCAGATCGCCATTGACCAGAAAATGCGCCACGGCCCAGATCTTGACCGCCGTCAGCTGTGGGTGGCGCATGCGCCCGCGCAGCCGACCGGTTGTCGCGCTCATCCCGTAGACGAACACCGCAACCAGCATCAAAAGGTTGTTAAGATGCACTGTCCATGTCGGCGGGAACCACAGATTGACGACCTCGGCCTGTTTGTACCCCACGATCATCAGGCCAAGACCGGCCAGAACACCGACAGCAACCAGCGCCTTGCCGGCATTGCCCATCCGCGCGCGCAGATCGGGGGCCACCCGTTTGAAAAGATGTGCCGCCACCCAGAGAGCAAGACCAAGGATCAGATATATCATCGCAGGTTACTCCGCTGCCATTTCCGCAATCGCCTGCGCCTTGGCCTGGATACGCTGCGCCGCCACAACATGCAGATTTTCAACAATCTGCCCGTCGACCACCGCGATCCCCTGCCCCGAGGCGCGGCTTTCTTCATAGGCGGCGATCTGGCGCGCGGCCAGTTCAATCTCGGAATTTGTCGGCGCAAAGGCGGTATTGGCAATCTCGACCTGCGCCGGGTGGATCAGGGTCTTGCCGTCAAAGCCAAGGTCACGCCCCTGCTCGCATTCCGCCTTGAGCCCGTCACCGTCACGGAACCGGTTATAGACCCCGTCCACCGTAATAACCCGCGCCGCGCGCGCCGCCATCACGATCATCTGCAACGCGGTCATAAGCGGAAGGCGATCAGCGCGGGTGCGACATCCAAGATCCTTGGCAAGGTCATTGGTTCCCGCCACAAGGCCGGCCACCTGCGCATGCGATGCAATCTCGCGGGCGTTGAACACGCTCACCGGCGTTTCCATCATCGTCCAGATCGGCAGATCGCTGCCGATCACATCCGACAGATTGTCGATATCCGACGAGGTATTGACCTTGGGCAACAGGATCGCATCCGCTCCCGCATCACGCAGCGCGCGGGCATCCTCCAGCCCCCACTCGGTGGTCAGTGCATTGATCCGCACGATCTTCGAGCGTTTGCCATAGCCCCCCTGACGCAGCGCCTCGACAAGGGTTTGGCGGGCCTCGGCCTTGACATCGGGGGCCACGGCATCCTCAAGGTCAAAGATGATCGCGTCGGTGGGCAGGCTGCGCGCCTTGTCAAGCGCACGCTCTTTCGAGCCGGGAATATAAAGCACCGAACGGTAGGGGTGCATGCTGCTGTCCATGGATCTGCCCTCGCGTAGATTCTATCTTGTAATAATCTTGCGCAGGAATGGCATTTTTTGGCGAAAATGTTCAAGCACTTTATCGCCGCATCGCAGCACCCGAACACTTTTTCATCCCCTTTGGCGCGTCGGGGCGGTCCATTAACCATCTTTTCATCTCTGAACCCGCATCCTTCTCATGTGACGGCAGGGACCCCACCACCGAAAAAGGGTATGACGATGATCAAACGATTTCTGACAAGCGCCGCTGCGATTGCGATATTCTGGGGCGATCCGGCGCTTGCAGAACCGGCCAATTGTGCGCCGCGCGATGCCGTCGTCGAGCGTTTGGCAAGCTCTTATGGCGAAACCCGGCAATCCATGGGGCTTGGGGCGAACAATGCCGTGATCGAGGTGTTTGCCTCGGACAAATCCGGCAGTTGGACCATCACCGTGACCGGCACCAATGGTATCACCTGTCTTGTCGCCAGCGGTCAGGCCTTCGAGGCGATGGCCGAGAGCCTGCCCGCCCTCGGCAATGACGCCTAAGTCAGGCCGTCCCAGATTAGCTTGGCCCCGGTCATGACCAGCAACACGTAGGTGATTGCGAAAAAGACGCGCTCCGGAATGATCCGGTGCGCGCGCACGCCGATCCACGCCCCCAAAAGCGCAAAGGGCGCCAGCGCCAGATCGAACAACAGCGTTTCGCGGGTGAACAGGCCGAGCATTCCATAGGGCACCGCCTTGGTGATGTTGAACACCCAGAAGACAAGCACCGTTGTCGCCTGATAACGGGTTTTATCAAGGCCGCGCGACAGCAGGTACACGGCGGCCGGTGGCCCGCCGGCATGGCTGACAAAGCTTGTGAAGCCTGCGACCACCCCGGCCAGCGCCCCACCCCAGACCGGCATTGCCCCTGCCGCCCGGCGCAAAAGACCGGCCCGCATCGCAAGCTGCCAGAGCACAAAGCCAATCGCGATTCCCCCGATCAACAGGCGCAGGACATCCGCATCGGTGCGCTGAAACAGCAGCACCCCAAGCGCCACCCCCGGCAGGCCGCCAACGAGTAGAAGCGCCGCATCGCGACCACTCCATTGCCGCCAATAGGCGCGCAAACTGGCCAGATCAATCAGCATCAACAGCGGCAGCATGATCCCCAAGGCCACGCCCGGCGAGATCATGATCGCCAGAATCGCCGCCCCCGCGAAAGCGGCGCCAGAGCCAAATCCACCCTTTGAAATGCCCGCGAACAGCGCCGCGAACACAGCAATTGCAAAGACATCAAACCCCATGGTCTGCACCCCGTAAATCCCGCCTGCGCAAGCACTTTAACCGCCCCACGACCGGCGCGACACCCCAACCCCCGGATTTTGCCGCGTCGCAGCACCCTTGCCAGCGGCAAAAAATAAGACTAGGCCGAAGCGCAACTTTTCAACCGACTGGAGATACATCCGATGGCCAGACCCAAGATTGCGCTGATTGGCGCCGGACAGATTGGCGGCACCCTCGCCCATCTCGCCGCGCTCAAGGAACTGGGCGATATCGTCCTCTTCGACATCGCCGAAGGCACCCCCGAAGGCAAAGCGCTCGACATCGCCGAATCCGGCCCTGCGGAAGGGTTCGACGCAACCCTGAGCGGCACCCAATCCTACGCCGATATCGCTGGCGCGGATGTGTGCATCGTCACCGCCGGTGTCGCCCGCAAGCCCGGCATGAGCCGCGATGACCTTCTGGGAATCAACCTCAAGGTGATGAAATCGGTCGGCGAAGGCATTGCCGCCCACGCGCCCGACGCCTTTGTGATCTGCATCACCAACCCGCTTGATGCGATGGTCTGGGCGCTGCGCGAATTCTCGGGTCTGCCGCATGAAAAGGTCTGCGGCATGGCCGGCGTTCTTGATAGCGCGCGCTTCCGCCATTTCCTGTCGCTGGAATTCGGCGTGTCGATGCGCGACGTTTCCGCCTTTGTTCTTGGCGGCCACGGCGACACCATGGTGCCGCTGGCCCGCTACTCGACCGTTGGCGGCATCCCGCTCCCGGATCTGGTCGAAATGGGCTGGACCACACAGGACAAACTCGATGCCATCATTCAGCGCACCCGTGATGGCGGCGCCGAGATCGTCGGCCTGCTGAAAACCGGCTCGGCGTTCTATGCCCCGGCCACCAGCGCCATCGAGATGGCCGAGGCCTATCTGAAAGACCAGAAACGCGTTCTGCCCTGCGCGGCCTATGTGGACGGCGCCCTTGGTCTGAACGGGTTCTATGTCGGCGTTCCCACCGTGATCGGCGCGGGCGGCATTGAAAAAGTCATCGACATCAAGATGAACAAGGACGAACAGTCGATGTTCGACAAATCTGTCGATGCGGTCAAAGGCCTGGTCAAGGCCTGCAAGGAAATCGACCCCTCGCTGGCCTGATCCTCATAAAACACAGTATCGAACGGGGCCGGATCACATTCGGCCCCGATTCTTTTCAAGCCTCTGCATCCAACGCAATTCAATTTTGTGATCACAGGATTAAAACGTGTGATCACAAAAACGGAAAAATTGCCGAAAAATCCGCAATTCGGAAGAAACCGTTTAATGCGGCCTTAAATATATGCCTATACCTGTCCCAATCGTAGCAAAACGGGACAATTTCATGAACATCCATGAGTATCAGGCGAAAGCATTGCTTCGCTCTTACGGCGCCCCGGTGTCGGATGGACGCGTGGTTCTGCGCGCCGAAGAAGCCAAGACTGCCGCCAGCGCCCTTGACGGCCCGCTTTGGGTTGTCAAAGCCCAGATCCACGCAGGGGGCCGCGGCAAGGGTAAATTCAAGGAGGCCGGCGCCGGCGAAGCGGGCGGTGTACGTCTTGCCAAATCGGTCGAGGAAGCCGCCGAAGAAGCCAAGCGCATGCTGGGCCGCACCCTTGTAACCAAGCAGACCGGCGCCGCCGGTAAGCAGGTTAACCGGATATATATCGAGGACGGCTCTGGGATCGAGACCGAGATGTACCTCGCGCTTCTGGTCGATCGCCAGACCAGCCGGGTGTCCTTCGTCTGCTCGACCGAGGGCGGCATGGACATTGAGGATGTCGCCGAGGCGACGCCGGAAAAGATCCTCAGCTTCAGCGTCGATCCCGCCACCGGCTATCAGGCGTTTCACGGCCGTCGCATCGCCTTCAACCTTGGCCTGAGCGGCGCGCAGGTCAAGCAATGCGTCGCTCTGATGGGCACGCTTTACAAGGCCTTTGTCGAAAAAGACATGGAGATGCTGGAAATCAACCCGCTGATCGTGACCGACAAGGGCGATCTCAAGGTGCTTGATGCCAAGGTAAGCTTTGACGGCAACGCGATCTATCGCCACTCGGATATCGCCGAGCTGCGCGACACCACCGAAGAAGACCCCAAGGAGCTTGAGGCCTCCAAATACGACCTCAACTATATCGCGCTGGATGGCGAAATCGGCTGCATGGTCAACGGCGCCGGTCTGGCGATGGCGACCATGGACATCATCAAGCTTTACGGCGCCGAGCCTGCCAACTTCCTCGATGTGGGCGGTGGCGCGACCAAGGAAAAGGTCACCGAGGCGTTCAAGATCATCACCTCTGACCCGCAGGTCAAGGGCATCCTGGTCAACATCTTCGGCGGCATCATGCGCTGTGACGTGATCGCCGAGGGCGTGGTGGCCGCGGTCAAGGAGGTCGGGCTCAAGGTGCCGCTCGTGGTCCGTCTGGAAGGGACCAACGTCGAGAAGGGCAAGGAAATCATCAACACCTCCGGGCTTGACGTGATCGCCGCCGACGACCTCAAGGATGGCGCCCAGAAGATCGTCAAGGCGGTCAAGGGCTAATCGTAGGGTGGGTGCCAACCCACCTTCCCCACGAATTCAGTAAGGAGAACGCCAAGATGGCAGTCCTCGTAGACGAAAACACCCGCGTGATCTGTCAGGGCCTCACCGGCTCGCAGGGCACGTTCCACTCTGAACAGGCAATCGCCTATGGCACGAAAATGGTCGGCGGCGTGACCCCCGGCAAGGGCGGCACGACGCATCTCGACCTGCCGGTCTTCAACTCGGTGCATGAGGCGAAACATGTGACCGAGGCCAACGCGAGCGTCATCTATGTGCCGCCGCCCTTCGCCGCCGATTCGATCCTCGAGGCGATCGACGCCGAGATGGAGCTTATCGTCTGCATCACCGAAGGCATCCCGGTGCTTGACATGATGCGCGTCAAGCGCGCGCTCGAAGGCTCGACCTCCAAGCTGATCGGGCCGAATTGCCCCGGCATCATCACGCCGGATGCCTGCAAGATCGGCATCATGCCCGGCCATATCCACAAACGCGGCAGCGTCGGTGTTGTCTCGCGCTCGGGCACGCTGACCTATGAGGCGGTCAAGCAGACCACCGATGTCGGCCTTGGCCAGAGCACCTGTGTTGGTATCGGCGGCGACCCGATCAAGGGCACCGAGCATATCGACGTGCTGGAATGGTTCCTCGCCGATGACGAGACCGAGAGCATCATCATGATCGGTGAGATCGGCGGCAGCGCCGAAGAAGACGCCGCGCAGTTCCTCGCCGACGAGAAAAAACGCGGCCGCTGGAAACCCACCGCAGGCTTCATCGCCGGGCGCACCGCCCCGCCGGGCCGCCGCATGGGCCATGCCGGGGCCATCGTGGCCGGCGGCAAAGGCGGCGCCGACGACAAGATCGAAGCCATGAAAGCCGCCGGCATCATCGTCGCCGAAAGCCCCGCAGGCCTCGGCGAAGCCGTCCTCGAAGCCATCGGGTAATTAGCCGACACAGGCTGAGCGCCTGCCGCTCAGCCTGGATGGCCTCAAAAAGGTTTCGTGTATGGTTATGGTAAGCCACGATCATGAGTTTATATTTCTCAAGACGCGAAAAACCGCGGGCACCTCGGTTGAGATGTTCCTGCAACCATTCTGCGCGCCGCCAGGCCATCCAGTTGTCGAGCAGACCCACACGTTAGAAACCCATCACGGTGTCATCGGCATGCGGTTACATCCGCGGCCGAAAGATACGGCCCACCCTGACATGATTTGGTACAATCATATGAGCGCAGCCGCCGTTCATGAAAATCTTGGTGAAGAAAAATGGTATCGCTACCGCAAAATCACGACCATCCGGGATCCTTTTGACAGTATGATCTCACGCTTTCACTATGTCCGCGGCTGGCAGGGCCTGCCTGCGTTGCCCAATGATCTCGCAGTGCATCGCGAGGCGTTTCGCGATTTTGTTCTGAACAAAAGCGGGCCAAACGATGAGGATATCGTGTTCGAACATGGTAATTTTGTGCCTGACATTCTTGTGCGCTATGAAGATCTTGAAAACGATCTCAAAAAGCTGTGCGAGAAGCTGACGCTTGATGCCTCGCAGACTAGGCTGCCGAAAACGAAAGTTACAGCCGAACTTCGGAACGGCTTTTCCATCAGTGATTATTATGACGACGAGACAATATCAGCCGTCGTTCAGAAATTGCGGTGGTATTTTGAAAAGGGCGGCTACACCCGCCACCCAAAGCCCGCGTGACAAGGTGACAACATGACCGATCAATCCCCCAACGACCAGTTCCATGCCTCCAGCTTCATGCAGGGGCATAATGCCGAATATCTGGAACAGCTTTATGCGCGCTATGCCAATGACCCGACTGCGGTCGATGAAGCGTGGAAGACGTTTTTCGACCAGCTTGGCGATGGCGGGGATGATGTCCGCGCCGAGGCTGCCGGCCCCTCCTGGGCGCGCGCCGATTGGCCGCCAGAGCCGAATGACGACCTGACGGCGGCATTGACCGGCGAATATCCCGCCGCGCCCGAAATGAAGGATGCCGGCAAGAAAATCGCCGCGAAAGCAGGCGAAAAGGGCATCAAGCTTAGCGATGAGGATGTGAAGCGCGCCGTGCTTGATTCTGTGCGCGCCCTCATGCTTATCCGGGCCTATCGCATCCGTGGCCATCTTGCCGCCGATCTTGATCCGCTTGGCCTGCGCGAACAGTCGATCCGCCCCGAGCTTGACCCCAAGTCCTATGGCTTCACCGAGGGTGACATGGATCGCCCGATCTTCATCGACAACGTACTTGGCCTTCAGATCGCATCGATGCGCGAGATCCTTGCCATCGTCCGGCGCACTTATTGTGGCACTTTCGCGCTGCAATACATGCATATTTCAGACCCCGAGCAATCCGCCTGGCTGAAAGAGCGGATCGAGGGCTATGACAAGGAAATCAGCTTTACCCGCGAGGGCCGCAAGGCGATCCTGAACAAGCTTGTCGAGGCCGAAGGCTTTGAAAAATACCTGCATGTCAAATACATGGGCACCAAGCGCTTTGGCCTGGATGGCGGCGAAAGCCTTATTCCCGCGATGGAGCAGATCATCAAACGCGGCGGTCAGCTTGGCGTGCGCGATATCGTGATCGGCATGCCTCACCGGGGCCGCCTGTCGGTGCTGGCCAATGTCATGGCCAAGCCCTACCGCGCGATCTTCAACGAATTCCAGGGCGGCAGCTTCAAGCCCGAAGAGGTCGACGGGTCGGGCGATGTGAAATACCACCTCGGCGCCTCAAGCGACCGCGAATTCGACGGCAACAAGGTTCACCTGTCGCTGACCGCGAACCCAAGCCACCTTGAAGCGGTGAACCCTGTCGTTCTGGGCAAGGTGCGCGCCAAGCAGGATCAATTGGGCGACACGGATCGCACATCTGTGTTGCCGATCCTGCTGCACGGCGATGCGGCCTTTGCTGGGCAAGGCGTGATTGCCGAGGGCTTTGGCCTGTCGGGCCTCAAAGGGCATAAAACCGGCGGCACCATGCATGTCGTGGTCAACAACCAGATCGGCTTTACCACCGCGCCGCATTTCTCGCGCTCATCGCCCTATCCGACCGATATCGCGCTGATGGTCGAGGCGCCGATTTTCCACGTCAACGGCGATGATCCCGAGGCCTGTGTTCACGCCGCCCGTGTCGCTACGGAATTCCGTCAGAAGTTCCACAAGGATGTTGTGATCGACCTGATCTGTTATCGCCGCTTTGGCCATAACGAGGGCGACGAGCCGATGTTTACCAATCCGGTGATGTACAAGAAGATCAAACAACAAAAGACCACCCTGTCGCTTTACACCGAGCGGCTTGTGAAAGACGGTCTTATCCCCGAAGGCGAAATTGAGGATATGAAGGCCGCCTTTCAATCCCACCTCGCGGATGAATTTGAGGCCGGCAAGGATTACCGCCCCAACAAGGCCGACTGGCTTGACGGGAAATGGTCCGATCTCAATGCGCATCGCGGAAAATACGAACGCGGCGAAACCTCGATTTCGCCCGAAACCATGGATGAAGTCGGGCGCGCGCTCAGCACGGCCCCCAAGGATTTTCCGCTGCATAAGACCGTGGAACGCCTGCTTGATGCCAAGGCCAAGATGTTTGAGACCGGCACAGGGTTTGACTGGGCCACAGCCGAGGCATTGGCGTTCGGCTCGCTGATGACCGAGGGTTATCCTGTGCGCCTTTCGGGTCAGGATTGTACCCGCGGCACCTTTAGCCAGCGCCATTCGGGCCTGATCAATCAGAACAATGAAGAGCGGTATTATCCGCTCAATCATATCCGCGAGGGCCAGGCACATTACGAGGTCATCGATTCGATGCTCTCGGAATACGCCGTGCTTGGCTTTGAATATGGCTATAGCCTTGCCGAACCCAACGCGCTCACCCTCTGGGAGGCGCAGTTTGGCGATTTCGCCAATGGCGCCCAGATCATGTTCGATCAGTTCATCTCGTCGGGCGAAAGCAAGTGGCTGCGCATGTCCGGTCTCGTCTGCCTGTTGCCGCATGGCTATGAGGGGCAAGGGCCCGAACACTCTTCGGCGCGTCTTGAACGGTTCCTGACCATGTGCGGCGGCGACAACTGGATCGTGGCCAATTGCACCACACCGGCGAACTATTTCCACATCCTGCGCCGCCAGATGCACCGCACCTTCCGCAAGCCGCTTATCATGATGACGCCGAAATCGCTTTTGCGTCACAAGATGGCGGTCAGCAAGACCGAGGAATTCACCACCGGGTCAAGCTTTCACCGGGTTCTGTGGGATGACGCGCAATACGGGCTTTCCGACACCAAGCTGGCGGCGGACAAAAAGATCAAGCGCGTCGTGATGTGTTCGGGCAAGGTTTATTATGACCTGCTCGAAGAGCGCGACAATCGCGGCATTGATGATGTCTACCTGATGCGCATCGAGCAATTCTATCCTTTCCCGGCGATGTCGCTGGTCAAGGAACTCGAACGCTTCAAGGGTGCCGAAATGGTCTGGTGTCAGGAAGAGCCCAAGAACCAGGGCGCCTGGTCCTTCATCGAACCCAATATCGAATGGGTGCTGACCCGCATCAAGGCCAAGCATTCACGCCCGATCTATGCCGGGCGCCCTGCCGCGGCCTCGCCTGCCACGGGCCTTGCCAAACAACACAAAGCACAACAAGAAGCGCTGGTTGATGCCGCGCTGACCATCGAAGGATAATACCCATGACAACCGAAGTCCGCGTCCCCACCCTTGGCGAATCCGTGACCGAGGCCACCGTGGCCACCTGGTTCAAGAAACCCGGCGATCCGGTCGCAGCAGATGAAATGCTCTGCGAGTTGGAAACCGACAAGGTCACCGTCGAGGTGCCCGCCCCCGCCGCCGGCACCATGGGCGAGATCGTTGCACAAGAGGGCGATACCGTTGGTGTTGACGCCCTTCTTGCAACCATCACCGAAGGCGAGGCCAAAAGCGCGCCCGCCAAGACCGAAAAGGCCGAGAAATCCGAAAAGCCCGCCGCAAGCGCGCCCGCCTCTGGCGGCGACAGTGTCGATGTCATGGTGCCCACCCTTGGCGAATCCGTGACCGAGGCGACCGTCTCGACCTGGTTCAAAAAGGCTGGCGATAGCGTCGAGGCCGATGAGATGCTCTGCGAACTGGAAACCGACAAGGTTTCGGTCGAAGTGCCCGCCCCTGCGGCCGGCACGCTGACCGACATCCTCGCCAATGAGGGCGACACCGTGCAGGCGGGTGGCAAACTTGCCGTGCTGTCCTCGGGCGACGGGGCCGCGCAAAAGGCACAGGTCAGCGAACCCACCAAAAGCTCTGACGGCGAACAATACACCACTCCGCCTGCGGGCCGTGACGTCGAAGACGCGCCTTCCGCCAAGAAAGCCATGGCCGAGGCCGGCATAAGCCGCGATTCCGTCACCGGCACGGGCCGCGATGGCCGCGTGATGAAAGAAGACGTCGCCAAGGCCGCAAGCTCTGCAAGCGCCACCCCGGCCCCCGACGCCGCCGCCCCGCGCGCGCCCTCCCCTGCCGAGGATGCCTCACGCGAGGAACGCGTGAAAATGACCCGCCTGCGCCAGACCATCGCGCGCCGCCTCAAGGAAAGCCAGAACACCGCCGCCATGCTCACCACCTATAACGAGGTGGACATGACCGGGGTGATGACCCTGCGCAACGAATACAAGGATGAGTTCCTTAAGAAACACGGCGTCAAACTTGGCTTCATGTCGTTCTTCACCAAGGCCTGCTGTCACGCCCTGCGCGAGGTTCCCGAGGTCAACGCCGAAATCGACGGCACCGATGTGGTTTATAAGAACTTCGTCCACATGGGCATCGCGGCGGGCACGCCAACCGGCCTTGTGGTGCCGGTCATTCGCGACGCCGACCAGATGAGCTTTGCCGAGATCGAAAAAGCCATTGCTGAAAAAGGCGCGCGCGCCCGCGATGGTAAGCTCAGCATGGCCGAAATGCAGGGCGGCACCTTCACCATCTCCAACGGCGGCGTCTATGGCTCGCTGATGTCCTCGCCAATCCTGAACCCGCCGCAATCGGGTATCCTCGGCATGCACAAGATCCAGGACCGCCCGATGGCAATCAACGGCGAGGTGGTGATCCGCCCGATGATGTATCTCGCGCTCAGCTATGACCACCGCATCGTCGACGGCAAAGGCGCCGTGACCTTCCTCGTGCGCGTGAAGGATGCACTTGAGGATCCGCGCCGGTTGCTGATGGATTTGTGAGTGTTACCCTACGCAATCGATCTCTCAAAAAAGTGGCCCCAAGCTCTACTTAGGTTCGGCTTGGGCGCCACCTTTTTCTCGCTGGTGCTGAGTTGGTCCACGGGTTCCACTACGGATTGGATTGATAAGATCACAGCACAATCCAGCAACCCACAAAACGGAAGCGCTATTCTTGCAGTAGTGATGATTGTCGGCGCTAGTTACGTTTTTGGCTCAATCCTTGCCGCTTCAGGTGAAACTCTTCTCCTAGGATCCAATACCGACTATCGCATTCGGCTTGCAGCTGATGTTTTTGACACCCAGAATGCAATGTTGATTGAGCAGTACCAAGATGCACGCAGGAACGCACAATTGTTCGGGGGGTTACTAAATACATTCGTTCTAGGCGGCCTAGTCATTTGGTTCATCTCGCTACTGAAAGACGATGGCGCGCGACTTCTTAGCGAAGTTTACGGAATTGGAGGCGCAGAAACTGGGACCTCAGCTCAATCTACCAGCGTCGTTTGGTGGCAGGTTATTTTAGCGGCAATCTTCGCGATAGCTTTTCTGGAAAGTGTCCGTAGAACCGTAAAACAAATCACTTGGGATTCGTTCATTGCGATCGCTGTTGAAGTGAAGCTTCGCAAACCTACCGAGGACAACGAAACTAAATGACCCCAGAACTCACCGCCCTCACTCTCGCCGCCCTGCTGCAAGTGGTTCAATTCATCCTCTTCGCGGTTCCTGCGAACCTTGAACTTGGCCCCGGCTATACCAGCTCCGCGCGCGACCGCGAACCGTCGCGCCAACTCTCGACCAAAACCGCCCGCCTGCAACGCGCGCTCAACAACCATTTCGAAGGGCTGATCCTCTTCACAATCGCCTGCGCGGTGATCACCCTCTCGAACGGCTCCACCCCCTTCACCGCCGCCTGCGCCTATACCTATCTCGGCGCCCGCATCCTCTATATCCCGGCCTATTACTTCGGCCTGCGCCCCTGGCGCTCGCTGATCTGGGCTTTCGGCTTCTTCGCCACCACATTGATGCTTCTGGCGGCGCTCTTATGATCTTCTTCTTGGCCAAAATACTCCGGGGTGAATGGCCCGGAACGGGCCAGAGGGGCAGCGCCCCTAACGACCCCTGCAACGAAAAGGATACCCAATGGCAAACTATGACGTGATCATCATCGGCGCAGGCCCCGGCGGCTATGTCTGCGCCATCCGCTGTGCGCAACTGGGCCTGAAAACCGCCGTGGTCGAGGGCCGCGAGACCCTTGGCGGCACCTGTCTTAACGTTGGCTGCATCCCGTCCAAGGCCCTGCTGCACGCCTCTCATATGCTGCATGAGGCCGAGCATAACTTTGCCAAGATGGGCCTCAAGGGCAAATCGCCCTCGGTCGACTGGAAACAGATGCTCGCCTATAAGGATGACGTCATCGGCCAGAACACCAAGGGCATCGAATTCCTGTTCAAGAAGAACAAGGTCGACTGGCTCAAGGGCTGGGGGTCCATCCCCGAGTCCGGCAAGGTCAAGGTCGGCAATGACCTCCACGAGGCGAAGAACATCATTGTCGCAAGCGGCTCTGTTCCCTCGTCACTCCCCGGTGTCGAAGTCGATGAGAAAATCGTCGTCACCTCGACCGGCGCGCTTGAACTGGGCAAGGTTCCGAAATCCATGGTGGTGATCGGCGCCGGCGTGATCGGCCTTGAAATGGGCTCGGTCTATGCCCGCCTTGGCACGGATGTCACGGTGGTTGAATACCTCGACGCGATCACCCCCGGCATGGACGCCGAAGTGCAGAAAACCTTTCAGCGTATCCTGAAAAAGCAAGGGCTGAAATTCGTCATGGGCGCCGCCGTGCAATCGGTCGAAACCCTCAAGACCAAGGCCAAGGTCAACTACAAACTGCGCAAGAACGACAAGGAAGAAACCGTCGACGCCGATATCGTGCTTCTGGCAACCGGTCGCAAACCCTATACCGACGGGCTTGGCCTTGCCGATCTCGGGGTCGAGATGACCGATCGCGGCCAGATCAAGACCGATGACCATTGGCAGACGAACGTGAAGGGCATCTATGCCATTGGCGATGCGATTGCCGGTCCGATGTTGGCCCATAAGGCCGAGGATGAGGGCATGGCCTGTGCCGAGGTGCTGGCGGGCAAACATGGCCATGTCAATTACGGCGTGATCCCCGGCGTGATCTATACCCACCCCGAGGTCGCCAATGTCGGTGAAACCGAAGAAACCCTGAAAGAAGCAGGTCGCGCCTATAAGGTCGGCAAGTTTTCCTTCATGGGCAACGGCCGCGCCAAGGCGGTGTTTGCCGGCGACGGGTTTGTGAAAATTCTGGCCGACAAGGAAACCGACCGCATCCTGGGCGCGCATATCATCGGGCCCGGTGCGGGCGATCTGATCCACGAGGTCTGTGTCGCCATGGAATTCGGCGCAAGCGCACAGGATCTGGCGCTTACCTGCCACGCTCACCCGACATATTCCGAGGCCGTGCGCGAAGCGGCACTTGCCTGCGGCGACGGGGCCATCCACGCGTGAGCTGAGAGCGGGCGCAAATCCCGCTCACAATGTTTTTTGACAGGGCGGCCTGCCTCTGGTGTGCCGTCCTTCAATCGCTCTGAAGGTCGAGGGCCTGTCTACCGTTCACGGGGCCACCAAGCCTGAAGCATTCCCAGGCGCAGGGACGCCCCACAAATCGACAATTGGCCCCGGTCTCAGACGCGCTCATCTACCGGAAATCCCGCCTCGCGCAGCAACGCGTCAGAGGCGGTTTCGACCTCTTCCTCTAGACGTGTCATAAAGACCTCTTTGCCAAGACCGGCCTCAATCGGCTCCAGAAACTCGACCACAGCCAGCCCCGGCTTGCGGTAGATCCCGCGCTTTGGCCAGAACACGCCGACATTTGTGGCCGCCGGCACGCAGGTGACGCCCATTTGTTCATAAAGCACGCCGACGCCAATCTTGTAGGGCGCCTTCACACCGGGCGCCACGCGGGTGCCTTGGGCGTAAATAATCAGCTGTCCGGGCTTTTGTGCGCCGCGCGCCACATCCTGGACCATTTTCTTGATCGCCGCCCCGCGTTTGCCGCGATTGACCGGGATACAGCCGATCCGCATGCCATATAGCCCGATCACCGGCGTCCAGAGAATTTCGCGCTTCATGATAAAGCGCCCTGCCGGAAGTTCGCTGTAAATCAACAGGATATCAAGAAATGACTGATGTTTGGAGGCGATAAGAACCTGCCCTTCGGGCGGCGTGCCACGCACTTCGGTGCGCAAACCTACCATCCAGCGCGCGCTCCAGCGCACCCAACGGCAATAGGCCTTGCATCCCCGCACCGCGCCCTTGCGGCTCAGGATCGCGGCGGGCATGTAGAGCAACCCGACCACCGGCAGCATCACATACATCTGCCCGACAAAAATCAGCGACCGCAGCCATTGCACCGCATATCTCATGGCATATCCTTTAGCGTTTTATGCGCCGCCGTGCGGGTGGCAAAAAAGGCCACCACCGCAGCCAGCGGCGGGATCACTAGCGGCCAGAGCCAATGCCAGCCTTGGAAACCAAGCCCGGTCAGAAACCCGCCCTCGGGTTCTGCACCCGGCAACATCAGAACCGCCAGACACCCCAGCATCACCCCAAGCGCCGCACCGCCAAGCGCGCGCAGGGTAAAACGGCGCACAAAAGCACGGGCAATGAAGGTGTCACGCGCGCCCACGAGGCGCAGCACGCTGATCAGCTGACTGTTGGCCGCAAGCGCCGCATTGGCCGCAAGCGTGATCATCGCCGCCACCGCCGCACCGATCAGCACCAGCGACACCCACCCGAGCAGGCGAAGCCGATCTGCCGCGCGTACAAGCGGGCGCCGCCAGCGGGTGTGATCGTCCAGAACCGCGCCGGGCACTTCGGCGGCAAGGCGCAGACGCAGGCCCTCGGCGTCAAATCCGGCCCCACCCTCGACCACCTCGATAAGCTGTGGGATCGGCAATTGGTCAATCGGCAGGTCCGGCCCGAACCAGGGCGCCAAAAGCGCCGCCTCTTCCTCGGAGCTGAGCGCGCGCGCACTGGCCACGCCGCTGGTTGTTTCAAGCAGCCGCAGGGCGGCCTGCGTCTGTGCCGCCATCTGCCCCTCGGGGGCGGAAATCCGGATTGTCGAGCTGCGCGCAAGCTCATTTCCCCAGCGATCCGCAAGCCGCCCCGTCGCCAGCGACAGCGCAAGGGCAAAGACCGCCAGAAACCCCATCGCCGCCGCGCTGAACAGCGTCAGCCAGGCGGTAAAGCCGGTGGGCGGTACAACCCGGTCAGCCTGGGCATCCGCCAGCAGAAACCCGGTCACAGGCGACAGATCAAGCTTCACAGATCCGCCCCCGCCAATTGCAAACGCCGCGAGGCGATCCGCAGCACCCGCGCCTGAACCTGGCTTTTGGCCGCCCGGATCAGCGCAAGGTCATGGGTGGCAATCATGATGGTTTTGCCCATATGGTTCAGCTCGATCAACAAACGCAACAAGCGCTGCGACATTTCCCAGTCGACATTGCCGGTCGGCTCGTCCGCCAGCACCACATCGGGCGACATGATCACCGCGCGGGCCAGGGCGGCACGCTGGCGTTCACCACCCGACAATTCCGGCGGCAGGGCCCCGGCACGCTCGCGCAAGCCGACCCAGCCGGTGAGTTCCTTGAGATTGGCCGCCTCGTTCAACAGATCACGCCCCGAGACCATCAAAGGCAGGGCAATATTGTCCGACACGCTCAGATGATCGAGAAACTTGCAATCCTGATGGACAACGCCGATGCGTCGCCGTGCCATGGCAATATCATCGCGCTCCATCGCGCGCCGGTCCTGCCCGAAAAGCCGCACCTGCCCGGAGGTCGGCACCAACGCGCCATAGCACAGCTTTAAGAGCGTGGTCTTGCCGGCCCCCGACGGTCCGGTCAGAAAGTGAAACGATCCGGGGCTCAGACTTAGCGACAGATCGCTGAGCAATTCGCCCCCGCCATAGCTATAGGCCACGTTTTCAAGCTCGATCACGGCCGCCCCCTAAAATACACACAGCCCCTAAATGCCTCAGAGGTCACACATGTGCAATGATCCTTGCGGCTAAATTCCTTTGCTCTTTTCCCAAGGCGAAGAACAGCCTATGGTATATCTTAATGACAGGAGCCGGGTAACGGCAGCAGGATACAGGTGGCAGGATGCGGCTGATTTGTCCGAATTGCGGGGCGCAGTACGAAGTTCCCGATGAGGTCATCCCGACAGGTGGGCGGGATGTGCAATGTTCCAATTGCGGCGACACATGGTTTCAGAAACACCACGAGAGCGGCGCATCCTTGGATGACGATGAGGAGGCGGCCCCACGCGAGTGGGAAAGCCCCGAGGCCGCGCCCGCCCGCTCAACCCCTGTCGCCGAGCAAGAGCCCGAGCCGGAAGAGCCCGAGCCGGACGAAGACGACGAGAGCGCCGAACCCGAACAGGCCGCCGACACCCCGCCACCGCCACCGACCCGCCGCACGGTTGATCCGGGCGTCGCGGAAATCCTGCGCCAGGAGGCCGTGCACGAACAACAGGTCCGCGCCAGCGAAAGCGCGGACGGTCTTGAAACACAGCCCGATCTTGGTCTGGTCGATCCCCCCCTGGCCCCGGATGAGCGCAGCGAACAGGCCCGCGCCCGGATGCAACGGCTGCGCGGCGACGCCCCTGCCGCTGAGGGTGTGACATCCGATGACCCCGAGGATCACTCCGACATTGACCCCTCGTCGCGACGCAATCTCTTGCCCGATATCGAGGAAATCAACTCCTCGCTCACTTCGGCCACTGATCGCGATGAACAGGTTAGCGCCCCGATCCCGGAAGACATCCCCGCTCCCAGACGGCGCGGCGGATTTGGTACCGGGTTCCGGCTTTCGCTGGTGATCTTCATTCTGGCCACGCTGGCCTATGTGTTTGCGCCGCAGATCGCCCAGATGCTGCCTGCGACCGAGGCGCCACTTGGCGGTTTCGTCACCGCGGTGAACGGCCTGCGGCTTGGGCTCAATGATCTGATCGGCTCTGCCACCGGCTGGTTCTCGGATATGGCCGCCCCCGCATCGGGCGGATAATCCTCGACGGGGACGGGATATTTTCTCTCAAAGGCTTGAAATCGAGTGCCAAAAAGGGATGCGCCCGCCGGTAGACATGTTATCTTTTGGCGGGAATCGGGTTGCGCAAACACATTACTCACAAAACGTTTTCACAAGACGACCCTGCCCGATCAAACCGATGAGACTGCCGACATTTCCCGTCGGACGATATTCACTTTGGAGTTTAGAATGAAATCCACCTGTTTAGCAATTTCCCTCACCGGCCTGGCCCTGCCCGCTTTTGCGGTCGATCTGGGCGACACCGACAAGGCGATCAAACTGGCGATCAACGATTGGGCCGGGCAACAGATCACCACCCATGTCGCCGGCGATATTCTTGAGGCCGCAGGCTATAGGGTCGAATATGTGCCGGTCGAATACGACGCCATGTTCCGCGAAATGATCAAGGACAATGTCGATGCCGCGCTTGAAATCTGGCGCGCCACGGCGGTGATCCGGTTCACCGACTACGTGCGTTCGAAAGACATCATCGAGATTGGCGACCTTGGCATTGCCCCGAAAGAAGGCTTGGCCTACCCCGCCCATATGGAGGCAAAATGCCCCGGCCTGCCCAACTGGGAAGCCCTGCGCAACTGCGCTGACGCCTTTGCGACCAATGGCACGGCTGAATTGCTCGACTACCCAGAAGACTGGGATACCCCCGGCGCGGATTTGATGACAGCGTTCGAGTTGCCCTTCACCGCCAGATCCGCCGCATCCGAAGACGCGCTTGTCGAGGCTCTGGTCAACGCCAGCGAAAACGAAACGCCGATTCTGGCAACATTCTGGACCCCGCATTGGGCGGTTGCCGCCTATGATCTGCGGTTTGTCGAAATGCCCGCAGGCGAGGCCGAGTGCTATGAAAACCCGGCATGGGGGTCGAACCCGAACGAAATCGGCGATTGCGATTTCGTAAGCACCGATGTGGTCAAGGCCGTCGTCAAGGACTTCAAGCGCACATGGCCCGCCGCCTACAAGATCCTCGAAGAGTATCAGATCACCAATGAGCAACAGCAGATGCTGATGGTCGAGGTCGAGCGCGACGGTCGCCCGGTGGAGGATGTTGCCGCCGATTGGATCGCCGCCAATGAAGAAAGCTGGCGCACAATCGTTGATGCCGCCATTCAGTAAACCCTGAGATCAGAAAAACATCGGCCGCGCAGATCACTGCGCGGCCGTATTCGTTGCGACACCTCGTAAATGCGGTCTCAGAACCGCTCCAGCAACCGCTTGAGATAGTCCAGTTCCACATCGGGGCGCGCGCCATCGCCAGAACGGCGGCGAATTTCGTCAAGCAATTCACGCGCGCGTCGATAGACGTCCTCGCCCTGCAACAGATCATCTTGCGTGCCCGCCTGACGGCCCTGACCGGGGGTGCGGCCCAAGGGGTCTGACTGTTGCTCGCCGGCCTCGCCAAAGGCCTCGCCCTGACCGCCGGGATTTTGCTGCTCGGCCATCGCCTCGCCCATGTTGCGCATGCCCTCGCGGAGTGCGTCCATCGCCTCGGCCTGATTGTCAATCGCCTCGGCCAGATCGTCATTGCGCAGCGCCTCTTCGGCGCCCGCCATGGCGCGACCTGCCCGGTCAAGCGCCTCGCGCGCCGCCTCTCCGGCCTCACCGCCAAGTTGCGGCAGGCCCTGGCTCTGGCGCTCCAGTTCCTGACGCAGCGCCTCTTGCCGCTCGGCCAGCGATCCGGCCTGGCCCTGTTCGCCCGCCTGATCCTGTTGGCCATTGCCCTGCCCCGGTTGCTCGCCGCCTTCACCACCGCCCTGGCCTTGTTGACCATCATGGCTCTGGCCGCGCCCCTGCCCGCCGCTGCGTCCCTCATTGCCCTGCGACTGGCCCGACTGGGCGCCGGGGTTGAACTGTTCCTGAAGATCGCGGAACGCCTGATCCGACAGACCTTGCTGCTCGCGCAGCGTATCGGCTAACCCCTCCATCGCCTGTTGCCCCGGCGACTGGCCCGGCTGGCCTTGGGTGACCTGCATGTTTTCCATCATCTGCTGAAACTCTTCCAGCGCCTGCTGCGCCTCGGCCATGCGGCCCTGTTCCATCAACTCCTGAATGCGGTCCATCATGTCCTGCAGATCCTGCTGGGTCATCTGCATGGTGTTCTCGGCGCTTTGCTGATCGCCCTGCTCGGGGTTTTCGCGCTGTGCCTGCTGCATCTTCTGGCGAAGATAATCCTGCGTGGCGTCGCGCAATTCCTGCATCAGGCGCGCGATTTCCTCTTCGCTGGCATTGTTCTTCATCGCCTCGCTCAGGCGTTCCTGCGCGGCGCGCATCCGCTCAAGCGCGTCGCCGACATCGCCGTCCTCAAGCAACACCCCCAGATCCCAGAGCGCCTGAGCGATCTCGTCGCGCTCGGCGGCGTCAAGCCCATTCGTTGCCGTCATCGCCTCAAGTCGGCGCAGGATCACCCGCATCCGCAGATAGGCCGCCTCGGATCGAAACAGGGTCGGCCCCGGCTTATACGACACCGCGCGCAACACCTGCGCCACGCGGCGGGCGTTCTGACGCGACCAGAGCAGATCACGGCGCTGTTCGATCACCGCCGCCGCCAGCGGATTGAAAAACCGCCGCGCCGGAAGCGTCATCTGCATCGGTTCGGCCATGCCCTCTTGGCCAACCGCATCCTCGACCCGCACATCAAGCACCACCGGAAGATGCGCCCAAGGGTGCTCTGACAGGTTCTCGATCAGGGTTTCGCTGAACTCGGCCCGATCCCCGGCAATCGGCATCGGCAGATCAAGCTCGATCGGCTCGCGCGGCTCTGGGTCCACGGCAAGACCGTAACGGCGATCAACCTGCGCCAGATCAAGCGCAAAGACCGCCCGCCCGCCGGTCACACCATAATCGTCGCGGGCCTGAAACGGCTGGCTCATCTGCCCGTCAAAGGCGGTTTTGGCGCCCTCTTGCGACAGGCTCACCATCGGCGCCACATCGACAGAGGCCTCAACCTGCCAGCGGCGCCCGCCGGGCCCGTCAATGCGCAATTCACCGCTCTGGCGGATATCGAACCGGTGCTCGGCATCGGTGGCCGCGCCGATGTTCTCGGTCCGCTGTGACACGGTCTCGGCCAGGCTCAGCGCGCCGACCTCGCCATAAAACCGCAGGGTGATGCGGCTGCCGACGGGCGCACGCAGGGCGCCGTCCTGATCGTTGAGGTAAAGACTTGGCAGGCCGGTGTAGGCAGGCGGTTCAACCCAGCCCTCCCATGTGGGGCCGCTGGCAAGCGCCGCGCCGCTGCCGCCGCCCGGTCCCATCTGTGCCACCGATCCGGCGCGCCAGATCGAGCCGAACAAAAGCGCCACCACCAGCCCCAGAAGGGCAATATAGCGCAGCCCGAACGGGTCTTGCCGGGACAGTTTCAGATCGGGTTCGACCGCCCGCGCCCCGGCCGCACGTTTGGCCATCCGCGCCAGATGCGCCCGCCAGAGCGCCTGAGATCCGGGATCGGTCGCGCCAATCGCCTGCTCATCCGCCAGCGCCGCCAAGGGCCGTCCCGGCAGGGCCTCATCCAGTCGCGCAAGCGCCTCTGCCCGGCGCGGAAAGCGAAAATGCCACGCGCCCTGCACCGCAAACACCAGCACCGCAAGCCCGCCCAACATGAGAACCGACCAGACCACCTCGATCGGCGCGATGTCCTGGAGGCCAAGCATAAGCATCGCCGCGCCCGCCGCCAGAAGGCTCCAGACCGGCCAGAACGCCCGCACAAGCCGCTCGGCAATCAGCCCCGCCCACGTCAGGCTAAGGGGCCGTCGCAACCGGGCCAGAACCGGAGTCAGGGGGTTTTGCGTCTTTGGCATGCGCCGCACCATTCCTCGGCCTGACGCGCCCATCGCGTCATAGCCATTCTGGAATGGTATCCCGATTTATCATCTCGTCAAAGGTCGGTCTTGCGCGGATCACGGCAAATTCACGCCCATTGACCAGAACTTCGGGGATCAGAGGCCGCGTATTATACTCGCTCGACATTGCCGCGCCGTAAGCGCCGGCACTGCGAAACGCCACAAGATCACCGTCTTTGACCGGCGGCATCATCCGCCCCCTGGCAAAGGTGTCACCTGATTCGCAGACCGGGCCGACCACGTCATAGGGCCGCTGTTCAATGCCGGGGGCGGGTTCGACCACCGGGACGATATCGTGATGCGCGTCATACATCGCCGGGCGGATCAGATCGTTCATCGCCGCATCGAGGATCAGAAAATCGCGCCCCTCGCCCGATTTCACATAGATCACACCGCTGACCAGAATGCCGGCATTACCAACCACAAGGCGCCCCGGCTCGATCTCGATCTCACAGCCCAGATGGCCAAGCGTCTCCTTGATCAAGCGGCCATAATCGGTCGGCAAGGGCGGCGCATCGTTGCTCCGGGTATACGGAATGCCCAGACCACCGCCCAGATCAAGCCGCCGGATATCATGGCCGTCTGCGCGCAGGGTCTCGGTCAGTTCGGCCACCTTCTCATAGGCCTGGCGGAACGGTTCAAGCTCGGTCAGCTGGCTGCCGATGTGCACATCTATCCCGATCACCTCAAGCCCCGGCATCGCGGCGGCTTCGGCATACACCGCGCGCGCCCGCGAAATCGGAATGCCGAACTTGTTCTCTGACTTGCCGGTGGCGATTTTGGCATGGGTCCTGGCATCAACATCCGGATTCACCCGAATGGTGATCGGCGCCTTCACCCCAAGCTCTAGCGCCACGGCATTGAGCACCGCCATCTCGGGCTCGCTTTCCACGTTGAACTGCCGGATGCCGCCCGTTAGCGCCATGCGCATCTCCTCGCGGGTCTTGCCGACGCCGGAAAACACGATCCGCTCGCCGGGTACACCAGCGGCCTTGGCGCGGGCATATTCGCCCCCCGACACAACATCCATCCCGGCCCCAAGCGCCGCCAATGTCTTAAGAATCGCCTGATTGCTGGCCGCTTTCATCGCATAGCACACAAGGTGCTCCATCCCAGCCAATGCCTCGTCAAACAGCCGAAAATGTCGCGCCAGAGTGGCCGTGGAATAGCAATAAAACGGTGTGCCCACGGCGGCTGCGATCTCGGCCACTGGCACGTCCTCGGCAAAAAGCGCACCGTCCTTGTAAAGAAAATGATCCATCGCCCTCGATTACCCCAGCTTCCGTCCGCCATACCCGCCTAGAGGGGTAAAATGGCTGACTTTCATCTTTCCAAAAATACTCAAATTCCGCCTTGTCCACCCGGACGCGCACGCAAAAACAGATAGAGCGGCAGGCCGCAACTGACGCCAATGCAAAACGTCGCCGGAATCGCAATCAGGCCAAGCCACATGCGCCGACGGACCACTTCGGCCAAAATCCAGACCGCAAGGGCAATCGCCGCAATCGTCAGGTCCCAGACTAGCCCGCTCGTGGCCGCATTCGCATGCCAGGCCCCAACCATTCCCGCCAGATCATAGCCATTCTCGCCAAACCACTGGAGGAAATAGACCATCGGATGGATCGCGCCCCAGACCGCTAGGGCCAGACAGATCCACCTCAAAGCCCAAGGCCCACGCCGACATTCACATTGCCAAGCACCGCGCCGACACTGGTCGTTGCGCGCACACCGCCGTTGCTGCTGACGCCGATGTTGGTGCCAAGCGACGGGCGCACCGGCTCGCCGTCAACGCCACAGCCCGCCACTATCAAAAGCGCAAGCGCCGCCAGTATGTGCCTTGTCATCCCAACTTCTCCTTCCAGCGTGCGATCTGCTCGCGCACCCGCACAGGCGCGGTTCCGCCATAGCTTTGCCGCGAGGCCACCGAATTGTGAACCCCAAGCACATCATAGACCGATGCGTTGATTTCGCCATGCACCGATTGCATATCCTCAAGGCTCAGGTCCGGAAGATCACAGCCCCTGGCCTCGGCCATCGCCACAAGGCTTCCGGTGACGTGATGGGCGTCGCGAAACGGCATATCCAGCACCCGCACAAGCCAATCGGCAAGATCGGTGGCGGTGCTGAATCCGCTGGCCGCCGCCACTTCAAGGCTGGGGCGGTTGGCGGCCATATCCTTGACCATGCCCTCCATCGCGGCGAGCGCCAGCATCAGGTTGTCGGCGGCGTCAAATACCTGTTCTTTATCTTCCTGCATATCCTTGGAATAGGCCAGCGGCAGGCCCTTCATCACCATCATCAAGGCGACATTGGCGCCGAAAACCCGGCCCACCTTGGCGCGAATCAACTCTGCTGCATCGGGGTTTTTCTTTTGCGGCATGATGCTTGAGCCAGTCGAGAACCGATCCGACAGCATCACAAAGCGAAACTGTGCGCTGGACCAGATCACCAGTTCCTCGGCCATCCGGCTCAGGTGCATGGCACAGATGCTGGCCGCGCCCAGAAATTCGAGCGCGAAATCGCGATCACTTACCGCATCAAGAGAATTCGCCGAGGGCGCGTCAAAACCAAGCTCGCGCGCCGTCATCTCGCGATCAATCGGAAAGCTGGTGCCCGCCAGGGCGGCGGCGCCAAGCGGGCATTCGTTCATCCGCGCGCGCGCATCGCGAATGCGGCCAAGGTCACGGCCAAACATCTCGACATAGGCCATCATGTGATGCCCCCATGTCACCGGCTGGGCCACCTGCAAATGGGTGAACCCCGGCATGACCCAATCGGCACCGGCCTCGGCCTGTGTCAAAAGCGCCCGGATCAGCGCCTCAAGCGCGCCGGCTACCGCATCAAGCTGATCGCGCACCCAGAGTTTGAAATCGGTCGCCACCTGATCATTGCGCGACCGGCCTGTGTGCAAGCGTCCCGCCGGGGCGCCAATGATGTCTTTCAGACGCGCCTCGACGTTCATGTGAATATCTTCAAGCGCGGTGGAAAATTCAAACGTTCCGCCCTCGATCTCTGACAAGACCGTGAGAAGGCCTTCCCTCATGGCGCTTGCATCACTATCACTGACAATACCCGTGGCCGCCAACATTGCGGCATGGGCCCTTGAGCCGGCGATATCCTGTGCCGCCATCCGCTTGTCGAATCCGATCGAGGCATTAATTGCTTCCATGATCGCATCCGGTCCGGCGGCAAAGCGGCCGCCCCACATCTGGTTCGAGGTCTTGTCAGTCATGTCTTTTGCCCTTCGGAGGGATTAATGAAACTCTTTCGTCAGATCGTCCTTTATATGGCCCTCGCCCTTGGTGCAAATGCCGCCTTTGCCGAGACCCCGGCAACCGCATCGCTAGAGGCCCTGCGCTATGGCGATATGAAAAAGCTGAACTTCCACAGCGCGCCCAAAGCGACCCCCGACACCGCGTTTGAACGCGGTGAGGGCGGCACCGGCACGCTGGCCGATTATCGCGGGCAATATGTCCTGCTCAATTTCTGGGCAACATGGTGCGCGCCCTGCCGGGAGGAAATGCCGACGCTGTCCAATCTGCAAACCGCCATGGGCGGCGATGATTTCCAGGTCGTGACCATCGCCACTGGGCGCAACGCGCCGACCGCCATGTCGAAATTCTTTGGCGAAATCGGCGTCGATAACCTGCCGCTGCACCGCGACCCCAAAAGTGCGCTTGCCCGGCAGATGGGCATCTTCGGCCTGCCCATCACCCTGATCATCGACCCCGAAGGCCGCGAGATTGCCCGCCTGCAAGGCGACGCGCATTGGGATTCCGAGAGCGCCAAGGCGATTATTCAGGCCCTTATAGAGGGTGCCGGGGCCAGCTAAGGCCTGGCGGCTCAGCAATCCGCAGCTGTCAAAAGACGCGTGGGTTTCACCCACCCTACGCATCGAGGCGAGAAAGAATGCCACCCGAAACGCCCCTTGCCCGGTGGGTCCAAAGCCTCTAAAGCCTCACCATGCTTGATGATCATGACGATATCCATCCGCTTTTTGCCGGTGCCCCCGCAAGCACCGAATTCAAGAAGCTGCGCAAGCGGATCGTGCGGCATACGCGCGAGGCGATCGAACAATATGGCATGATCGAGCCGGGATCCAAATGGTTGGTCTGCCTCTCGGGTGGCAAGGACAGCTATACCCTTCTGGCCGTGCTTTATGAGCTGAAATGGCGCGGTCTTTTGCCGGTTGATCTATTGGCCTGCAACCTCGATCAGGGCCAGCCCGGCTTTCCCGCTACGGTCTTGCCAGAGTTCCTCAAGGCGCGCGGCGTGCCGCACCGGATCGAATATCAGGACACCTATTCCATCGTCATGGACAAGGTGCCGCAGGGGCGCACCTTTTGCGCGCTTTGTTCCCGGCTAAGGCGCGGAAACCTTTATCGGATTGCCCGCGAAGAGGGCTGTTCGGCGGTGGTCTTGGGCCATCATCGCGATGACATCCTCGAGACGTTCTTCATGAACCTTTTTCACGGCGGGCGGCTGGCGACCATGCCGCCGAAACTGGTCAATGAAGAGGGTGATCTGTTTCTCTATCGCCCGCTGGCGCATGTGGCCGAGGCCGATTGCGACCGCTTTGCCCGCGCGATGAATTATCCGATCATTCCCTGCGACCTCTGCGGGTCGCAGGACGGGTTGCAACGCCAGCAGGTCAAGCAAATTCTCGATGGCTGGGAGGCAAATTCACCCGGCCGTCGCCAAGTGATGTTTCGCGCCCTGATGAATGCGCGACCCTCGCATCTTCTGGATCCGACGCTGTTTGATTTTACGGCGCTTAAAACCAACTCGGTAAAACTTGACGCAAATCCCGAGGCGATGCCAAAGCTTCGTTAACCGATACGCGCTAGCCTGATCTGCAAAAGCTCAGGATCCGCGATGCAAACTCACCTAAAAGCCCTGTTGCGAAACGCCAAACCTGCGCTTTTGCAAGCCTCTCGCGGGCCACAATCGGTGGCGTTCCTGGCTGCCTCTGTTCTGGCCGCCTATTGGCTTGGGGCGGCGGCAATCCTTCTGGCCATTCCGTTGATTCTGCTGGCCTTTTACCCCAGCCAACGCACGGTTGGCGACACGGTCGACCTCAGGGCGCGCGACGATGGCGACATCAACCTGATGCGCGGCGAGCTTGATCGCGTTCTGGCCCATGCGCGCAAGAAATCCTTTCAAACCGCCTGTCTGGCGATTCAGATTGACGATTTCGAGACGCTTTTGAACCGCTATGGCCGCGCCACCGCCGACATGATCACATCCAGATGCCTTGACAGGCTGGCGCGTGCATTGCGAAGTTCAGACCAGTTGTTCAACCTGTCAAATGGGCAGATCGGCATTCTCCTTGCCCCGGTGCGCCAGTTCGGGCTTGAACCCGCTCTGGAACTGGCCGAACGCCTGCAATCCACCGTCGGAGAGCCCATTTCCCTAAACTCGACAACGGCCTATATCTCGGCTTCCGTCGGTCTTTGCCTTGATGGGCATGCGCCCAACAGCAGTGGCAAATCGCTGTTCGACGCCACCATTGCCGCCCTGGGTGACGCGTGCCGCCACGGCCCCTCGACAGTGCGCGCCTATAGCCGCGGCATGCGCGGCACCGCGCCGCACCGGATTGCGGATGAATTGGAAAAAGCCCTTGAAAGCGGCCAGTTCGTCAGTTGGTTTCAACCGCAGATTTCCACCGACACCGGGCAGATCAGCGGCTTTGAGGCCCTGGCACGCTGGGTTCATCCGCGCGCGGGCCTGATGATGCCAGCGGAATTCCTGCCGGTGCTTGCCTCGACCGGGCGGCTGGAACAGCTTGGCGACGCGTTGTTGCGCCACGCTCTCAAGGCGATCCAGACCTGGGACAATATCGGCTTTGACATCCCCCATGTCGGCGTGAATTTTTCGCCCGACGAGCTTCGCAATCCGTATCTGGCCGAAAAGATCGAATGGGAACTTGACCGCTGCAACGTTGCGCCCAAACGTCTGGCCGTCGAGATCCTGGAAACCGTGGTGGCCACATCGCACGATGATACGATCACACGCAATATCAATGCCCTGACCGAAATGGGCTGTATGATTGATCTGGATGATTTCGGCACCGGCCATGCCTCGATATCGTCGGTGCGCCGCTTTGCCGTTCACCGCCTCAAGATCGACCGGTCCTTTGTAATGAACGTCGATCGCGACGTCGAACAACAGCGCATGATCTCGGCGATCCTCTCGATGGCCGAGCGTTTGGGGCTGGAAACCCTGGCCGAGGGCGTTGAGAGCGCCGGAGAACACACCATCCTTGCGCAGCTTGGGTGTGGCCATGTTCAGGGCTATGGTATTGCCCGCCCGATGCCGCTTGATGAAACGGCGGATTGGATCACCACCCATCAGGCCAAAGTTCACGCCCCGCCGGTAATTGGTCGAATTACCGGCTGATCCCCGCGATGAATCCCCGCGCAATCCGCCCGAAATCCGGAATCCGCTTGACCTTTTGATCCGCACTCTGTTGAACCGCCCCTGACATGCAACAAAGAAGTGGTCAATGGACATGGATGATCAAAACAAGAACCTAATCCTTGCGACTGCGCTAAGTTTCATCGTTATTCTGGTGTGGTTCGTGGTGTTTCCCCCGCCCGAAGCACCGGCGGTTGATCCGAATGCGCCGGTCCCCACCGCCAGCGAAGGCACCCCTGCGCCCGTGGCCGATGTCGGCGCGGCAACCACACCCGAACCGGCCAGCGGCGAAACCGTTGTCGCCGAGGCCAGTGCGCCGCGCCTGACCATCGACACGCCAAGCCTTAAGGGCTCGATTTCCCTTCAGGGCGGGCGTATCGACGAGCTGTTCCTGAAAAACTATCGCGAAACCATC